>OIYH01001352.1_pt1 | contig 14338 bp, 8 predicted proteins | sample 1587911 | NCBI WGS metagenome assembly OIYH01 (sample SAMN03283252) | human gut metagenome | biome: human-associated habitat; material: feces | host: Homo sapiens | place: USA | collected 2013
TAATCTTACGATACTTACTAGTTCCTTGTCCCATAATCAATCAGTTTTTAAAGGGTTAATAATTCAATTTTTAATGGTTACTAATTCAGTTTTTTGTCACTCATCCGATTGGCGCCTTATCTCTGAATGACGGTGCAAAGATACGGCTTTTTTTTGGAACCACCAAATTTCAGGGTGTGATAAGGGCCGATTTTCAGCAGCTTTCAATTTGAAACTGCGTTAATAATCCTAACTCGTAAGATAAAGAAGAGAGAAATATAGAGTTGTTGGCAGAAAAACATAGAGTTTCAGTCTAATCTATTATTAAATAATCAATTAAGCCGTTATAAGGCGTCTGTCCGTACCTCCTCAAAATCGTACTCAATTACTCAGTTACTCAATTACTCAGTTTTATTCTGCCCGTATGTTTCTTCCTGTATAGATAGTATATTATATATTTATATATATATAAATATATAATATAAAAAATATACTATTAATTTGTAATAAAATTCCAGGTGTAGGGGTCTAGAAAGAAACTGAGTAATTGAGTAACTGAGTAATTGAGTCAAATCGAGCCAAATTCCAGCTTCGTGTCTGTATCAACAGATAATCTCCGTGTGGCTTCTTCCGATGTAAATAAAACTCCAATATGACTCTCAAAATACGCTCAAAGATTTTGCATATTCCTCTACCGCCATCTGATCTACCGCCATCTGATAAGTAGGTTCACTACCTACTGCTTCTGTGATAACATCCGGCACATATCCACTCGTTACCTCAATTAACTATTATTTAATTAAAAATACGTTTATTATTGTTAAAGCATTCTAAAACGGGGGGGGATTTTGTAGTATCTACAAAGTTATATACCTTTGCAATCAGAAATCAGTCTCCAAATAATATAAGGGGATTAGTTTATATATGTTGAGGACCATTTGATAAGTCATAATAGGTTTATATTGGTTTACAACAATGTTTATATTGCTTAATAACAATGTTTTATATTGCTTAAAAACAATGTTTTATATTGCTAAACAACAATACAACAGTAAGATTCCGGGTAACCGGATAAATAGTTAATATAGTAAGTGAGAAATGAAAAGGAAAGCAGTTTTGCTGTTTGTTATTTTAGGAATTAAGACAGTAGGTTACTCACAAGATTTCGCCCTGAAGACGAACGGACTCTACTGGGCGACAACCACACTCAATATGGGCGTGGAGAAGGCAATCAGCAACCAGGTAACCCTGGAAGCAGATGTAGCATACAACCCCTGGACATTCAGGGAAGACAAGAAGATGCACCTTCTCTTGGTGCAGCCAGAAATGAAATACTGGCTGTGCGAAAAGTACGAAGGACATTTCGTAGGTATCCACCTGCATGGTGCTCAATTCTACGGAGGTTTTGGCAGCAAGCTCTACGATGGCTACTTGGCTGGCGGAGGCGTAACATACGGTTACGACTGGATTTTATCCCCTCACTGGAACCTGGAGGCAGCCATCGGTGTGGGATACGCCCACCTCTGGTACAAGCAAAGCCCTAACTTGCCCTGCATCAAGTGCCAGGAAAAGAAGAACGAGAACTATATCGGCCCTACCAAGGCTGCGCTATCATTAGTCTATATCTTTTAAAAAAAAGTGCATCATTTAATCACAAAGAATATTATGGATGATAGAATGAAACTCAAAATAGCATATCTGGCTATAGCTGGTGTAGGCTTGGCTCTTCTGACGGCTATGTCTTCATGCAGCAACCAGAGCATGGCAAGCGACAAAAAGATTACATGTACTCCCGATTCCTTTATGCTCATGCCAGATAGCAGCAATCAGGCTGCACTCAACCTTCAGGTTCATATCCCGAAGCATTATTTCTCGAAGAGAAGCCGTCTCTTCGTAATACCTGTATTGACAGACAGCGACAGCATCGTAGCTAAATACAAGCCTATAGTGCTGGATGCGCCTATCTACAGAAAGAAGATGGAACGTAAATGGGTACTCGACAGCATTGCTGATCCATACGATTCTATTGCACAGAGAGTTACGGATGCAAAAGTAGATTTATCCGTGTTATATAACGACACCATCACCCTGCCTGCAAACTTCCATAAGGGAAGCCTTGTGGCAGTGGCTTCTGCCGACGGATGCGGCGAATGCCGTGCCATCAGCTATACCAAGATAGCCGATGTGTTCCGTCCGGAAATCAAGAAGCAACTGCACCTCAACTGGATGAAGCATACCTTCGAGATCAAGCCGAAGATAAGAGAAGGAAAGGGCGTGGCACGACTTGAGTTTGTTATCAATAAATATGATATCAATCTCAAAATGAGCAACAACCAGGCTGAGCTCGACCACATGTTGAGTGATATAGCTCCAGTGCTCAGCGACAGCCTCGCTACCCTCACTTCTTTGGGCATCTATGGTCTGGCGTCAGCCGACGGTCCGCTGAAGTTTAACACCCCACTTTCACGCAACCGTGCCAACTCTGCCCTGAAGTGGCTGCTTGCGCACATAGAGAATGGCGACAAGGTGAAGAAGATAGCCCGTATCGGTTCACGCCCTGAAGGATGGCAGCCAGTATTGGATGCGATGGTGGCCGCCGGCGATGCCGACAGCACGATGGTGAAGAACATCCTGACCCGATATGCCAACTTCAACGATGATGTGCAGGAGCGCTATATCCGCCGCCTGCCTATCTGGAACAGCATCAAGAAGAAGTATCTGCAGAAGAGCCGTAGCGTGGAATACACCTACACATACATCATCAAGAACTTCACCACCGATGAAGAAATGCTGCAGATGTACGAGCTCCGCCCAGATGCCTTCAGCGAAGATGAGTTCCTGCATGTGGCACAGATTGCAGAGAGCGCAGAAAAGCAGAAGCAGGTGTATGAGACGACGTTGAAATATTACCCTATGTCGAAGATTGCAGCCAATAATCTTGCTATCCTACTCGAGAAAGAAGGCAAGGTGGATGTGGCTGAGATCACAGAATAAATAACAGCGTATGACAAGATTAGAATTTATCATGTATGGCATGGCACTGGCTATGTCATTCACCTCGTGCGTCCGTGAAAATCTGGACCAATGTCCTCCTCTGCGTATCAATATCGAGGTGAAAGACAAGAATTATTTCAATGTTGATCAGACTGTTCCTGACGAGAAACGGGATGAAAATCAGACTTTTAGATTGTTTGTTCCGTCTCTTTCCTATCGTCTGAGCCGACTCAACGACGACGGCACTCAGCAGGTTGTCGTAGAAGAAAAAGGTTTCGGAGTAGAGGGTGATGGATTAACTTATCCTGTAAGCTTCGACCCCGACATGCCTTTCGGAAAATACGTCTTTACGGTATGGGGAGGTATGAGGAAGCGAGGCGAACTCAATCTGGATAAAAACGAGCTGTTGCTACATCCGGAGCACAGTCAGGGCGATGATGTTTATCAGGTTTGCGATACCCTCGTCTATGATGAAAACCATTATTGCTATACCAGCGAGATGGAGCGCACCAAGGGGAAACTGGTTATATGGACAGAGAATCTTCCTGCGGGGTATCACCTGATGGATACTGAAGTAAGCCAGCTCTATGGAATCGTAAATCCAAGTTTCCAATATTCTGAAGAGACCAGCGTCTTTCATGAATCGGAAATTGAAGCTGGCGCCAAGACCAAGACCTCTATTTTCCTGGCTCCTTCTTTCCTGAAGGATGAGTCGGTGGTGGATGTCAATTTCTATAAGAACAGTGGCGAAGGTGCAGACAGCAGTTCATCTGTGTTGTCGCCTGATGACGTGAAGGTAAGCATGGAGCGCAACAGGATTACGCTGTTGAGATATGTGTACGATTCCGACCGCAATCGCTTCACTATCTATATGAAGGTGAACGACAACTGGGAGGAGATTCACGGCATGATATTGGATTAAGTGTTTGATAAAATCAGTAGATACATATCCCATATAAGTGGGAATGTACTAAACAAACAATAATAATTTATACTCAATTTTTAAATTTATTTTTTATGAAAAAAGGTATGTTTTTTGCGCTTGCAGCAAGCAGCTTGTTGTTCAGCGCATGTAGCAGTGACGACGCTGTGGTTAGCACAGTGGGTCAGAACGAGGCAGTACAGCAGATTGTATTGCAGGTAGCAAGTAGCGGTGATGGCTTGACCACACGTGCAGGTCGCCCATTGTATTCTTCACAGGCTTTGCAGACTATCCAGAATGTTCGCGTCGTAATTTACGATGCAACAACGAAGGCTATTGTCAAAGACGAGAAGAAGGATTGGAAAACGAGTACTACTTATAACAATCATGGCCGCCAGCTTACTCTTACTTACAAGGGTGATAAGAGACTGGACGAAGGTAGCTACAAGGTTATGGCTGTAGGTTACAGCGATAATAGTGACTACGAGTATTCTTTGGATGTAACAAGTGCAGCTGCCCTTACTGGTACTTACAGTGACATTACTGCAACCTTGAAGGCAAACAAAGTAGCAGAGGAAGTATTCGCAGGTGATGCAGCACTTACAATCGACGCCGACAAAAAAATCACCAACCTTACTTCAGGTGAGGAGAATGGCGTAGCAGTAACCTTGCATCGTCAGGTAGCAGGTAGCTTCGGTTATTTCCAGAACATCCCTGCCAAAGTTGGTAGCAAAACTGCCAAGACCCTTCGTCTCGTGGTAAGAGACAAGAATGATATGTTGACTTTCAACAACTTCAACAGCTCATTCACAGCTAATGGAGCAACTGGCAGCACTATCAAGTATTATGTTAATGGTTCTAAAAGTGCAACAGCACCTACTTCAGATGCACAGTTCAAAGATGGCGACGATGGTTATGTGCTCTACTCTATCGATTTGACTAAATGGTTCACTGAGGGTGATAAAAACAATGACGGTGTGCTGAATGCTCAAGATACCTGGCAGCACCCTGGTGATGTAAAGACTCAGGTTGTGCAGGGTTCTGTATTCGGAAGCAGCTTCGTCATTCCATTTAATTACGCAGAGGGTAAGAACACCATGGAGCTTCAGCTCTTGGATGCTACTGGCGATATCATCAAGACTTGGACCGTTTCTATCCCAGAATCAGATGTAAATAAGGTTGCAGCAAATGGAGTTACAGACGCAAGCGCTTCTATCTTCAACGTGGTTCGTAACCACATGTACAATTTGGGTGTGAAGACTTCAAATGGTACAACTGATCCAGATCCAAGTAATCCAACTCCAGATCCAGATCCAGACAAACCAACACCAGATCCAGGTACTGACCAGCCTGAAGACTTGTCCAAGTCTCAGAACCTCATCTTGAAGGTGAACGACAACTGGGAGTTTATCCACAAGATGGAGCTGGGTGATTAATCTTACTACGTGCTCATAATAATATAGGCAGTATTAAGAAAATATATCCAAGGGATGCGAAGAGCCAGCTATAGGCTCTCGCATCCCTTACAATCCCAACATCACGATATTTATTTATCATTCATTTTATACTCAATTCCCATTCAAAATCGAATAGACGAACATTCAAAAACGAATAGACGAATATGAAGAGAATATCTATAAAAGACAGTTTAAATATAATCCTCGCAACCAGTCTCCTGGTCAGCTGCAGCGCAAGCAATGATACGCCAGATACCCTCGCCGACGGCTCGCATGCCGTAAAGTTGGAAATGAGAGTGGGCGTAAGCGCAGGCGTTGTTACCGACTCACGAGAATTGGACACATGGGATGGAGCACAGCAGGTGAATGATATGAGAATTTACGTCTTCAGATGCCCCGCAGACAAGAAGGGCACCCCCGAAGAAACATATACCTATTGCGCCCCTGTTGAAACGGAAGCAGCCAAGAAAGGTTACTATACCGTTGACGCATTCAACAATAGAGAACCTTACTATTCTGCCGAGCACCAGAACATGCCCGAGCAGCATTCATACACCATCGAACCCTATCTGCGGAACGGCTACTACTACCAGTTTCTAGCCATAGGAAGAGATGACAAATACGCAACGACGAAAGTACTTACAGAACCCAAATTCACTGAAAACGAAACGAAACTGGAGGACGCAAGAATCGCCCTCACTGAGCAGGCAAAAAACAGCGCCAAACTCGGTATCCTCAATACCACAGAGCTGTTTAGCGGCATTCTGAAAGACGAGAAAACCCAAGAGGATGCCCCCGTGCTCGTAACGGAAGATACAAAATACTTCCAGCGCACGCTGACCGCCAGCCGTAACGTGGCAGGACTGATGATTTACGTAGAAAACATCCCGGCACAGGTGGAGTCGAATGCTGCAGGCGACGTGAGCACCGTTACCTTCAAGCCCACCTCTCTATCCATCGTAGCCACCGGCATCACCACCGAAACGCTGATCAGGCAGAAGCAGGCACCAGCAGATGCAGAATCGTTGACTTATCAGACGCTGGGCACCATCGACCTCACCTCCTCAAACGGATGGACCGTAGATGCTACCGAGAACATATTCAAGCGAGCTGAAGACTCCCAAAAAGGATGGAAGGCAAACAGCTACATGATAAGCAACTTCATGATGCCTACACCTGAGGAAAAAATGCAGAAAAGCAAGAACTCGGCCGAGAACGAGACCACCTTCTATCTGCATTACACGGATGGAACGCACCACAGGTACGACAACATCAGGAAGTCAACAACTACTGGCAACAAGTTCAAGTTCCCTATCGAGGCAAACCACCTGTATTGCCTGGGAGCCAAGAGCAAGACTGTGAACCAGCCATACGACCTGAAGGAGTATTACGAGCCAGTGATGACCGACGTGAAGATTGAGATAGAACCAGCCTTCGAGAAAAGGCATGAATTTGAGACAGAATAAACGTTACAAAACAGCATAAAAACGGAAATAGAATATGCAGAAATCAAGTTTTAGCATATATAAGATAAGCTCCATCAAGATGAACGCCATCAGGATGAATGCCATCAGGATAGGCATGGCGGCAGGTTTTTGCTTTCTCCTCGCACTAGCCGCGGGATGCAGCAGCGATGCCGATCAGCCACCCTATCCAGAAGGCAGCAATGGAGATGCAGGCATGAATCAGCCTTCTGAAAAGGGCGACGAGATTACAACAGTTCCCTTCACCATCACCCTGGGCGGCTTAAGTAGCAGCGATGCCAATGCAGGGCGGGGGGGCGGAAACACCCGTGTAGCCCCTCCTGGTGCAGGATCCTCTTCCTCGTCGGGCACAACAGGCGAAGACAATGGATATGCCGAGATCGACAACGTAAATGCCGTAAGGCTGATAGCTTTTCGCCGAAGAGTTCAGAACAATGGAGAAAATGCTACAACCTATGATGCCGCAGCCAACGACATCCAGGGCTTCGAGTACGACCCTACCAACGACAAGGTGATTACCGGAAAACCCACGGTAGAAGACAGCAAGGAAGACGATTATCTTTCGGGAAAGCCCCACAAGCACTATGTGGTGAATGGCACCTTCGGCATCAGTAGGGGCTACGAATATCGCATCATCGCCCTCGCCTACGATAGCCAGCAGAAATCGCCCTATCCGCAGTATCAGGCAAACAATGTGATAACCAATGATATGCTCAATATCAAGAGGGGCACTACATTTCAGGAGTTCAAGGCCACGTTTGCGAGTTACCTGGTTGAGGATGGTGACAGAACCGACACCCCCAACAACTGGCTTGACTATCTAAAAAAAAGATATATAGGTATCATATCAAATCTGCATAATGTAAAGTGCTTGAGCCGCCGGCTCATCACGGTGCCGCAGCTCTTCTATGGCACCCTCTACCAGCAGGGAGATGCCACCCAAAATCCAATCATCTCTTCGGCTGATTACCAGAAGGAAAATCTGGGAACCAACACTCCCACGCCGCTTGTAGGCACACTCTATAGAGGCATGGCAGAAGTAGAGGTTCATATCACTTCTGCAGCCCATTACAGAAAAAAAGTGCAGACGCAATGGTATTGCCTACTTGCCGACAACGTGCTTACCCAGATGCCCCTGACCAGCTACGACGGTTTTAAGCAGGGCAGTGAACCTATCAATAAATATTCAACAAAGGGAGGCACCTATACAGCCATCGCCTATGCCCCCTTCCCAGGTGAAGGCAAGGAAGTGGTGCTCAAGGCATTTGTGCTGCCAGGCAAGACCCATCTTGCCGTGAGAATAGGCTTCAGTGCCGACCCTTACGCCCTCAACTCTCAGGTGAAGGCGAAGGATATGATGTCTTCTGAAGCTGCCACGGGCGTCATCGTGGTGGATGGAGTCAGCAACCTCTTCTATCTGAGGCGAAACCATAAATATGTCTTCAAATACGCTGATCAAAGCAAACTTACAGGCGACAAAAACCGTTTGCTCGATTAAGATCAAGAGAATTATCAGGACGTTATGCTATGTTTTAAAATCAAACAGACAATGAAACAGCATTTTATATTCAAATCATTCATATCATTTGTGTTAGCATTCCTGCTGGTTGTACCCGTCTCTATCCAGGCGGCACAACCTCAGGATGACAACACCAGTCCCTATTTCGAGAGTGCTGCCGTTAGAGACTCGTTCATGAAATGCAAGAAACCCATCTGGACCAACAACTGGGATGATCTGCCAGGCGCCAAGCAGCAGGACCATTTTGTGGAGTTCAACAATCACCCCCAATATGGCAACATGACATTCCGGAAGCTGCGTAACCGGCGTGCCTTGACGGGCGAATCGTGCACCATTAACAAACTGATTGGTGTGGTAGGTGTAGCCAGCTGGACCAAGAATCTGGGTGCCCTTACCGATGATTCGCTCGACAACAATGCCCAGGTAAACTCTGTGGTAAGAGCAGGTGTAACCGTTGACCCAATTGTGAGCGTAAGAGATATGGACAATTACTACTCCAAGGGCACGGTGGCAGGCTATACCATCGTGGCAGGTTCGGGCAGCAGCGTGCTCAGCCTCAATGTAATCAAGGCTTTCTCCATCGGATTCTATCGCGACGGCAAGCTGCTGGGGGTAAAGGCGGTGAGAGAAGGACAGGACGGCTCGGGAGTAACACTGAAACTGCTCCAGATACCGGGTTCCGACAACATCTGCGCTATGCTGACGGCAGAAAGCGACTGGCTCTTCGATGAAATCAGTCTCGACTGCTCGGGCGGTATCCAGGCAGAGGTGGCCAACATTCTGAAAATCAAATATGCCTTCGTGGGTGAGCCTACGGAGTTTACTATCACCAACGGAGGTATCCAAAAATACAACGAATATTCGGAGGGCGACAAGCAGGTGTCGCTCAAAGAGATGAAAGGCTGGCGCCCTATTCTCCTCGGCATCCCCCTGCCTTTCCTGGACGACGATATAAAGAAGATGACAGATGATAATTTGGACAATTTCGCCACCATCGTCCCTCTTCTTAACGTGGGTTACCAGGGCGGAGCCAAGTTTATGATGCGGAACGACAAGAACCCGCAAGGCGAAGCATTCGAGGCGGGTATGGAGGCTGGCTTCAAATACAAGATGGATGCCGTGCTGAGCCTCACGGCGGGTACATGGATCAACGTGCTGCTCTTCGACCACAAGGGAAACAAGGTGCAGGAAGAAACGATTTCTGCCCAGGTGCTCAACCTCTCGCTGGTGCAGATTGGCGACGGAACGGTGAGCATCAAGGCAAGGGTGCCGTTTTCGGGATGTGAAATCAGATTCCTCACAGTGCTCGGAGTAAACGTGGGTGCCATGGGCATCCATTACGGATTCGTAAGAATGGCTCCAGATGTATCCCACCGGTGCCCCATCAACCCTACCATCAGCAGCAACGTCTGCCAATCGCAGACTTCCTTCAACCTCCGCTCCAACCCCAAGGTGAGCGTAAGTTGGAAGCTGACGGGTGCCTGGGATTTGGCGGGCAACGACATCCTGGCCACCACCCCCGTGAAGGTGACTGCCGATGGCCATGTAACCAACATGCTGCCGGGCAAATATACCTTCAGGGCTACGGCTAAGGACGGATGCAGCGACGAGACCACCATCACCGTGGGCGGATTCGGACAGGGTGAGACGATGTGCGGCAAACCGCTTGCCAACGATCCTGGAAAAGAAGTCTATGCCCTGTCCACCGACAAGCATGCTTCCTCAGGTTCGCTGATTTCCATTTCCGACCTCAGAAATCCTCAGAATATTCTTAATAAGGATGATACTTCGTATGCAGAATACATCAGCGGTCTCAACCTGCTTGACAACCTGGGCATCATCGGTATCAAAAGAACGGAAAAGGATAGTCTGATATATGATGCTGCTGGAAGATATCCGAACGAGAAACTGGAAGATGCCGTGAAGCGAGCGAAGCCCAAGCGCATCGGATTCGTGGTAGAAGCCACGGGAACGGCGCTGAATCTGCATGCGCTGCAGTTCATGCAGATAAGATGCTATCATAACGGCGAGGAAATATATCGCCATCTGATAGACGAGAACAATGCCATCAGTGCCGACCTGATAGGTTCCGAGAAAGTGCAGAAAGTAAGATATTCCATAGAGGTGCCTTCCATCGACGCCAACGGAAAGCCAACGCAGATGGACGAGTTCCAGCTGTGGAATTCGGGCGTCATCAATGTGGGCGGATCGGTGCTGCGCATCTACTATGCCTTCATTGAAGAGGCTGCCGACGACTGCTCATCGCCGCTAGCCTGCGGAAGCCTGGTTTTATCCAACAGGAATTCGCACACCACCCTCAATGCCGACGCCACCAAGTTTGGCGCAGCTGTACAGGTATCGGTGGTGAACGACAACCTGAGCTATCTGATTGATAACGACCTGAATACCTGCATGACTGTAGTTAACTCTGTAAGCGTAGGTACGGGTCAGACCTTCGCCGTAAAGATGGGCAAGACGCTGGACTATCACCACCAGCTGGGTATCGTGATTGATAACAAAACCTATCTGGCTGACGTGAAAGTAGGTAGCTGGCTGAAGGTAGAGACCTACAGGAACGGCGAACCTACCGGCGACAATAATACCGACTGGAGCGTGGTGGGAGCCAACGTGGCGGGCTTTGGCGACAAGAACATCCTCTTCATGCAGCCCAAGAATGCATACGACGAAGTGAGAATCACCGTAGGACGCGTATTGGGAGCACTGGATGTAATCAAATTCTATGGAATGGTGGCCCGTGGCGACATAGACAACGACGGCATCCCCGACTGTAAGGACCAAAGTTCGTGCGTAAATGGTATAGATAATATCCAGATCAACAGCGTATGCGCCGGCGAGAATATCAACGTTACGGCTACCGGACTTACCGGAACGAATTATTATCTTTACTTCGGCGACAAGAATGCAGGCAATAACGGACTGGTGATTCTGGAGTCAACATCAGACACCAAGAACAACATCAAATATTCTTATACCACCAAGAGGCCGGGCGAATATCAGCTCACCGTCTTCGACGGCAGCTGGACGCCACTCACATCGGTGGTATATCAGGTTCATCCGCTGCAGACACGCTGGCTTGCCACTGCCACCACCACCGACTGGAACAAGTGGGACAACTGGAGCGACGGTTCGCCTTACTGCTGCACCAACGCCATCATCTCGTCGGATGCCGATAACTTCCCAATGCTGGGCACGACAGAGAAGCCAGACGATTACTGCTGTAAGGACATCTTCTTCGAGCCTCGCTCGGCGGTAGATAATGTGCCATCGCTCAACTATCGCAAGGCGTGGGTAGAACTGGAGCAGAAGCCGAACCATTACTATCTGCTGAGTGCACCGCTCAAGCAGATGTACACGGGCGATATGTTTATGCCTGCCGACACCACGAAGGCGAACTACTTCGAGGATCTGAACGAAGAAAACTGGAAGGAACAGCGCTTCTCCCCGAGCATCTACCAGCGCCTCTGGGCGGCTGCGTATCCGGGTAAGATTTATTCGCTAGACAGCAAGGGGAATGCAGGCTTGAAGAATGATAAAACGCTCGCCGTGAACGAGGCCACCTGGTCGCGCAACTTCAATGCCGTGGCTAAGCCTTACGGCATGGGTGAAGGCTTCTCTATGTGGATAGACAACGGCAATCTGCCGGCTACCAATAAGTTCAGTATCCGCCTGCCTAAGGCGCATAAAGAATATAGTTACTTCGTGGATTACGATCAGGAGAAAGTGGCTAGTGAAACAGTGACGAAAGATGCAAATAAGATAAACCGCTTCATCTACGAACGGGATTTTCCGGGCGACTTGACGATGGAATATAAGTATTTGTCGGAAGGCAAGGAAGTGACGGAGAACCGCACGGTGTTCGTGGGGCAGAGCGAGTATCAGATTACGCTGAAATCGGATATTCCTACGCAGACCTTCTTGCTGGGCAACCCATTCATGAGCCGCCTGAATATCAAGAAGTTCCTGGAGGCGAATGAGGACGTGAGCAGTGTGAAGGTGGAAGTAGAGAATGAATCGGGAGGCATGGAAGAGCAAACTGTAAGCAAGGTCGCTTCTACGGGCAACGCCACCACCATCGCCCCAATGCAGGCATTCTATGTTACCACAAATGATAAGCCGAGTACGCAAATCACCCTGCTGCTCACCCCAGAAATGATAGGTGGAAGCAAGAAGGCTACTGAGGAAAGTAAACCTGCTGAAGCCAAGGGACTGAAAGTGTGTGTGGAAAGCCTGAAGACACGAAGCAAATCAGCAGCTATGCTGGTGATGGAGGATTCAGAAACTGCTTATGATGTTTCTGATGGTTCTTCTTTCAAGAACTCTGTATTGGTTCCAACTCTTCTGGATAGTGAAGTGAAGTCACCTTTGAAGGTATTTGGTATTCAGCAGAGTCAGGCTTACGATATCCTTCCGATGACTGGTGCTACATCTTTAGGAATCTATCTGTCGCAAAAGGATAGCATCCGTATCGAGGTAAAACCTATTCAGGGTGTTGATATGAGCGGATATGTTCTCCATGATATGCTTTCGGGTGCCGATTATTCACTCGATTCTCCTCTCATGATTGCGGATGCCGAGACCTCGTTAGGCAGATTTGTTATCAGAAGCCGTTATGGAAGTACAGATGTGACATCTGTCGATACTGATCAGCGCATCAGTATAGTTCAGGAAGGTTCTTCTGTCCTCGTGCAATCTGCCGGCGGTCTGCTCAAGAGTGTCAAGGTCATAGACCTGAATGGCAGAATCATCAGCAGGGTACAGGGAAATGGTTCAAGGTGTTTAAAGGCGAGCATAGCCACAGGCATTCAAATCATACACATAGAATTGACAGATGGTAGCAGTAAGGACTATAAGATGATTTTCTAAGTGAAATCAGAATAGCGAATAGCTGCACAAAAGATATTTGATGGATTAGAGCCTATTGATAGCAGGTATATGTGAATATGCCTCCTTCATATTACATCATTTACTTATAATTATCCCTGCCAGCTTGTGAAAGCCGGCAGGGCTTTTATAATAGTCTTTCCCGAAAGAGTAACAACATAACAATAAGGAACGCAAGCCCCGCCTAGCAGAGTAAAACGCTCTCGCTAGGCGGGGCTTTTGCATATACTTAAAAACCATAATAATATGAAAGAAGAAGAACAAAAACCAAAAAGCAATCACTGGGCTCCTGATGATGAGGAAGCCAAGAACTTTGTCAACCAGCCGGGCTATCAAAAAGGTGCCATGGGTATGGTTAACCTGATCGTTGATGTAATGAATGATACCCATGAATATAAAGAGGCGATTTTCTGCAAACATTTACTGATGGAATGCAGCCGCAAGCATCATCTTGATTTAGAAGAGCAGATAGAACGTGTGGTGGCACATGCTCAGGACATAGATGAGTTTGGTAAGTATATGAAAGCCAAGAAAGGCGAATTGACCCCCAAGCGTATATCTGAGCAGGAGTTTGCTTATGCCATCGACCAGCTGATGGAGTCTGTAGATGAATCTGGCAAGTACATATTCAAGATTCAGCGCCACTGGATTGCTGTGTTCAGAGTAGCCGTAGATTTGCATTTAATAGGAGAGAATGACTACAAGGGTTTCTGTAACTGGATAGATACGATTCACCCGGGAGCTTTCAGAGTAAAGCTGACGCAGGGTGATCTGAAGCAGATCAGCAACTCGGATTGTTATATGAAACCATTCGATAAATGGGGATATGCTCCGATGGGAAACGTGAAGAAAGAACCTTATATTGCGATGACCCATGTGGTGGCTTGCTTCAGAAATCTGTTGGGAATCGACGAAAAAATTGCTTGAAAACGGCTCAGAAATAACCCTCGTTATAACTTTATAACCCTCGAAATAACCGCAGGGTTATTTTCTTGGTCAGTATCGGATTTCACCGTACCTTTGCCTCGCAATCAGATGATAAAGTCTGGTTGCGGGGCTTTTCTGTATATGGAAAACCGGT
>OIYH01001359.1_pt1 | contig 14279 bp, 16 predicted proteins | sample 1587911 | NCBI WGS metagenome assembly OIYH01 (sample SAMN03283252) | human gut metagenome | biome: human-associated habitat; material: feces | host: Homo sapiens | place: USA | collected 2013
AGATTGAGGATGGAGTCAGGGAACTCATAGTTGACACCGCCATCAAGAACAAGCTTGGTGCCCGTGGGCTGCGCTCTATCTGCGAGCAGATCTTCGATGACGCGATGTACGACGCTCCGTCATCCCGCAAGAAGGTCTTCACAGTGACCCTTGACTACGCTAAGTCCAAACTGGAGAATTCGCTTTAGACCTTGTGGCGGCTAACTTGCTGACAACTAATTAAATAATATACCCTTCTCCTATTGAGGTAGAAGAAGGGTATATTAACATATTTACTGATAATGACTTAACCTCCACGCTTGGTGGGCATAACGCTTTCATTCCTCGAAATCATCATCATCAATGTCGTCGACGATGTTCTCCTGATGCCATTCGGAGTATCGGGTCGGAATATTCCTTGGTCTCAGAACAAGATAGTCATCCCCATGCCAGACCACTGAATATTCCTTCCTCGCCGCAGTGAGCCGCTCGTCCGACACGCTCGCCAGCACAATCTGCCCCTCAGGCGCCTCGTCATTTCCTTTGGCCAGCAGAGTGATGACATCGCAGGCCACCAGCTGCGACAGGAAGTAAGCCGACTTTTCCACCGCCGACCAAGAATCGTTCACATGGAATAGATAGACCATATTCTTGTTGTCCCTCTCCATCCGAAGGATTCCGTCCATTCTCTCGTTTAAGAACTGATTGACTGTGAGCATTGTATTATCAATATAAAAGACTACGACATCCGGTCCACTGTGTCGCGCATGAATTTCCAGAAACGTGTGTTTCCGATGTGGGTGAGTGAGCCAAGGCTGCACATGAACCTGTATATTCGAGAATCACGGGCGGCCTGCACTTTCATGAACTTGTAGAAGACGAATGTGTTGAGGATGCCGAGAGCGACCACGATGTATGTCTGGAGGTTGATCGACGCTCCGAGTTTCCAGGAAAGGAACCAGATGAGTACCGTCGTGATATTCATGGAAAGGATCGCCATCGTCGTGCCTGAATGCGAGAAGCCCATGTCGATGAAAAGATGGTGGAGGTGAGTCTTGTCCGGATGGAAAGGGGAGAGGTGCCTCAGCATCCGCACCGACATCACCCGAAGAGTGTCGAACACTGGTATGCTCAACACGGCGAGCGTGAATGCGATGAGTCCGAAGTTCCGCGCCTCAAGTTCCTTGACAGTACTGCCGGATGAGAGGCAGTACGCCACGAAGAAAGCGATCGCCGTTCCCATCATAAGCGTCCCTCCGTCCCCGATGAACATCTTCGACTTGCCGCCGAACACATTGTGCAGGAAGAACGGAATCAGCGCTCCGACTCCGATCAGCGCGAGCCCCGCGAGAGTGATCATTCCGCAGTGGAAAAAGAACGCCGCGAACAGAAGGCAGGACACGATAACGTACCCCGATGAATATCCGTTCACCCCGTCAATGAGGTTGATGGCGTTGATGATCCCCACCCCGGCGAAAATCGACAGCGGCCAGGCGACATATTCCGGAATGTCGTGGATTCCCCAGAGCCCGTGGAAATCATCGATGAAGCATCCCGTTGCCAACATCATCAGGAAGACGATCATAATCTCCACAATGAATCTGAATATGGCGGAGATGTCCCTCCTGTCATCCCACACCCCGATCGCCAGCATCACCGTGATGGCGCAAAGGTTCACCGTAGTGGTCGGGAAGTCATTAAAGAATATGCCCGTGATCACCACCGCCGGCAACACTCCCATGAACACCGCCACCCCACCGAACACCGGCACCGGTGTTCTCTGAAGCTTGCGTGCGTTCGGATTGTCAACAATGTTGTGCCTGATCGCATACCTCAGCACAAACGGGTAGATTAAGGTCACAATGACACACGCCGCCACTCCCGGGAGCGCGACCAAGATCTTTGGGTTCATAATACGCTTGAATAAGTAAGTTACAGGGTTGTGAAGTTTCCTTGCTTTACTGCACGGGTTAAGTTACGGTTTAGGTTGGGTTATGACGGGAGGTTAAATATCTTTGTGAAAATGTATTATCAAAACCTTATCCGTACTGAAGCCAGACTGTGGATAAGGTTTCTCATATTCATCGTCCGCTTAAGGCAATCTGCCGAAGACATTGGCACCAATGCGAATCTACTTGACGAAAGTCCCAAAGTACTTCTTGGCTTGTGAATATGTTAAAATATGGTACTCAATGCCACCCCACAACCTTACGTAAGGCAGGAAGCGTCTTTGGCATACATCTTTCAGAGAGTTCAGCATCAGAATGTTCTCAGGGTTCTCACATACCACGACAATCAGACGCAACCGTTGGTTTTGGCTATGCAAATCAATGCCACTCTCTTTCTCCAGGGATCTACCGTATTGAGTCTGAAATATCATGGAGAGAGTCATCTGCAAAGAATTCACAGACTTTTTGACAATCTCGTCTATTCTACTCTCAACATTTTTCTTGGTAAGCGCGTTTCCTGTAGAATAGTCCTTAAGTTCTATCAAATAGAACAATTCTCTGCTTTCCGGTTGCCAACAGGCATCTACCTCTTTGAAATTATAACCAGATAATTTTCGGTAAGAAGGCAAGTCGTAAAATCTGAACCATTTACCGTTAGGGAAATCCAACTCTACTCCACTCTCTCTGAACCCTGCCATACTACTCCATTTGTGATTCTATCTCCTCGTCATACATTGCCAATGACTCGCTGACAATATCATTCTCAGGCATAACATCCTTCAAGTCAGAAAATGACGAACGGATATTCCCATCATCTCCTCGAGTCATCGAACAACACATCACTCCGGCCGCTCCTTCTTTACGACTCTCTATCTGCAATTGCTTTATCGCAAAATAATTATGAGTGGTCATGAAGATCTGTACCCCAGCCTTGCCCAAAGCCATAAGAACCTTGACAAGTTGACGGATAGCAAAAGGATGCAGGTTGTCCTCAGGCTCATCCAACATCAGAACTGTGCCTTTATGGATAAGCCCATTCCTGATCAGATTGGCGATAACACCAATGTGCTTCACTCCCTCCGCTGTCATCTGAAGAGAAAACTCGGAATTTCCTTTCTTGAACACAAAATTATCCGAGTTTTGCACCCTTTTGAGCTCTCCGGAAAACATTGATGCGATTGTTTCCAGAATCTCCCTGTTCTCAATTCTGGTTTCATTCACCTCTGGCATGTCGAGCATGTCAATCAAATCCAATGTTGTGTCGTCATACCCAGGGAAAAAATACTGTCTGACAACAGCTTTGATGGCTGCGAATGCCGTAATAACTTCCTTTGAAGGAATGAATATGACATTGTGGGCATCGTTCAAATCTGCCAGATTGCAATGAAAGTCCTTTATCTGCCCTTTACTGTCAGAACCGAATGAGAAATCAACACTCTCCCATGGGCTATCCTCGAACTCAGCATGAGCATAAAGCCGTTTAATGGAACCGTTTTTGCGTACGATGTCACCCAAATCAACCTTGTTACGCCCATACACGCCTCGCATCTTCTCCGCTGTCACTCCAGAGGCGGAGATACCACTTTCATGCACAGCCTTGCGGCTGTACAGTTCAGAAGATTTCTCCAAAACATAGAGCATCTTCAAAAGACTGGTCTTACACACGTCATTCTTTCCAAGTATGACAGTAACGCCAGGGAACGATTCCTGATTGGCGAACTCCGCTATTCCCGCGACATTCTGAAGATGAACTTTTCTGATCATAACAAAAGCAAACAGTCTTTATATTAATGACAACCCGTCATGAAAGCAAATTTAACAAATCATTTCTCATTTGGCAAGAGTTTTTTTGACACTATTCGTCGGTCATCTCTTTCCTGAGTTTATTAATCCAATTGTCTTAATGACCACCGATTCGACAAGCTCCACATAACGTTTGGTGACAATCTCAGAGGAATATTCTTTTCTGATGACAGTGATACCTTTGGCACCCATTGCGGAAAGGGCCTCCTTGCTGACTTGTCTTAGATATTCAGATGCCGCTTTCGTCCTGTCGGGTATATTCCTGTCTGTTATGATTTTTGCACACCCGATGGGTGACAGAAAATCAACTATAGGTGTCCCCTCTCCGGAGCAAACCAGCATTGGCTTTCCGCATGCCAAGGATTCGTAAGGCCGGACAGCATAAAAAGAGCTTCCAATATGGATGTCTTTCCTACATTATTGGCTCCGACAAAAAGATTGATCTTTGCGAAACCATTAATCTCCAGCAGGTCAACCCCACGGAAATTCTTGATTGTAATATCTTTGAACGAGTGTCTCATTTATCTCTGAATTATAGCTCAACGTATTGCTCTAAAAGCAATAAGGAACCACTACAAAGATAGTATAGTTTATTTCACTTTCCATGAGATTATGATCTTTCATTCGGAATATACTCGGCAAAGATTCTTTCCAGTCGCTCCCGCCCGTATCGCTCTTCTATCGAGTATAACTTGGATTCATGTTCTAGTATCTGGTCAATTGTCCAATAAAACTTAATGAATCGCGCAGGGACACCTCCGCAAATGCAGTATGGCGGCATTGACTTGGTGACGACTGCACCTGCAGCTACTGTTGTGCCTCTGCCGATTGTCACGCCCGATAGAAGAGTCACATTCATCCCTATCCAGACATCTTCCTCTACCACAACATCTTTGTCCAGTCCTTTGGGCTTTGTGGCTTCTGTTATATTTCTATATGGAATGCCTACTATCCTTGCATGATTGCCAGTGATTACTTTAAGTCCATATGCGGAACCGGAATTTTTCTTCATGATGAACTTCGCGTTTGTGGTAAGTAGCGTTGCATGATTCAATCCATTATTTCCATATAAGAACACATTCTTTAGATTAGAGGCTGTAAGTGGGGGGGTAATTGTCACATTATCAGCGATATGTCCAAAATCACGTCGCCTCGTACCAAAGTATTCCTTATATAGGAAGTAAAAACCTCTCAAGCAGAAGTTCTTTTTAAGTTTTGCTAACATACTTATTTTGATCTATTGTCCTTTATTTTGTTGTGATTATTAATTTGAATTTACTGAAACAATGCGATGACATCATTCATAGTTGCTCCTTGATATGTCATTTTGAAATTATTGAGAAGGATAGCCTTTTCCATTGCTTCAGCCATTTCTTCTGGGTGATCCGGTAAGACTTTATAGCCATTATAGCCATTTACTATAATTCTGTCTATTATTGGAATACAAATTGATGCAACAACTGGAGTTTGCAGATACATGGCTTCAAGTAAAGTGTTGGGTAGACCTTCTATTCTAGATGGAAGAACAAAACAATTAGCATATTTCATCCAAATATATGGATTTGATTGTAAACCAGTGAAATGAATATATTGACATGCTTTACTTTTTGAGACCAAATTATGAACTCGTTCATAATTGGCTTCTCCCGGCTGAGTTTTTCCTACTAAATAAAGGTGTGTTTTTGAGTTTTTATCATGAACAATTTCAAATGCTTTTATCAAGATATCATGTCCTTTCGATGGAAGAAAATTTGCAACCCACACATAATTAACAGAACCATCGTTTGGATATGGATTATTATCTGAGGAAATTTTTCCCTTAATAATATTAACATCTATTGGGTTATGCAAACATATCACTTTGCTACGGTCTAAGCCGGTCGCTTGAATAATATCATCTTGCATTTCTTCTGTTTGGCCAATAATCTTATACGCAAGAGGATAATATTTTATAAGTTTATTCCTGAGATGTTCATTTACATAGTTGAGCATATTATCATTCCTAACCACACATGGTACATTCATCCAGTTAGATGCTTGAAGTAATTTGATATTTAACTGGAGCGTGGAACTGAAAACAAAATCAGGCTTTTCACGTAAAATCACTTTTGATAACCTTAATATTGGAAAAATATGTATGTTACGCCATTTGATAAATAGAACATCATATTCTTGAGGAATGAATCTTAAGATATCAGTCTTTCTGCCGCAAATGACATATTTTACTTTATATTTATCCAACGGCAGCATCTTGCCGTAATTTATAGTCATACGTTCAGCTCCTCCAACGCCTCCGAATAGGAAGAATAAGATTTTTTTCATAAGTGTATTTTTAATTAGTAGTGATTTTCTGTTGTTTGACTATTATCAAATGTACCATAAAACCAAAATGCCATGAATACAGGTATTGTAAACACGACGTATGATATTGATGATAAAATTAGTACAAGAAATAGAAGCAAATTGCTTGTGTTTTGATTAAACTGTTGATTTAGTCTTTTCGAGGATTTATACAGTAGAATATAAAAGAATAATCCCAGTATACAACCATGCATCCCAATGATTTTTAGGATTCCACCAGTTAGAGAAAAGTTAGAGGATATTTTTTGCGAGAAATACGATTTTTGTGGGTTACGTCCATATCCTAATATTGGGTCATGCTTAATATTCTCTAATTCAAAATACATGGCTTCGAACCGCCCCAAAGATCCTATGTATTCACCCTCTTCAAACGAACTATCATAATAACTCATATTGCTCATTCGCCGTTCAACAGCATTTTTTATGTCCAGTTGCTCAGTTATTTTATTGCCCATAAAATCTAGACTGAAAAGGTATGCAATTAGAGGAATAATCAAAATTGTATATCCGATTTTAGATGACATGTTTGAGTTACGATAAATCATTATAAGGTACATTAGTAGGGCTATGGAATACCCTGTTGTGGATAGGGTAGTTGCTAATGTTATAATAAGCCACAGTATATTAGGATTGTTCTTAAATTTGAGCCCATTCCTTAACATATTGCAATAGATACCTAACAAAATCATGATAGCAAAACGTCCTGGTTCCCAACTGCATCCAGAATTTCGCAAATGATGCTCACTTGAAAAATCGATATAATTATATAGATATAAAATGTTGTGACCAAGATTAGTCTGAGGGAAAGATGATGCAACTGATGACATTACTGATGGTAAAGCGATGGACATCAGATACAGGGGCAGAGATATTTTACATAGAGTTACGATTGTGGATTCATATAATGGTACTATTTGCTTACCGAATACACGTACATGTATATACGCAAATATGATTGTGTAAAATAAAAAAAACTGAAACGATTGATCGGATGTGGTGAACAATTGTTTATGGAAAGTGACGGCTATTTCCCAAATAAGACAAATTCCTATTATTTTTATTAAATAACGGTTGTTAAAACTGATAGGATTCCTCAATAGTAGAATAACAGTTAAGGCAATTGGGATAAGGAAAGGAATCCATGGCGAAGATAAACCTCCTATCATACGAGTAGTTTCTGGAGTCATCTGTGCCATATATAGAGCTATCACAAAAAAATAGAAGTACTCGTATCTTTTTATTGCAGTATTATCGCATAGTTTTACCATGGCTTTATATCTTCAGAAAGTTTATGAGTCTTTCTTCATAAGAAGAAATTGTATATTTATTAATCATTAGTTGCCTTCCGTTAGAACCGATAATACTTGCTTCTTCGGGATTGTTAACAATTAGTTGGAGAGTTTCTGCTATCATGTCAGGAGCATTAGGTTTAACGATATATGCGGTTTTACAAGATACAACACTCATCAAATCATCAGTAGAAGAACATATTGTGGGTGTTCCTGATGCCAAGTATTCCCCTAATTTCGTTGGAAAGCCTTTTGTCTGGTAATTAGAATGAGGTGTGAGCATTAATGCTGTTGCGTGGCTCATTTTTGACGGAATTTCATAAGAGGGTAATGATCCAAGGTAATGAATGACATCGCTGTGAGAATCGATAATCTCTTTGCATTTTATATGATATGGATTGGTTAAATCTAAATACGTAGCAATTTCAAAAGTATATCCTTTTGTGGTGTTATTGAATAGAAGAAATCCATTTAGGCTATCAAGTAGGCCATCACGCTCTAAGTTTGCTCCACTGCAGCAGAAGAAATAGTTCTCACTGTCCTTATGCCCTTCAAATCTTGAAATATCAACTAGTACAGGTAATAGAAATTTTTTCTCAATAGGTATGTTGTCAAAATAATTGTATATCCCTTGTGAAATTGTTATCAACCCGGAATAACTGGCCAGATTATTTTTCATCTTGGCTATATCTTTTTTATTATGAGAGTAATTATATCCAACTAGTTCTGTAATGTCGCGATAAAGAGGTGTCGCTCTTATTTTGCATGCAACTTGAACTATAGTTGTCAATTGTCTTTTTGATGAATATATTAGAACAGCTTTAGCTTTGTAAAACAATATCAACAAGATGAAGATTAGGCAGTGCCTCCAAAAAAGAGATAGGGCTCGAAATAAAGAATTACGATGATGATTTATTATCGGATTGGAGATATACTGAAAATATATTCCTGAAAAACATCCTTCTTTTTTCTTGTTTGGTGAATCTGAAGAGGACGGACTTGCAAGACAGAGATAAAGAATATCCTTTCTTTGGGCGAGTCCTGTTAAGTAGCTTAACATTCGATTGGTTGCTGCATGCCCATTAGGAAAAGGTTCAGCAGAAACCACTATTAAGTCATATTTTTTCATCATTGCGAGATTTCTTTTACGGTCTGTCTATAATATAATAGGATGATTATGAGGTATGTTGCGCCAGTGATGATTTTTGTATATGCTGCTCCGTATGCTCCAAATTTTGGAATTAGGGAAATACTACTTAATAAAGTTGTTAATCCGACAACAAACGAAGCGTTTCTAAGCCTTGTCCCACGCCCATTCGCTTGTATAAACCTATTGTAGAAGTCAGCAAGACCGTGTAAGAAAACGGCTATACTTACTATAAAATTAATACCGATGACCGGAGAAAAATCACTACCATAACAGTATTTTATAAAGGGGGGGGATAAGTACCCACAATGCTATTACAGAAGAAAGACTCAAAGCAATAGTTGTCACTATCAATTTCAAAGGTATTTTCTTTGATGTAGCAAAGGACTTATAATGAGTAGTGGCAATAGTTGATGGAATGAAGGTCAGTGGTTGTGTGAAAGCTATTGCCAAGGAATAAAATCCAACGTCAGCATTGTTTTCACCAAAATAACTGATAAGAATCTCTGTTACATATCCAAATCCAACTGCGCAAAGTGAACCTAAATAAACATTAAATCCAAATGCTTTGTTGTAATCTGCAATTTTTCTTAGTTTGTTCCGATAATCATTAAACAGTGGTTTAACTTTCAGTATAACATATACAAATAATAATAATTGCGATCCATTGTACAGAAGAAGAATCGCAATTAATTTGTTCCATGGAAATTGCCCTGCGCACCAATAAAGCAAACAGGCTATTATGAGGTTGATGATTTTAGGGTAAAATCTAATCTTGGCTAATAAACTGATTTGGTTATCGGCTGGTAGCACGGTCTCATACAGTAATCCCCAGAGAGTGATGAATCCAAGTGGGGTTATGGCCGCAAATAAAGATCTTAATCCTTTTTCATCTATATTATGATCTAGTTGACTGAATACTACTAGTCCAGATATCATAATTGCGGACAAAATAGCTAATATGATTATCAAAGCACCATAGTAGTTTCTTGTGTCATGTTTATTATTGGATAAAACAATGGCCCTGTTCCCTGCTTGAAAAAAACCTAAGGTCACTATCAACGCGGCAAAATTGAAAACGCTACATATAAACTTGTAATCGCCGAATAATTGTGCACCTAAATACCGTGTGACAATTATGTTTGTGATGATTCCAAGTGGTATTCCAAATACATTTACGGATAATAAAGATATCGCTTGCCGGACATATTTCCTTCGCCATAACTCTTTTAACCGATATCTAATGCTCATAATGGAGGGTCACTTTAATTATTGCTGTTAGGATGGGTCGTGTTCCATTTCTTTGCAAAGCTGATAAACTTGAAACAGATAATGGCTCTCCTCCAGTATGTCCACGGATTACGTATTATTCGCAGTATTCCTTCAATAGGACCTTTTTGCAGCCATTTAGGAGGTCTTGGAAGTACTCCCGCAAGCGCGTCAAAAGCACCTCCAACGCAGTATAGAACTCCGGCATCTATTGTTTTTTTACAGCTTATTACGAAATCCTCTTTTTTAGGAGAAGGCATCCCGATAAAAACAACATCAGGTGTAGTTTCAGAGATTTCTTTGGCTATAGTCTCATTTTTACTTTCCATGAAATATCCATTACGCATTCCAGCGATTACAACATTTGGGAATCGTCTTCGTATAACATCATTTAATTTCTCTAGCGTAGAATCTTTGGCACCTAAAAAATATATTCGCAGCTTATTTTTATTAGCCTCGCTTAGTATGGCATCCATAACATCTGGTGTCGCTACTCTGCCATTAATAGGATATCCTGCTTTCTTGAGAAATTCAGCTGGAAGGAAACTGTCAACATTTGTTATATCTGAAAGAAAGATTGCCTCCCTTAGATTTTTATCATTTTGTGCGAGCATAACTGTGTTCGCATCAACGGGTGTACAGTATTTGCCTTTTTCGCCTTTTGATATCCATTGATTTAAGGTATCAATGATTTCTTCCTTCCCTAACAGATTAACTTTAATATTCCATATATCTACACGTTTTAAGTCTCGCTCGTCTTCTTTTAATTCTGCCATGTCTTAATAAGTTGATTTGATATTGTTTGGATATTATATCGTGCATATACCCGTTTTCTTGCATTATTGCCACATTCAACCTTAAGTTTATCATTGCCTAACAATGTAAGAATAGCTGTTTTCAGATTCGATTCATTTTGAGGAACTATTAATATTCCGTAATGTCGGCCATCTTCTTCCTCTAACATTTCTGGAATAGCACCTACACTTGACGCTATGATAGGGCATCCGCATGCCATGCTTTCAAGGATGACATTTGGGAAACCTTCCGTATATGTCGGCAGTACGAATATGTCGCAAGATTTCATTTCAATGATTGTTTCTTTAAATGATACTTGTCCTTTTATTTCTAACCATTCATTTTGATTCCCCGCTATTTCTGTCAGCTCTTTGTGCACATTATCGCTAATGGCTCCAATCATGCGAAGTCTGATGTTGGGTATAGTCTTGCATGCTCTGACAAGCTCAAATACTCCTTTAGTAGGAATACAATGCCCCGCAAACAGAAGTAGCCTGTCAACACGTTTGGATATTGTATCATCAACGATTTGCCTGACCTCTTCAGAAATAGGATTGGGAATTAATACGACATTTTGATATCCATTATCTTCTAATGTGGAAAATGACATCTTATCCATAACTATTGCCGTATCTGCTATACTGATCACTTTCAGAAGGAGTTTCCATTCCCAGCCACGCTTATTTGCCAGTTGAGGAATTCTTCCAAAATGGAAATGTATGCATGTTCTTAAGCCTTTCTTCTTTGCTGTTTGCAGAATGAGTATGTCTTTTATTAAGAGAAATGATGCTGATGTGCATATGTGCACTACATCGCCATCGAAGTCTTTTACTTTATGTATAGCAGCATGTGTTAGACATATGTAGTCGTATGCTGCTGAAAGCCATTTCTTTATTGGGCTCGATATGGTTTGTCCTGCTATTTTGCGAGAAAAATCGCAAAGAGAGATATTTACGTCGCTTAATGTAGCCATATAGTTCACTATATGTTTAGTCCACATGGCAATCCCACCAACGACTCCTCCTAGAGGAGAGATTAACAAAACTCGCATTGTATGTCAGTAATTTTGATTTTAGATTGAGAACTATTCCACCTCCCATCAATATTTTACGCACGATATTACGATGGTGTTGACTTGCGTAGGTTTTATTGATAATGCCTAACTATCTGTATGAGTACATCATTCTCGTTATGAAGGTCTCGAATACTTATATCTGAATACGCTGCTATAGTGGTCAATTTTGGGACTACGCTCAAAGTCAGAGAGATGGCGTCCGCCTGCCCCGTTGCCGGGCCAAACTTTGTCCGTTTTTATTTCTTGTTGATTATTTTTCTCTTTTCCTACGCTGGCGACAGCCTCAGACGCTCAAGATGCTTTCTTCCGCCTGTCACCACGTCCTCGAAGAAGTCGCCGAGGAAAAGCCACACCGACACACCCGCAAGTTTTACCGTGTTCAACACCGTCAGGAAGACCGCCGCCGTCTCCGTGTCCTCTCCCTCGCCCTCGTCGCTGCCGTAGTGCTGGCATTACTGTTGTGAACGGACGGACCTGACACTCCGTGAGGTTGTTGTCTATCACATTCTGCAGTCAACGGAAAGCGATCTCTTTAAAGAAATGATTTCTATGCCACTTGCGATCCTATGCTTTTCCTAGAATTGCTAGCCCTCATCAATAATGAGAGATTCTATAAGCGGTTTTGTCCATTCCGGGAATTCATCAGTATATCTCTTCTTCATAACACCTGACTCTGTCCTGAATAACAATTGAGGGTCACGGTTGTCAACAGAATTGTCGTAGATATATGATCTATCCACAAATCTTATTGCTTTGGACATATTAATCAAGGACTTATAGTATCTGTTTGTCACTTTCGACATCGGAACCTCATGACCACCATTAATGTAACGTTGATATATTCGTTGAATATTAATGGCAGGATCGTCAGTACAAACGAAAAAGAGTCTAATGAAAAAACCGGTTTCTTTAGCTTTCTGGAGGAAAGTAAGTTTTTCTACCGATGAAAAAACCGTTTCAAAGACAAAGTCTACTTTCCTTTCAAGACAGTCATCCCTCATCTCTGTAGCTTTCCGGGCAGCTTTCAGAATAGCATCGCCAGAGTTCCAATCACCAAAATCATTCTGAGCTATGTCGTCAGGATTGATGTAGATGCAATCTGAAGCCCATTCATTAGACAGGAGCCTAACGGTTGTCGAGGTCTTACCGGATCCATTCGGACCGGCGACTACACACAAAACAGGTTTTCTTTCCAACATAGTCCTACCCTTCCGCACATATTCTAATCGTTTCCTCCAGACGGCGAGCCAATTCGTTCTTGGCTTTTTTGCTGCTGAGTCTGGCATCATCTCCAACTTGAGACATCAGAATCCTCAAGAATGTGTCAGAAGGCTCTTTGTCTGATGTCAAACGGTATGATTTAATTGAAGGCATAGTTATCTGTTTCTCAATGTCTATCTCAAAGGTAATCTATTTGTGTGATATTTCCAAACAACATAGACCAAGGTAACCAAGGAAGTTAGTGGTCAATTTTGGGACTCCGCTCAAAGACAGGCACATAGAGTCCGCCTGCCCAGTTGCCGGGCCAAACATTGTCCCATTCTTCGAGTTCCTTGCAACTCAGTTGGCGAAAAACGGAGGTCCGTCTGGCTTCATTCCTTTCGATGACCACGACTTTATCTGCGCTGAACTTGTCGAGCAAGTCCGGCGATTGTGTGGCCACCACCACTTGCGAAGTCTCGGATGCCTTTTTTATCATTCCTGAAAGAATACTGATGGCAGCAGGATGCAGACCCAATTCCGGTTTGGACCACCCACTATCTTTGTTAACAAACGCAGTCGCCTCCCGGCGCTCGGTGCGTGATCATAAGTTTAACGGGCTCTGAGTCCCAATAATTTTTAAAGTCAATGAGACATGTGTGTGGTCTTGACGTTCACAAAGATAGTGTGTTCGTCTGTATTCTCAATGAGAAAGGAGTTGTTTTTCAGGAAAAGTTCGGTGTCCTGACCCCGTCGCCTGAAGCCCTTTCGGCATCCCACGCCTTTTGGCTCTCCACGTCAACATAGTCCTTCTTTTCGGATTCACGGTTCCCCCCCGCGGCCGTTCTGGTTGTAGTGCTTGAGCGCGAACGCGTAGTTGATTGTCGGTTCTTCCTTCATCTTTGGCTCCGTTTTTTTTGATTCGTGACAAAGATGAGCAGACTTGTTCAGAACTCAATGCGGAAAAGTGGACGCGTACCAAGCTTCACTGTCCTCACCACATTCGGAATTATAGTGAGACTTGAGATTCGTTTAGACTGCAAGAAGGATAGGCTAATCGAAGTGGCGATGGGTCATATCCCTTTGTTCATCAAGCGGTTCAGAGCGGCCATCATGCGGAGTTGCTTTGCGGTTGGGGGCTTCACTCCACGTTCAGCAAGATCCTTGACGGTTCATCGTAAAGAACCGTCTTGTCTCTTTCATCACCTTCGGGGCGAGGGCAAAGACAGCGATCATGTTCGGGAAAGCCATAAGGGCGAAAGCGAGGTCCATTACGCTGACGGCGACATCCAGGGTGAGGACACTTGCGAGGACGATTGTCGCGACATAGAAGTAGCGGTACTTCTGAGCATGTCTCGTGCCCCAGAGGTAAGATGTGCACATCGTTCCGTAGTAGGAATATGAGAACATCG
>OIYH01001374.1_pt1 | contig 14183 bp, 15 predicted proteins | sample 1587911 | NCBI WGS metagenome assembly OIYH01 (sample SAMN03283252) | human gut metagenome | biome: human-associated habitat; material: feces | host: Homo sapiens | place: USA | collected 2013
ATTGAGGTATCGAAAGATTCCCTCAAGCTCGCGACTTCAGTCGCGGGTAGTTGACCGATGAATTTTGCGAATGGGGGATTTTTCATGAAGAAACATTTTATCGTGATGCTCACGGCACTTTTCGTGCTGTCACTGGCGGCTGTGGCACAGGCGGCGGGGCTCAACGAACTGACGGAGACGAAAGTGCAGCTGGAGGACAGCCTCGACGCCGATGGCTTTGCCGCGGCCTACAATAAAGTCAGCGCCTATCCGATTGCCGGAAACCTCACGAAACGCGCACAGGGCAATTACATCTCGTATTTTGCCGGTATTGACCAGAGCACGGTCATGATCATCAACGCGAACCAGCTCGGCCGCCTCTCGAATATCGTCATCGCGCATCACGGCACGATTGATTCAGCGGAGCAGGAAAAGCTGCGCGTCGTCTTTAACTGCACGCTGACAGCCCTCGGGCTCAAGGCCGATGAGAACAACCTCTTCTTTGCCAATCAGGCTTTTGACCGCCTGAGCGTGACGAATGACACGCTGCTCGCCGCCCGCCTGTCGCGCGAGGAGACAAACCGCACGTGGACGTTCCTCAAGTCCGTCAATCCGGAAAAACAGGTCACGACCATCCTCATCGAAGCTGTCGTGGATGCCAACCCATGAGCCAGACGGTAAAGAAACTGGGGAAATACGACGTGGACTGGCAGCATTTTTCGCTGCAGGATTTTCTGGAACTGCGCTGGCGGCTGCTGCATGACTATGACGCAGTACTGCCGGGCGGCGAGTATTTCGGGCAGGTGCGCTGCGGCGACATCTGCTATGACATCCAGATTGAGTGGCTGGAGGCAGAAGGCGGGGAAATCGCGGCTAAGGATAGCGAAGCTCCGGAGCTGGAACTTTTTGTTACGATGAGCCCGTTTTTCCCGCATGAAAAAGAGGCGGTGAATGCGCCCTATGAAGAGCTCGTGCCCGGCATGCCCTATGATACGCAGCGCGGGGCCAGCCTCGTCTATGCGCGTCATGCCTTCCTGCAGATGGGCTATGAAGATTTTCAGCATCTGGCAGAGCAGGACATGGCGGGGAAAATTGCAGCCTTTCCGCGCCTGCAGCAGGAAGCCGCGAAAATGACGGGCTTTTGGGACCGGCATGACGCCATCCTCTGCCGCCTGCGTCAGGAAGAAGAGGAAAAAGGGGAACGTGAGGATACAGGGGAATGAGGGAATTTTGGATAAAGCTCAGGAGATGGTCTTCTGGACGGGAGCAGCCTCATTTTGTCGAGGGGTTGTTTTTCTGGCTCTGCCTGACAAATGCCACGCAGATTATGCAGCTCTATATATATGAAGGAAAGTCACTTTCTTCTGTTGAGATGATGCTGTTGCTCGGGGAAGGCGCCCTGCGTGTGGCAGGTCTCTCGCTTGTGTTGGCACTCATCTGTTCGTTCCTGCCGCGCATCCTGCGCCTGTGCATCGCGGCACTCAGCGGCCTGCTGTTCCTTGTGGACATTTTTTCGCTGCTGCACTATCACAGCGTGCTCGACGCGGGACTGCTGCAGACCTTTTAACCCTTTCAGACCCTGCGGACTGGCCTTTTTTCGCCAGTTCCGGGCGGAAAGTGTGCGCGTCCCTGCTGACGTGCCTGTTTGCTGCTTCCTGCGGTCATGCTTTGGCCAATCCGGAAGATTCCCTGGCGAAGCTGCCGGCCAATCTCTCGGTGGGGCGTCTGGCCATGAATCTCCGGCAGTCGTATGACGAGACGCGCTCGACGGCCTATGTCGACTATGCACTGGCGAGTCAGCCCGTGGAGATTCTGTCGGACCGCCACGACATTCCGAAGGTCGTCTTCATCCTCGGGGAGTCGACGAGCCGCCATCATATGCAGCTCTACGGCTATGATCTGCCGACGACGCCGAACCTGGTCAGGCGCGAGCAGGCAGGGGAGCTCACGGTGTTTTCTGACGTGACGAGCCCGCATGCCGGGACGATGGCCGTCATGCGGACCTTGTTCAGCTTCTACGATAAGGAAGCTCCGGGTATGTGGTATGACTACGGCAATTTCTTTGACATCCTGCGGGCGGCTGATATCCACACAGTCTGGCTGTCCAATCAGGAGTCATCGGGCTTTTACGGCAGCATCGGCCGGACGCTGGCCTCGCGCTGCGATGAACAGGCCTTCACGAGCCGCCTCGCGCATACGATTGATTTGTCAGAGCGCTATGATGAAGAAGTCCTGCCGCTGCTTGACGATGCCCTGTCTGGTGATGGCCGCCGCGACGATGTGCAGTCGGACTTTTTCGTCGTGCACCTGATGGGCGCGCATGAGGATTTCAAGCGCCGCTATCCGGCATCGTTTTCCCAGTTTGGTGCTGCCGATGAGACGGGCGGCGTCAAGGATGATGAGGCTTCGCGGCAGATTCGCGCGGAGTATGACAATGCCGTGCTTTACGATGATGGTATCGTCGATGAAATCATCCGGCGTTTTGAAGAACAGGACGCCGTCGTCATTTTCCTGTCGGACCATGGCGAGGAAGTCAACGACGTGCGCGAAATCGTCGGCCATGGCGACGAAAGCAGCCGCTGGCATCATGAAATCCCGATGGTCATCTGGACTTCGGCAAAATTCCGCGCCCATCATCCAGAAGATGCCGCCCGCATCGGGCAGGCAAAGGACCGCCGCTGGTGCAGCGACGAGATGATTCATACGCTTCTTGACCTCATGAAGATTGAGGTGCCGCAGTACGAAAAAGAAAAGAGCCTGCTCTTGTAAAAAAAGACAGCAGAAAGGCCTGAGCCGGGGAGCTCAGGCCTTTCTGCTGTTTTAGGTGATTGTGATTTAGGTTTGTGGTTTTAGAGAAATAAAATAGGGAAAGCGAGTTTATGGGAAAGTCAGCTCAGGCCATCAGGCGAAAGGATTCTCGCTTGGGTAGAGTATGCCTTTTGGCTGGTTGAAGGAAACATCGGCAACGCCGAGGTACTTGAGGATGGAGAAGATGGCCTTGCCGAAGTGGCCGAAGGCAACGGCGCCGTGATGCGGGAAGTGCTTCTCGATGAGCACGTGGCGGTAGAAGCGGCCCATTTCCGGAATGGCGAAAATGCCGATGCCGCCGAAGGAATTCGTCGCTGCCGGCAGGACTTCGCCCTCAGCGATGTAGGCGCGGAGCTGGCCGTCCGACGTGCTCTGCAGACGGAAGAACGTGATATCGCCAGCGGCGATGTCGCCCTCGAGCGTGCCGCGCGTGATATCCGGCGTATTGCCGTTCTCGAGCAGGCGGTTCTGAATCAGCTGATACTTGACGCCGCCCTTGCGGAGTTTGCAGAGCGGGGTATTGCCGCAGTGGAAGCCCATGAACGTATCCTTGAGCGTGTAGTTTTTCGTGCCCTTGATGCGCTCGTCGAAGAGGTCTTTCGGCACGGAGTTGTTGATGTCGAGCAGCGTGACGGCATCTTCGGAAACGCAGAGGCCGATGTACTCGGAAAGGGCGCCGTAGATATCGACTTCGCAGGCGACCGGGATGCCGCGCGAAACGAGGCGGCTGTTGACGTAGCACGGCTCGAAGCGGAATTCCGTCGGGAAGGCCGGCCAGCATTTATTGGCAAAGGCTACATATTTGCGTGCGCCCTTGTGTTCTTCCATCCAGTCGAGCAGCGTGAGTTCGTACTGGGCCATGCGCGGCAGCAGGTCCGGATACGGATTGCCGCCTTCCGTGCCGAGTTCCTTCGTCATGTCGGCGACGATGTCCTTGATGCGCGGGTCATCTTTATGGGCGCGGTAAGCGACGAGCAGGTCGAGTTCGGAGTTCTCTTCGATCTCGACGCCGAGGTCGTAGAGCGGCTGAATCGGGGCGTTGCAGGCGAAGAAGTCCTGCGGACGCGGCCCGAACGTGATGATCTTGAGGTCTTTGAGACCGAGCAGCGTGCGGGCGACCGGCTGGAACTCGGCAATCATGTCAGCGAGCTCATCCGCTGTGCCGACCGGGTATTCCGGAATGAAGGATTTGAGATGGCGCAGGCCGAGGTTGTACGAGCAGTTGAGCATGCCGCAATAAGCATCGCCGCGGCCGTTGATGAGGTTCTTGCCCGTCTCTTCCGCGGCGGCGACGTACATGACCGGGCCGTCAAATTCGCGGGCAATCAAGGTTTCCGGCGTCTCCGGACCGAAGTTACCGAGGAAGACGACGAGGGCATTGCAGCCAGCGTCCTTGGCTTCCTTGACGGCCTCGAGCATGTCTTTTTCGTTCTCGACGGTCTTCTTTACTTCATATAAAGAGCCGTATTTTTTCGTATAGGACTCGACAATGGCATGACGGCGGTTCTCCGAGAGGGAGATGATGAAGCAGTCACGGCTGACCGAGATGATACCGCATTTGAGATCTGGGATGTTGCTCATGTTCATTTGAAACGCTCCTTTTGCTTTCACTGTACTCCTGATTCATAGTACACAGTGTCGTTTGTTCTATTAGCGTGCTTGTGCACGTTCCCTGTGGTTCTAAGAATATCACGATAAGCATGACTTGTCAATCATTTTAGACGATTTTTATCGAATTTTATGTAAGTACGGCGTATTCTTTCCGATATAGGGATAAATTTTAGGCACTTTGCGAGGGAAAAGCGCTGGCAGCGAATAGTCAGGCGGCCAAGTTGGAAGAAATAAAAATTAAATTTTCGTATTGACGCGCGTTCTATCTTGTGTTATATTGTGTTCATAGCAAGCGTTCATGTGCACGCAAAGCAGGCGGGCACCAAGGAGGAAGAAATCATGCGTTATCTCATAGGTATTGATATCGGCACTTCGGCAACGAAGACCGTCTTGTTTGATGAAAGATGTCACGTCGTCGCATCGGCCTCGCAGGAATATCCGTTATACCAGCCGCAGAACGGCTGGGCCGAGCAGGAACCGCTCGACTGGTACAGCGCAGTGCTCGTGACCATCCGCAACGTCATCAAGAAGTCGGGCGTGGAGGCTGCGGACATCAAGGGCATCGGCCTTTCGGGCCAGATGCATGGCCTTGTCATGCTCGACAAGGACAACAACGTCATCCGCCCATCCATCATCTGGTGTGACCAGCGCACGGGCCGCGAATGTGAGGAAATCACGGAGCGCGTCGGCCGCGAGCGCCTGATCGCCATCACGGCCAATCCGGCGCTCACCGGTTTTACGGCGTCGAAAATTCTCTGGGTCCGCAACCATGAGGCGGAAAATTACCGCCGCTGCCGCCACATCCTGCTGCCGAAGGATTACATCCGCTTCCGCATGACCGGGGAGTACGCCACGGAGGTTTCCGATGCGAGCGGCATGCAGCTGCTCGACATCCCGAACCGCTGCTGGTCGGACGAGATTCTCGAAAAGCTCGAGATTGACAAGGCTTTACTGCCACGCGTCTACGAGTCGCCGGAAGTCACGGGCACTATCAGCAAAGAATTTTCAGAAAAGACAGGGTTGTCAGTAGATACTGTCGTTGTCGGCGGCGCCGGCGACAATGCGGCTGCCGCGGTCGGCACGGGCATCGTCTTTGACGGCAGAGCCTTTACGACGATTGGCACGAGCGGCGTTGTCTTCGCCCATACGAGCAAGCCGCGCATCGACCCGAAAGGCCGCGTGCATACGTTCTGCTGCGCTGTGCCGGGCTGCTGGCACGTCATGGGCGTCACGCAGGCCGCCGGCCTCTCGCTGCGCTGGTTCCGCGACAACCTCGCCGAAACGTACAAAGACCAGGCCGTGCGCCTCGGCGTTGATTCCTACGACCTCATCAATCAGGAGGCCGCGAAAGTCCCCATTGGCAGCCGCCGCCTGATTTACCTGCCGTACCTCATGGGCGAGCGCACGCCGCATCTCAATCCGAACTGCCGCGCTGTGTTCTTCGGGCTCTCGGCCATCCACACGAAAGCCGACATGCTGCGCGCGGTCATGGAAGGCGTCAGTTACTCGCTGCTCGACTGCTTCGACATCCTGCGTGAGATGAAGGTCAACGTCAATGAGATGATGGCCTGCGGCGGCGGCGGCAAGAGCCGCATCTGGCGTCAGATGCTCGCCGATATGTACGGCTGTGAAGTCAAGACCATCAAGGCGCAGGAAGGTCCGGCCCTCGGCGTGGCCATCCTTGCCGGCGTCGGCGCTGGCATTTTCCCCGATGTGCAGACGGCCTGCAAGGAGTTCATTGAGCAGGACACCTGGTGCCAGCCGGACGCCTCGGCTCACGCGTATTATGAAAAAGGTCATAAGCTCTATCAGAAGCTTTATCGTCAGCTCAAAGACTGCTACGAAGATTTGGCTGCTTTATAAGATAAAGAAATGTGTAGGGAAATGGTGTTATTGGTATATGTATTGAAGGAGTGTAAATCATGACAGAGGGTATCCTTGAAAACACGCCAACCGCGGCAGATATCAAGCGTGCCGCTTGGGTAAAGAAATGCGTTTATTTCGCAGCAGGCATGGCCGGCCTGCTCTTCGGCCTTGACCAGGGCGTCATCGCCGGCGCGCTGCCGTTCATCAGTCAGGAGTGGGGCCTTTCGAGCCAGCAGCAGGAATTTGTCGTCAGCTCGATGATGGTCGGCGCGGCCACAGGCGCCATCGTCGCTTCGTTCCTCGCCCGCGGCATCGGCCGTAAGAAGAGCCTGATCATCGGCGCTTCGCTGTTCATCGTCGGCTGCGTCGGCTCGGGCATGTCCCTGAGCGCGTCGATGCTCATCGGTTTCCGTCTGATCCTCGGCCTTTCGGTCGGCATCGCGTCGTACACAGCGCCGCTGTATCTCGCTGAGATGTCCGACAAGGACGCGCGCGGCAAGGTCATTTCCGGCTATCAGCTCATGGTCACGGTCGGTATTCTCGCAGCGTTTCTCTCGGATACGGCCTTCAGCTATTCCGGTGACTGGCGCATGATGCTGACGGTCATCGCTATTCCGGCCATCATCCTCATCCTGACGGTTTCGCGCCTGCCGGACAGTCCGCGCTGGCTCGCAACGAAAGGCCGCTTCGCCGAAGCTTCGCAGGTACTTCATTCCCTGCATGCCAGTGCTAAAGTCGCTGAAAGTGAACTTTCCGATATCAAAGAGACGCTGAAGGTCAAACAGGCCGGCTGGCAACTCTTCAAGACGAACAAGAACGTCCGCCGCGTCGTTTTCCTCGGCGTGCTCCTGCAGGCCATGCAGCAGTTCACGGGCTTCAATGTCATCATGTATTATTCGCCGAAAATCCTGAGCCTTGCAGGCTTCTCGAGCACGGAAGACCAGATGATCGGCACGGTCATCAATGGTATCGTCTTCACGCTCTCGACGTTCATCGCTATCTTCATGGTTGATAAATCCGGCCGTAAACCGGCCCTTAAGATTGGCTTTGCCGTCATGGCTGTTTCGATGGCTGCTGTCGGTGTCTGCATGTCCATGCTCGAAGCCGGCACGGCTGCTTCGTGGGTTTCGTACTTCGCCGCTGTTATGACGATGGTCAGCATCGCTGGTTTCGGCATGAGCGCCGGCCCGATTGTCTGGGTTCTCTGCTCGGAGATTCAGCCGCTCAAGAGCCGCGAGTTTGGCATTGCCTGCTCCACGATGACGAACTGGATTACCTGCGCTATCGTCGGTGCTACGTTCCTTTCCCTCGTCGATACGCTCGGCTCGGCTCATACGTTCTGGCTCTATGCCGTACTCAATGCCTTCTTCATCGTGCTGACAGTTGCTTTCGTACCGGAGACGAAGAACGTCTCGCTCGAGCAGATTGAGAAGAACCTCATGTCCGGCAAGAAGCTCCGCGACATCGGCTGCTGAGGAGAAAAGGCCACTTGGCCTTTCCCTGCGGAACGTTATCGTGTAAAATGAATTGTATGACGATACTGTAGAATCGATATATTGTGAGGAGAGAGAAAAATGAAGTCTGTAAATGATGCTGAATTCCGCACGTATGGACGCGTGCTGCCGCTGGACACGAAAGAATTCTGTGAAGCACTCAAAAAAATTTCCGTGCCGGCAGAGGGCACGGTCTATGAGCCGTCGGTTGCCTCGTTTGAGGCACTGCCGCTCTTCAAGGAATTGACGGACAAGACGTACGGCGAGATGCCGACGGAGCTTGGCCACTGCAGCGGCCACAATGAGAAGCTCAATGCCCTCGAGTATCACCGCTCGTCGGAAATCGATATTGCGGCGACGGACCTCGTGCTCATGCTCGGCCGCCAGCAGGACATCGACCCCGAGACGCTGACGTACGACACGGGCAGGGTCGAATGCTTCTTCGTGCCGGCCGGCACGGCCGTCGAGCTCTACGCGACGACGCTGCACTTTGCCCCGTGCGGCATTGACGGCAAAGAATTCCGCTGCGGCGTGGCCCTGCCGCGCGGCACGAACGAAGTCCTCAAGAATCCGATGGACAAAGAAGGCGAGGACCGCCTGCTGTTTGCCGTCAACAAATGGATGATTGCGCATGAAGAAAGCGGCCTCGGCAAAGACGGCGCTTATATCGGCCTCAAAGGCGAGAATCTCTCGCTTTAAGAGGGGATGGACTGCCTGCAGTGCAGTCCGGCGCAGCCGCGAGGCTGAGTATCTGGTGTATTAGGGGAAAAAAGAGTACTTTGCGCGAAAAGGCGGCAGGGTACTCTTTTTTATTTGCTTCAGGCCGCAAATTTGCTACAATGAATACAATGAATCGATTTTGGAGGCTTTACCATGGTTACCATGAAAAAAATAGCAGAGCTTTGCGGCGTCTCGCGCGGTACGGTGGACCGCGCCCTCAACGGTCGCGGCAGGGTCAATGCGGAGACCGCCGCGATGATTCGGAAGATGGCCGAGCATCTCGGCTACGAGCCGAATCCCGCAGGCAAGGCCCTCGCGGCGCGCAAGCATCATCCGGTCATCGGCGTGCTGCTGCCGTCGGAGGGCAATGCGTTTTTCGACGATGTCATCCACGGCATGGACCTCGCGGCGGCTTCGTACGCGATTTACGGCCTGACCGTGCGTTACTATCCGATGAAAGGCTACGATGTTGACAAGCAGCTGCACCTGATGGCGACGATGAAAGGCAAGGTCAATGCGCTGATCATCAGCCCGATTGACGATGAGCGCATCGCGAAGGCCATCGACGAATTCGTCGATGCCGGCATCTTCGTCGTGACCGTCGTCAACGACATCAAGAGCTCCAAGCGCCACTGCTATGTCGGCAGCGATTATTTCAACGGCGGCGAGACGGCCTGCGCGCTGCTCGAGGCCCTGCTCGGGGAAAAAGCGAAAGTCGGCATTGTCATGGGCAGCCGGCAGGTCCTCGGCCACTGCGAGAGGCTGCAGGGCTTTGAGCACCGCATGAAAAGGATTCCGGGCTTTTCGATTGCCGGCATCATCGAGAACGGCGACGATGAAATCTGTTCGTATGAACGCACGAAGGACCTGCTCGACGACCATCAGGACATCACGGCGATGTTCCTGCTCGCGGGCGGCGTCTACGGTGCCTGCCGCGCCATCATGCAGCTGCCGAAAAAAGACCGTCCGACGACGATTGCCTTTGACAGCGTGCCGTCAACCGTTGAGATGATGCGCCACGGCGTGGTCAAGGCCATTTTGTACCAGCATCCGACGCGTCAGGGCCGCATGGCCGTGAACCTCGCGTTTGAATATCTCGTCAACGGCCGCATGCCGGACAAGAAGAACTACATCATGAAGAATGAAATCCGCCTGCTCGAGAATCTTTGACCTTCGGCGGACAAAAACTGATTTGTGACATATGAGACTGCCATCTTGGCAGTCTTATTTTTTACCTCTTGCACAAATCTTTAACATATGTTAATATAAATGTATAAGTTTTACAAATGTAAAAGATGAAACATCAGGAGGTAAAACCATGAATGTCATCCATATAGTAACGAAAAAAATCGGGCGCGTGCCCTTTGTGCTCATGAGCCTGCTGCTTTATCTCATCGTGCCGTTCTATTATGCGGCCTGGGAGTACCGCCTGTTTGCCGACTATGTCAGTGCGCCGACGGGGCTCGTCATGGGGTTTTTCAGCATCTTTGAGAACGGCATCCCGTTCGTTTTTGTCCGGGAGGCAGGCCTGGCGTCACTGGAGTTTACAGCACCTTTCAGCCTCGCGCTGCTGCTCGTCACGCTCTGGCGCTGCAACGACTGCCAGGCCAGCCGCTTCTGGCTGCTCGGCCAGTGCCTGCCGCTCGTCAATGTGCTGACGCTCGTCTATCTGACGGTCCGCAGAACGCCCGCGCGCCATTTCGTCCGCTCGGGGCGTCAGGAGGTCTTCCGCGAAGAGCATCCGCACGCGGTGGATGCCGATTATCTGCGCGGCCATCGCCATATTGCCTGAGAAAAACCTTGCTGAGAAAGCGGACAAATGTTAAAATTAAAATCAGAAAAACCGTTGGCATATCGGAAAGAAGGAACTATCGTGAAGTTTTGTGATAAGCTGCTGCAGCTGCGCCGCGCGCGCCGGCTGACGCAGAAAGAGGTCGCGGCGGCCTGCGGTATCACGCGGCAGACGTACAGCGGCTACGAGTCGGGGGACCGCTACCCGAAAAAGAAGGAGACGTATCAGGTCCTGGCTGATTTTTTCCATGTCGAGACTTCCTACCTTTATACGGAGAATGAAATCTTCATCGAAGAAGCCGGCTCGCAGTACGGCAGCCGCGGCATGGCACAGGCCAAAGAGCTCGTGAGCCAGCTCACGGGCATGTTCGCGGGCGGCGAGCTCTCCGATGAGGACCGCGAGGCTGTCATGCGCTCGCTTGAGCGCGCCTACTGGCTGGCCAAAGAGGACAACCAGAAATACACCCCGAAAAAATACAGGAAGTGATGGGATGGACTCCTTAAAGCTCTATCAGGCGGTGCAGCAGGTAAAGCCGGCGGCCGGCCATGATATGCTCACGCTGGCCAAAGACCTCGGCATCTGCGTCGAGTTCGCTGATGACTATAAACATCTCCTCGGTATGTACTTCAACAAGTGGCATCACCGCTTCATCTTCCTCAACAGCCGCCTCGATGAGGACTGGCTGCCGATGGTCCTCGCGCATGAAATCGGCCACGACCAGCTGCACCGTGAGCTTGCGAAGACCGGCCTGCAGGAATTTGAGCTGTTTCGCATGAATAATCGGACCGAGTACGAGGCCAATGCCTTTGCCGCCCATCTGCTGCTCGACAGCGATGAGGTCTACCACTATGTGCGGGCAGGGGAGGATGTGGCCTCTATCTCGCAGCGTATGCACACGAATATCAACCTCATGCTCATCAAGATGCGCGAAATGGTGTCCTTAGGCTACGACCTGCGCCTGACTGACACGGCGGACAGTCATTTTTTCAAGAATGTCCGCGCCTGATAAAATAAAAGACTCCGTCATCTGCTCGTGACCGGCAGATTGACGGAGTCTTTTTTATGGAAGCATGTGAAGTATTATTTTTTTCTGCGCGGATAGACGCCAATCGTCCATTCGTTGAGGATGGGGATATGCTCACCGAGACGGCGGCAGAGGACAGCGGCGAGCATGGAGAGCCCGAGAATCACGAAATAGAAGACAATCGTGATGGGCGCTGTCATGAGATGGCCGCTCTTCTGCAGGGCCATGGCCGCATACGTGATGAAGAACGGATGCACGAGGTAAGCAAAGTAGGAATGGCGTCCGAGCTGATGCAGGACGGGATTGAGCCAGCCGGGATATTTCTGGTACGTGAAAATCGTGAAGAAGAAGATGCACGAAGACAGCGTGTAGAAAAGGCCGGCAGGGCTCAGTTGATGGGCCGTGTTGATGGCCTCAAGCGCCGTGTAGCCCGTTTCGTAAATCAGCTGGTAGTAATAAGCGAGCAGCCAGAGAAGCGTCGCCCAGAAAAACACCGTGATGGCGCGGCGGTGCTCACGCATGAACGTCTGGAATTCCTTGATATGGACCGCCAGATAGCCGCCGAGTACGAAGATAAACACGTAATGGACAACCCAGTAATTCAGGCGGTACATGAGGAATGGCTTGAGCCACGAGTGGTCAGGCAGGCCGTAAACGAAGGTGTTGAACGGCACGGAAAAGCTCGACCAGTAGTCAAAGGCAATCTGTGCGATGAATAAAAGCGTCAGGCTGACTTTGCCCGCGCGCCGCACGATGGCGATCCAGAGCGGCATCAGCAGATAGAACCAGATGAGAATCACGAGGAAGTACAGCTGGTATTTTGCCGTGCCGAAGAACAGGATGGACAGCAGGTGCAGCGGGTCAGGAAAGCCCACGCGGTAGAAGATGCCGTCGTGCAGCAGGTAGAAGAGCGACCAGACGATATAGGGAATCAGGACCGTGCGGAAGCGCTTTTTCATGAAGGCCTTGTAATTGAGCGGCTCGTGGATGTCGAGATTGTAGAAGAGCCCAAAGGCCGAGATGAAGAAGAAAATCGGCACGCTGAAGCGCGAGACGACCTCAAGGAGCGCAATCAGGTGAAGATTCGCCGTCTGGTTCATCAGATACTGCGAACCGACGTGGATGGCGATGACGCCCATCATGGCGATGCCGCGGATGTACTCGATGGCCGGTAGGCGCGGCTTGCGCCTGCGCGTGGCCTGCGGCTCACCTGCTGTTATGGGGGATGCTTGCTCTGGCAAAAGAAAAACTCCTTACTTCATGATGTTATGGATGTATCAATATAGAGGCAGCGGCAATCTGGTTCAAGCGCCAAGTTAGTCGCCGAGGATAAAGTCGACGTGGACGTTGGCCGTCATCGAGAGGCTGCCCGGGGCAATCGGCGTCGAAGCGTCCTTGGCCATGGCCGCCATCGGCAGCATGTTGAAGCGGCGCGTCTCAAGATAGCCCGTGCTCTCGCTGACATTCTGGATGCCGACGATGCGTTTGCCAAGACCCTTGGCGATGACATCGGCCTTATCGCGGGCATCCTGTACGGCATTTAAAAGAGCCGTCTTGCGCACGGCACGCGTGTCGCTCGCGGAAAAGTCAAGCGAGTTGATTTCGTTGGCACCGTTATTGAGGGCGGCGTCGATGACTTTGCCCGTCAGCTTGATGTCGCGCACGACGACGATGACGGAGTTGTTGACCGTATAGCCCGTAATCTTGTTGTTCTGTCCTTTTTCCGTGCTGTAATTCGGATAGAACGAATAGTTGCGCGTCTGGATGTCCTTGTCGGCAATGCCGAGGTCCTGAATGGCCTTCTGAATCTGGTTTGACGTCCAGGCGTTGTCATTCTGTGCCTTGGCAGCGTCGCTGCCCTGTGTCGTCACGCCAATCGTGATTGTCGCCATATCCGGCGTGGCTGTACCCGTGCCCTGACCGTCGACCGAGAGCGTCGGCCGTGCCGGTGCCTCCTGCTGCGCTGCGGCAAAAGCCATGCTGCAACTCAGCATCATCAGGGTGCAGACGAGCAGTAGGATGTGTCTTACGTTTTTCATGAAAAAACCTCCAATCATTGAAATAACATGTATCCACTATAACATACTTTAGGACGATATGCATGAAATTTAGGAGAACGTCCATGAAAAAAGGACAGGGAAGACGCGGCCTAAAATTTTCAGGAAAATTTGCACAGGAGGCAGGATATTGAGGTCTTTGGAGAGAAATATACACGAGGAATTGAGAAGCTGGCATCGGGGTACCCTGCGTTTTGCCGTTTCCGTTGGATGGCAGAGACGCAGTGATGCCGGCGTGTGTATAATGTATTCTATAGAAGCAAGGATGGGAGATGCTTTAAAATGATGGCATTGAATTTTCAGGCAGCCAAGCATAAAAAGATGATTATGGAGCGCACGAAGAACTGCACAGTCCGTCTCGGCGACGTCAGTGCACTTTATCCGGAAGGCTCGATTGTCTGGATTACCTCGGGCAAGAAGGGCGAGCCGAAGCACCGCATCTACACGGCGTATCTCGACAAAGTCCGCGTCAAGACCATGGGCACGCTGACGAGCGCCGACCTCGGCCACCAGAATCCGGAAATCAACTCGCGCGAAGAGCTCATCGAGGACTTCGAGCGCATCTACAAACGCCGCATCCTCATGGAAGATACGGTCACGGTTATCTATTTCACCGAGGTGCATGATGACCTGCAGGATTGAGCGGTAAGGTTTTGGGGGAAGTCAGGACAGGAAATATCGCCTGTCCTGACTTTTTTTCAAAAAAGGTGTTGACAATCCGGCCAACTGTCCGTATAATAATACATGTCGCTGAAACACAGCGGCAACAAATGAAGACGGCCCGGTAGTTTAGTTGGTTAGAATGCCGCCCTGTCACGGCGGAGGTCATGGGT
>OIYH01001380.1_pt1 | contig 14155 bp, 15 predicted proteins | sample 1587911 | NCBI WGS metagenome assembly OIYH01 (sample SAMN03283252) | human gut metagenome | biome: human-associated habitat; material: feces | host: Homo sapiens | place: USA | collected 2013
ACACAAGCGGAGTTGGTGGGATTCGAACCCACGTGCCCCGGAGGGCTAACGCATTAAATAAAGGATTTTCAGAACAAATAATGTAAACGTGACAACTTCGTGACACTATACAACATATAGATACAAATATGGAAGGAGCATTTCCAATACACCTGTTAATAAAACCCTCTGCTACTAGTTCCATAGAATAATTTTCCTTATGATATTATTATGCTGCTATAACATTTCGTCTTATCAATGCTTCAACATCATATCTTAGCATTGCGTCATAAGCACACTTTGGTATCCTTCCAAGATTCTTCTCCGCAACCTTTTCTATACGCTCTTTTTTCTTGTTACAAGCAAATTCAAACACTTCATCATATGTCTCATATACTTTTTTTCTATTACTTCCAACAAAGTATTTTCCATCTTCATTTTCGTATATGTTATCCGATGCATGACGTTCAAATATTGTATTGATATAGTGTTCAATCAATACACATGTTTCAGGGGAATACTCCTTATTTCCCGGCTTCAGTATATCCTTATCTAAATCAATTCGATTTCCAAACACATGATGCTCGTCATACCAAAGCTTGAAATTCGCATAATTCTGCCACTCTTCACACACGCATTTATCTGCATATTCTGGCTTGTATTTTTTATGCACTTCTTTATCATGACATCTCTGCATCATGTCCTTCCACTTGATATATGATTTTTCATAAATTCCTTTTCCAACACCCATTCCGCTGTACCCTATTCCGCACATTCCTCTTCTGTAATGTGCCGGATTCCATCCATCTTGCTTGTATTCTACTGCATTTATTACCTGCATAATAAGATCTTCAGACAGCGGAAAGACAGATTCTTCCTGTAATTCCGTCAATCGATTATATTGTTTTTCCGTAACTGGATACAGACTTTTATAATATAAATCGTTCTCATTGTTCAATTGATGCCATATTCTTGTATTATTCGTCTTGTCATAATTAACGATAAACGTTTCTACTGCTAATTCTTCCGCAGATACCCTGTGTTTTACATACTTGAATATTTTGGTAGGCTTAACATATTTTTCCTTCTCAAGTGTAAACATCCTTTTTCCAGTTCTTTTATCTTTACTTCCACGCTGAACTCTATATTTTCCATCTCTATATTCAACTACACGTCCATAACTGCTATACCACGTATCCTTGTAATATAACAACTTTACAAATCGTTCATCTCTAGCAATCAAATCTATTCCTGACTCATTCTTTCTCAAGATTCTTGAAGAATCAATTTTCTTATATTTCCTTTTGAAGTGCATGGATTCATCAGAAAGATATTGCTCGATTCTCTTTTGTGCAGTAAGATCTCGATTCTTCTTATTCTTACATTCTTTGCATATTCTTCCCCCTTTAAGTGGAAACTCATTTATTAGTAATTCTCTTCCGCACACTTTACACATTTTTGTTCCATTGTGTCTAATTTTTTTATTTTTTCTCAAAATGTCCTCCATTCTTTTACCTACATGAACCTATTTCTCATGAAGGTGCAGTCGATTATTCATTCCGGACTACACGGGATTTTTTTTGCATCAAAAAAGGCAGTATTTACACCGCCTTTTTTTAATTTCTATTCAATTATTTTTTTGGAATTTCTTTTAGACTTTTGATATATGCAACCATAGAGCCGAAATCACCTGTTCTTTTTTCCGCTCCATTAACATAAAGATATTTTGCTAATTGATTTCTTTTAATATTAGATTTGATTAAGATGATATATGCATTCGTATTCGTATACTTTAGTTTTTTATTTAACTCTCTTTTTTGGCGAATACGTTGCTTTTTAATTGCTTCACATATGAACTTCGAATCATGCTTATTGATATATTTACTGATCCAGTTATAACAAGCATCCCATTTGTACGGTAACATATCAAAGTATGTAGCGTCATCTGGATACCATTTAAGCCATAGTGTCTTTACTGACTTGCTTGTAATTAACATATCCGTATGTGATATTTCATAAGCAATAAGCATTTTCTTTTCTTTGACGCATGATAATTTTAATTTTTCCTGTTGTTCCACGTAATTCTCCCTCTATCTAAATTTCTTCAGTTTTTTCATTCCATCTAACAGACGAGTATATTGTTCTTTTAATGCTCGAATATCAGATATTTCCTTTTCCCAATTATCTTTTAACTTTTCCAATTCCTTGTATTTTTTATCTAATGAACCGCTCTGTGCAAGTTCTTCTTTTAATTTTTTATTTTCTTTCTCTAAAAGTGTGTTTCTATTTTCCATTATTTTAAGTTTCTTGTCTAAATTCATATCAACTATATCCTTTCTCAAAAGAGACGATGCATTACTACACCGTCTCACTTTTAAAATCTTTGTCTATATTTACTCATGCTACCCTTGCCAGTAATCTGTCCAAGTGTCATATCTTGAATAATTTTTTCTGCTTTAACATCCTTTTGGAATCGTCTCATCATTTCCGAATAGAATTCAGCATAATTAGCAGGATTGTCTACTTTAACATCAAAGTTAAATGTCTGATTCGTTGCAAACTCATTAAACATGTTCGGAACTTCCGGTGGATTCTGAATCATGCTTTCAATGAATCTTTGTGGATTGTTTGCAAAACTCCATAAGTTTTCATGAGCATCGTTATTAAACACAGATGAATTCTTACTTAACGGAGTTAAAATAGAACCATCATCAAGTACAATTGTTTCAGGTTTCTTATGCTCTCCGACAACAGCCATTTCATCTTTTGGAACAGACTTAATACCTTTCTCATATCCACTAATCTGACTTAAATCAACCCATCCAAGAGGATGTGCTGCGTTTCTATCTTTAGCAATATGATATTTCTTTTTTGCCCAAGATGCGTTGTTGATTTTAGTAATGTATACTGTCTGTCCATGCATCTGTGTTCCAGTAGGAGACAATCCATCTGAACTATAATAATATGCACCACTGTTAAATGTAACCGCATCTCCAACATTCGGAACACCATCACCACTTGATGTTGTTACAGGTTTTGGAGTAGGTTTCGCAGGTTGTGAAGCAGGAGTGGAAGATGATGGTTTCTTAGTACTTGGAGAACTAGAACTAGCACTTGCTTTTTTATTTAGAAGCATCTACAGCTTGTTTAATAAGATTCGTCAAATCATTTATTGCATTCTGAACTCCTGTAATAGAAGACAAGAAATTAGTACCATAATTGGTAATAACTTGATTTGCCGAATTCCAAATTGTATTCATGCTTTCAGTCATTGTGTAACCAACACTATTAGCTTTTGCTTCTAATGTATCTCTAATTGCGCCAGCTTCAGAATTTACATTTGTAATCACATCAGATACAAGAACATCAATATTATCCAGTCGCATATTAAGGACTTCTTCATACTGTTCATATAAATCATCCAATAATTTCTTCTGATCTGCAATTGAACGTTCATATTGAGTTTCAGCCAAATCTTGTTTCGCATCATTCAAATCATTCTGTAACTGCTGTCTCTTTGATGCACCTTCTTCAGAAGTATCCCCTTGATATGCAGCTAATTGTTTCTCGATGGAAGATATTTCTTTCTGCTTTTCGGCTAACTGTTTCTGATAATCATACATATCCTTGTTGGTATCAAGCAAATCAGTGTACTTATCAATCAACTTTTGAAGCGCATCAAGTTGAGAATTAATACCATCTTCAACTAAATCTTTAATCGCATCCTTTTCCTGCTTTGCGGATATAATAGACTCTTGCTGAAGTTTAAGTAATTCATTTCTACGGTCAATGAGTGTCTGATTGAATGAATCAGATTTTAACTGTTCGTCAATCTTTTCCATTTCTTTTCTATACTCATCAGCCTGTGCCATGAGAGTATTGTGTTTTACGCCATGAAGACCAAATGTAGCTTTTCCATATTCTGTAATCTGACCACCATTCTTGTCATCATACATCTTCTCACTGGACATAAGTTCTTTAAGGAAATCTGCTTCGTCATTGATTTTAGAGATTCTGTCTTGAAGTTTATCAAATAAATCCCATTGAATCTGACGAATACTATTTCCCCATTCGATAGTACTCTTATTGCAATCCTGAATAGACTCATCAATAGAATCTATTTCGTCTTGCATGTTATACCATGACTCAGAATACTTATCTATTTTTCCGCTACTAAGTGCGCTATTTAAAGAATTTACCAGTGCTTCACGCTCTGCGTACAGCTTATTGATTTTTTCGTTTTCATTAGAGATTAAGCTGTCATAATACTTTGTGCTAACAATATATCCAGATGTCTCCGTAATATCAATTGCACCCTCAAGCATTGAGTGTGTATGTTCAAATTGTTTTAAGATTGCATCGTATTCATCTTTAATGTTATTAAAACGTTGTTCAATTAGTTTAGACTCTTGTTCTTTGAGATCAACAATCGCATCTCTACAATCAAGAGCTTTTTCATCATTTATCTTTTCATCCATTCGCTACATGGATAAGAGTATATTAAATACTCCTCATGCTTTCACATGAGAATGGGACTATATCTTCTATTTGAATAAAATTATTTTGGATTTTGTTTTGAAATGTTTTGAGGTATTTTGGGACATTATAAAAGAGCAGTAGTGATTTACTGCTCTTGGATGATTTTTATTGGAAATATTCCATGTAATGTTCTTCCAATTTTTTAAAATCACAACATGTATAATTTAATTTGTGGTTTTTGTTGCAACCGATTTTATACACTGCATTTGCTTTCTGACAAATAATGTCAATATTATTTTTACAATATTTATATTCTGCTGAAAGAATATCCGCATAATGCTGATCAATTTTTGCAATTTCTTTGAAATTTTTTATTTTTAAAACATCTGGACATGCTGGTAACATAAAAGAAAATCGAATAGATGAGATTGGAGTTTCTTTGTCATATATTAACAGACTTGTTTGATACTTTTTTGTTGTATGAGATATTGGTGCGTAATATTCTATTCCACCAATATTTAAAACAACACCACAGACAAATTTGTTGTTTGTGCTATAATGAATGTTTGGTATCTGTCTGTCAATTTTTTGCAAGAATTTAACATAATTTTCATCAATATCGTAAAATTTAATCATTTTTCTCCTTATGTACAATAAAGGGTGAAGATTATTATAATCATCACCCTGCATTAAACCTTCACATTTTCGGTAGTGAAACACCTAGCATTAAACCCTTCCGTTACGGTCGAAGAATACCGAGCATTAAAACCTGACTTATGGTGTCAGAAACCAAGCATTAACTAAGAAAAACCTTTGTTTTCTTAACTATATTATAGTCAATTTAAGAGAAAAATGCTACACAAAAATATTACAAAAGTACGCATTTTTTATTGTACAATTTACCAGCGAACAAATGTTCTTTCTATTATATACTTTCTATATCTTTTCCATTATAATTTATTTTATTCAAATAGTCTATATTTTTCAAGCCGCCAATAGCTTGCGACCCTACATTAAGGCTTACGCCACCCATAAAGGGTTAGTCTCTGAATGTCTTCCATATCATTTTTGACTTAGGAAGTTCACTGCGTTTGGGAGACTTGCACTCCCGGTTGTCCCTAACCTATTTATTTTTTATGGTTTCTATCTTTCGACTGTTGAGTTTTAAACTCGCACCGCATTCACGCTTACCGTTTCCAGTTACGTTGTAGCAAAATAGGGTTATGGGGATGTTCCCGCAATTAAATAGATTTTACATTGGCATGTAAATTCACCAATTCTTATAATCACTGATCTTTTCTTTCAGATCAGAATCCGTGATTGTTTCAATGTCAATTTTACCATTCTGGATTTTATCAATCCAATCCGAAGAAAGACCTTCTCCTGCTGATTCAGCTTCTTTAATATATCTGTCATATGCCTGTTGCTGTAATGAGATTTTTTCGGTTACTTTTGAAAGTTCAGAAGATAATGCTTCATTACGCTTTGACCATGTGCGATATGTACTTGAAGCAGTTGTATCTAATTCGTCAATCTTACGTTTGATACGGTCTAACTTTGTTTCAATCCAATCAAGGGTTTCTTTTGTTTCCTCTTTGTCGTTTGATGAATTGGAGGAGGAGTTAGATTTTGAGGAAGAACTTGAGGAATTATTGGATGATGATTTGGAGGATTTTGATGATTTCTTTTTGGAGGAAGAAGATGATGAATTTGCTGTTGAAGAAGTTTTACTTCCTAATCTATATGCTGTTCCACTTGCAAAAGCAACAGCACCAGGGATATCTGGAGTTCCTTTCCCTCTAGAATTTATATGTCCATTTTTAAATAAATTTTCAGTTTGTTTATGATTGAAAATTATTGCGCCTTTAGGTATATCTCTAAATTCTGCACCATTGTCACCAACTGTGTACCATGTGTTCGATGAAGGATCAACAACAAGTTCCTGAGATTCCTCACCGACCAATGCAACTTGAGATTTCTTTGTTTGCCACTTTGGATTAATCCAACTTGAATCAGAATAAGAACCACCTGCAAACGCTGTACCAGTTAGATGCGCTGTACCTGCAACACTACCAAATCCGAAGAACCCCTTTACAGCGTTTACACCCTTAGAAATAGTTTCTTTTATAGTTTTATAAACAGTTGTGATGGTGCTTGTCTTAGAACTTGGGATATTATTAATTGCAGCTGCTACAGAGTGTGCAACACTAGTCGCATATTCACCGCCAGTCTGAGAAATAACAGACTCTTTATTCTGAAGATACAAAGAATTGTATGCGTTAACCATTGCTGTTGCTTTATCTTCGGCTGATAATTCGGATGATTTAGGATTGGCTTCTAATGCATTCCATAGATTTACAATAGCTGTAGCCTGATCTTCAGCCGACAATTCTGTAAATTTAGGATAAGCACTTAATCCGTTCCATACCTCTACCGCAACTGACGCTTGATCATCCGCTGACAACTCTGCAAATTTTGGTTCTGGACTTAATGTGTTCCATACCTCAATAACATCACTAGCATTATCTTGCCCAACAAGAGTAACTATTTTGTCTGAGATTTCTTCTTGGGAAACTTGTGTTATTACTGCATTTGCCGATGCTGCATTTGCTGTAATGTTCAAATCAACTGTCGGATTTTTTGCTTTTGTACCTTCGATAGCATTTTCAACTTGTGAAGTATCAGCAGTAAATGTAATCTTTCCATTTTCATCTGTCTGCTGATTAATAGCTTGCTGAGAGCCATCATCCATCGTGGCGTAATATGTAATGTTTCCGTCTTGATCTTTTACAGCTTGAATTTCAGTATTTACATCGTTCAAATTAGCATTGAACTTAAGAGTACATCCTTTTTCTAGATTTTCATTTATCCAATTTTCTGTACCGTCAAAAGATGTCGTGTATGTAATATTGCCATTTTGATCAAGAATAGATGCAACATCTTTTTTTACACCGTCAATATCTGCTTTATATGTGATTGTTCCATCTTCGTTCTTTAATGCCGTGATGTCAACACCATCAATACCATCAACAGTAGCAGTGTATTTTATGCTTTCGCCATCTTTTAAGGCGTTTAATTTTTCAAGAACCTTCGTTGGATCATCTGACATGTCAAGTTCTACATCAACTGGAATTTTGTACTCTTGCCCAAATAACTTTTCAAGCTGTTCTTGAGTTAGTGAACTACTGTCCAAAATTTCTTTGAATGCCTGTTTTGCGCTGTCAGTTCCAAGGTAATCATCCCAATTTACATCATTTCCATCTAATCTATATTGATTAAATGAATTCATCATATCAAGATATGCTGCCTTTTCCTCTTGGAATTTTTGAATATCTTTTTCACTTTTTGCAGAAACAAGATTAGATTTTATTTCATCTAACTTATCGTGTGCTGAATTGTATCCTGTATCTCCTGCTTTTTGATACTCAGTTCTACCTTCAAGAAGATCGAGTTTTTGCTGTTTATAAGCAATACGAGACGCACCGACTCCTGCTGAATGATCACCAGCCTCCCATTGTGCATCAACTTCATCAATTTTTTGTTGAATAGAAGCTAGGTCGTATTCAAATTTAATTTTGACAATAGGTTCTTCACTTGTAAGAGTTGAAATATCATCACAATATCCTTGGTACTCAGTATCCCAATTTTCAATCAGCTTTCCTAGCCTATCTTTTTCTGCTCCTTCTTGCAATGAGTTGTAGATATTTTTAATTCCATCAAGATTCGTTTTGAAGTCGTTAAGTTTTTCGCCAGAAAACATTACATCGCCAAAATCGTAACCATATGCCTCTAATCCATGAAGCATTGTTTCTACGGCATTTACACTTACTCCAAATTTATCAGCTGCTTCAGCCGTGTTTGTAAAGTTCTTTTGAATATCCCACAGACCCATATCATCCGTGGAAACATCCCAAAGTCCTTTATCTTTAAAGTCGTTGACGAAGTTTTTCATGCTATTTGCTTCGTCTTCGCCAAACCATCTATCAGCTGTAGCTTTCGCAGCTTCAAATGCTTTTTGGTATGCATCGGCAATATATTTTCCGCTATTGTCAGCTTCTTCTTTAATCTTTTTTGGATTTAAAAAGCTTGCAACAGATTGAAAATCATCAACGCCAGTTTTACCTTCTGACAATAGTTCTTTTGCTGTTTTGTAAGCAGAAGATATACTAGACCAATCATTGTCCTTATTAGTTGTTTCACCTGCTTTTGTAACATCTGCTACAGTTGCACTATAATCAGAAACGGCTTTAGTTGCGTTATCAGCAGAGCTTGCCATGTCATTAAAATATTGAACTACATCACTTAAATTTCCAGTGTCTCCAATATCTGACATTTTAATTCCGAGTTCTGAAATTGTTTCTGTTGTAAGTTTTCCTTCATTAGCTAAAGATTGGAAATATGATTTAATTCCAAAATTACCGGATTTATTGAAATATTCGTCAATTGAATTGAATTTCTTTTCTGCTTCCGTCAATCCATCCTGTTGGAGATGGTTGATCTCGTTTAGTTGGTCTTTTAATTCAGATATTTTTTTTGTATATACTGGATTATTATTCTTTGCGTTAGCGGTTTGCATTGCTTCCAATTGAGATTCTATGTTCTTCTTTTTATCAACAATCTCAGAATTTAAATCCGCAAGACTGGAAGTAATTTCCTCATAACGTTTCATCTTATCTTTATAGTCAGATGAATCATTTTCAATGTCTTTTTGATTCTTATCAGAAGATAACCATTTATCAATATTTTTTTGTTCTTTTTTAAGCTCTTTTATCTTATTTAAGTTTGCTTCGACAACTTCACCATCGGTATAATTGTTGTATGATTCAACGCTTTGTTTTACTCCTGGGAGAAGTCTTAAAACCTTTGCAATTGGATTGTCACCTGCAAAGAAATCGTTTAAAGCAACGTCTGCTTTGTCGTACCATTTTCCAGATGCTAATTGAGATGTTGATAAATTTGTTTTTGCTTCCGAAGCAGCCAATGCGTCCGAACCTGCTTTTTGTGTATCAGCATCTACAATCGCTTGTTTTGTTTCTAGGATTTGTTGCAATTCTGATTTTTGAGACTGTAACTTTCCTAATTCTGCTTCGTCTGCGAGCGTAAGAGTACCCTTACTATTTATCGTTTCTATTTGGGAATCTACGTCTGATAACTGTGATTTAACTGATTCCAATTCTGATTTTGCTTTTTCATAAGCAGATGATGATTCAGAAAATGCACTATTAAGATCATCATAAGATTTTCCTTCTATTGTATCAATAAGCTTAAATAGTGCTGAGATGCCAGCAGATATTGCCATTGCAATTCCAAAGTTAGCAAGCATTGATACTAAAGCTCCACCAACATTTTTTAATCCTGATGTGATAGTAGTAGTGGCTGATGAAAATTTAGATGATACGCTATTTGCTTTATCAACTCCTGTTGAAAACTCATTCCAACTGATACTTCCGGATTGTAATGACTGTCCTAAAGAAATTACTTCAGAATTTACATTGCCAATCTCGCTTGCAGTCTTATCCAAATCAAGATCTGCAAATTGTCCGTCAACAATTGATTTTCTTAATAATTCTTTGTATTTGTTATTTCCATTTTTACTACTATTTGAACCAAATAAACTAAAACCGTTATCCTTATCATAGTTTACAATCGATTTTTAAGTTGATATAATATATATAAGATTCTTGCAAAATCATATATTATCGGAGGTTTTAGCATGTATAAATGTAGAGTATGTGGACATCACAGCAAAGCAAATTATAAGGTTTGTGAATTTTGTCATCATTATGACTGGGAAGACACACATAGCGACACAGTAAAACAATTAACAAAAGAAGAATTAAGTAAATTGAAGTATAAATGCAATATATGTAATTATAGAAGTAATTATAAATTTAAAGAGTGTCCAATTTGCGGAGGCAAAAACACCATGAGAAACGAAGAGGAAGATACTTTAAATGCTATTTCTACCGATCCTCAATTTCTCAAAGCCATGCAGGAACTTAAAGAAAAAGACATCATAGAATATGAACTTAAAATGTCACAGTTCCGATCACAAGTCGAACAGAAAAATAAAGCAAGAGAAGAAGCAAATCGTCCGAGGTGTCCGAAGTGCGGATCAACATCAATTGCTACAACAACTCGTGGATATTCGTTCTGGACTGGATTTGTTGGTTCTGGCAAACCAATGAATGTATGTCAAAATTGTGGACATAAGTGGAAGATATAATTATTATACTTGCAATACAATTTGAGAATTTTGGAGGTAAAACATTATGGCATCAAAAGATTTTGTCTCATTTTGTCCTAAATGTAAAATGGAATATTTATACAAACCATTTGTTAAGAATGAAGATAAAAAACAAGTTTGTGGTTATAAAGGGTGTGATGGTGAAATGATACACTCAAAAATAACAGCAGAAGAAAATGTTTATATAGAACATATATCAGAAGACCGAGAATTTTTAATCGCAATGAACGATTTAAGAAACACTGATGTTATTGCCTACAAAGAAAAGATTGCACAATATAAAGCAGAATTTGAAAAAACACACGCTCCACTTTCAAACGATGAAAATGATATTCATAAACAACCATCCAATCTTCCAAAATGTCCTACCTGCGGTTCAACTAATATTGAAAAGATATCTGCCGGAAAGAAAATTAAAGGATCTATGTTGTTTGGATTATTCAGCAATGATGCGAAGAAACAAATGAGATGTAAAAATTGTGGGTATAAATTTTAATCAAATAAATGTGCAATCGTATAACAAAACAATTTCGTCCTTAGAAGTAAAATCGGTATTCTTTTCTTCTTTACTTCTTTTGAATAAACATAATTATCTTTCAAAATAAAATCACCTACGCTTTCTGGAGGAATTGATATGACAAACGAAAATAACAAAAATATAAAGCAAACTACAGCAGATAAAAACAACCAAAAAGATACTCGTAAACCATTACCGAAAGCTAATATAATCGGTAAACGCCTAGAAATATTTAATATGGATTTAAATGTTATGTACAAGAAGAATAAGAAGAAATAGCATTTTACTTATTTTTTTGCCTTTTCCCATGTAACAAATGACATTCTACATTTTTTGTTTTCTTGATCTGCAATTTCGTCTTGTTTTTTATTAAAATCATCACATATTTTTTGTTGCTTAAAGGAAAGACAGAATATTTCTGGTTGCATTCCTATAATATGTGCTTTTGGCAAAGGAGATTTTTTTAATGAGTTCATATAACGATATCCTTTCTTTTGAAAATGACTACTACAAAGAATCATATTACGATGGTGCAAAACAGAGAGATAGGATAAATAGTAAATTTACACCAACAATAACATTATTAACTGCTGAAACATCTGGAATCATTTGGATTATCTTCAATTTAGTGAAGAAGATGAAGTCGTTTAATTTTATATCAGTTGCAGCAACAATAATTTTGTGTTTTATATTTTTATTTGGGTTAGTAGCTCTTGTGAATTTTTTATTTTGTTTTTTAAAATATGGCTTTCTATATCCAAAACCAGCCGATGTAAAAATTTTTATTGAAGAAAGTAAAGCACATATTGATGAATACACAGAAAAAGAGATTGTTGATAATATTGTAGAACAAATTTCTTCTGAATATATTACAATGGCAATTAAAAATAATAAAGAAATAAATAAAAGGTCAAAATATCTGAACAAGTGTTACATAGGAATTGTGTACACGTTGTTATTTATGATTATTGAATTCCTAATATTATTGTTTATGTAAAAGTATAATAAAATATAATTATTTTATTAAGTAAGAACGACAAAAGTCAGTTTCAATGTGCAGATTGTGGATATAAGTGGTAGGAGAACATGGATGTTTTTGAACTACCGATCATACAAACTAATTAAAACTTTTCCAAGTTCAAGAGCAATAGATTCATCAAAGTCTTCTGCAATTAATTTTGCTAATTCACATGTTGGATGACACAAAACAAAATCTTCATCATCCGATAATTTGCTTTTACGAGCTTTTGGAGCAAGTTCGTTCCAATAATAATTAATAAATTTACCTGTTTTCGAATGATCCATATCATTCACCTGCCTTTCAAAAAATGGAGAAATTATGAGATTAAATCACGATTATATTAGAAACATTCTTCTTTTTATAGAAGAGAACTTAAATTATAAAGAATATACTGATATGCCATCATATCATAAAACACCTTCTTTTGCAGAAGTATTATCTGATGAGTATTTTGTGGACTACAACCAAGAAGAACTTTTGTATGCAATGGAACTTCTAATACGAGAGAAGTATATTCAATGTACAAAAGAGCCATATTTTGTAAATGGTAGTCTTATGAGTGCAGACATTGTTGGGTTGACATGGAACGGACATCAATTTCTTGATAATGTAAGAAACGATACTGTTTGGAATGCAGTAAAAGAAAAAGCAAAACAATATGGTCAATTTTCAATCAAGACATTGGCATCCGCAGCAGGTTCTTTATCTGTGGCTTTAATGAACGATCCAAACGCTATTCAAAATTTTTTACAAGGTGTTGGTAATATAGTTAAAATTATTTGAAGTCATTTTACTATTGAAACTAATAATGTAATTACTGAAATAATCATTGACAAGTTCTGGTATTTTTCTGAAAGCTTCAATAGTGGTATAAAAATTTTATCATTAATAAAATCAGACATGTTATTACCTGAGGGTGTGAAACTTTTTCTGTAAATAGCTAATAACAGCAAGGTCTTCTATGGTAAAATATAAATCATAGGAGGCCTTTTATTATGGCAAGAAGAGAAAAGAAACCTGTACACAAAGTAGTAATGACAGAGGGAAAGCGAAACATCATTCAGCAACTTCTTCAGGAGTATGATATTGAAACCGCTGAAGATATCCAGGATGCTCTTAAGGATCTGCTTGGCGGCACCATCAAAGAGATGATGGAAGCAGAAATGGAAGATCATCTTGGCTACCAAAAATCTGAACGATCTGATAGCGATGATTACCGCAATGGATATAAATCAAAGCGTGTAAACAGCAGCTATGGCAGCATGGATATCGATGTTCCACAGGACCGTAAATCAACATTTGAGCCACAGATTGTAAAGAAACGTCAGAAGGATATTTCTGATATTGATCAGAAGATTATTTCCATGTATGCAAAAGGAATGACGACCCGGCAAATATCCGAGACCATCGAAGATATCTACGGTTTTGAAACATCAGAAGGCTTTATTTCAGACGTTACAGATAAAATCCTGCCTCAGATCGAAGACTGGCAAAATCGACCGCTGGATGAGGTATATCCAATCCTCTATATAGATGCCATCCATTATTCCGTACGAGATAATGGAGTAAATCAGAAAACTGGCTGCCTACGTCATTCTTGGCATCAACACAGAAGGGAAAAAAGAGGTTCTTTCAATCACTGTCGGTGATAATGAAAGTTCAAAATACTGGCTGTCTGTCCTGAATGAGCTGAAGAATCGTGGTGTAAAGGATATCCTGATTATCTGTGCTGATGGTCTTAGCGGTATTAAAGAGGCAATTGCCGCTGCATTCCCCAAAACGGAGTATCAGAGATGTATTGTACATCAGGTAAGAAACACGCTAAAATATGTTCCAGATAAGGACAGAAAAGCGTTCGCTTCCGACCTAAAAACGATTTACCATGCTTCCGATGAAGAGAAAGCTAGACTGG
>OIYH01001388.1_pt1 | contig 14105 bp, 10 predicted proteins | sample 1587911 | NCBI WGS metagenome assembly OIYH01 (sample SAMN03283252) | human gut metagenome | biome: human-associated habitat; material: feces | host: Homo sapiens | place: USA | collected 2013
CCGCCTCTGCTCCTACGGCGACTGGGCGGCGCTCTCCGACGAGTGCGACGCCGCGACGGCGGAATATCTGAAAGGCGAGGTCTCCGATGGCATCATCGCCCCCTCGTTCAGCGAGGAGGCGCTTGCCATCCTGAAGACGAAAAAGGGCGGCAAGTACAACATCGTGCAGATGGACCCTGCCTACATTCCCGCACCGCAGGAGCAGAAGGACGTCTTCGGCGTCACGTTCGAGCAGGGCCGCAACAACTGCAAGATCGACGAGTCGCTGCTTGTGAATATCGTCACCGAAAATAAGAATCTTCCCGATGACGCGAAGCGCGACATGATCGTTTCGCTCATTACGCTCAAATACACGCAGTCGAACTCCGTCTGCTACGCCAAGGACGGCCAGACCATCGGCGTCGGCGCCGGCCAGCAGAGCCGCATCCACTGTACGCGCCTTGCCGGCAGCAAGGCGGACAACTGGTATCTCCGCCGCCACCCGAAGGTGCTTGCGCTGCCGTTTGTGGACGGTATCCGCCGCCCTGACCGCGACAACGCCATTGATGTTTATATTTCCGACGAGTGTGACGATGTTTTGGCCGACGGTGCATGGCAGCGCGTCTTCAAGGAGCGCCCCGAGCCGCTGACGCTGCAGGAGCGCAAGGACTGGGTCGCCCGCCAGAGCGGCGTGACCGTCGGCTCCGACGCGTTCTTCCCGTTCGGCGACAATGTTGAGCGCGCGAGAAAGAGCGGCGTCACCTACATCGCGGAACCCGGCGGCTCGATCCGCGACGACAACGTCATCGAGACCGCGAATAAATACGGCATCACCATGGCCTTTACCGGACAGAGATTGTTCCATCACTAAAAGGAGGAACGAAACGAATGAAACTCATGGTCATCGGCGGCGGAGGCCGCGAACACGCCATTATCAAGAAGTTAAAAGAAAATCCCGCAGTTGAGGAAATTTACTGCCTGCCCGGTAACGGCGGCATCGCCGCCGACGCGGTCTGCGTGCCGGAGATCGGCGCAAAGGACATCCCCGCGCAGGTCGAATTTGCGAAAGTGCACCGGATCGACTACGCCGTCGTCGCGCCGGACGATCCCCTCGCCCTCGGCGCGGTGGACGCGCTGACCGAGGCGGGCATCCCGTGCTTCGGCCCCGACAAAAAGGCTGCCATTATCGAGGCGAGCAAGGCATTTTCCAAGGATCTGATGAAAAAATACGGCATCCCCACGGCAAAGTATGAGCTCTTCACCGACGCGGACGTCGCCTGCGCCTATATTGATTCTCAGGGCGCGCCCATCGTCGTCAAGGCGGACGGCCTGGCGCTCGGCAAGGGCGTCATCGTCGCGCAGACGGTGGAGGAAGCAAAAGCCGCCGTCCGCTCCATGATCGAGGACAAGGCCTTCGGTCAGAGCGGCGCGCGCGTCGTCATCGAGGAGTTCATGGAGGGGCCCGAGGTCTCCGTTCTGAGCTTTACCGACGGCGAAACCGTTGTTCCCATGGTGTCTTCCATGGACCACAAGTGCGCGCTGGACGGCGACAAGGGCCCGAACACCGGCGGCATGGGCACGATCGCCCCAAATCCCTGCTACACGGAAAAGATCGCGGACGAGTGCATGCAGACGATCTTCCTGCCCACGATCCGCGCGATGAAGGCCGAGGGCCGCCCCTTCAAGGGCTGCCTGTACTTCGGCCTGATGCTCACAAAGGACGGCCCGAAGGTCGTGGAGTACAACTGTCGCTTCGGCGATCCCGAAACGCAGGTTGTGCTGCCGCTTCTCAAGTCCGACCTGCTTACCGTGATGCAGGCCACGACGAACGGTACGCTCAAGGACGTCCCCGTCGAGTTTTCGACCGATTCCGCCTGCTGCGTCGTCCTCGCCTCGAACGGGTACCCCAAGAAGTACGAGAGCGGCTTCCCCATCACGATGAGCGAAGAGGCCGCTGCGCACACCTACGTCGCGGGCGCGAAGAAAGACGGAGACAGGCTCCTGACCGCGGGCGGCCGCGTGCTCGGCGTTACCGCTGTCGCCCCCACGCTGGAAGAAGCCGTGAAGGAGGCCTACCGTTTATCGTCCGAGGTCGATTTTGCCAACAAATACTGCCGCAGCGACATTGGCCGCCGAGCCATCGCCGCGCAAAAGGAGAGAGAGTAAATGGTCTATCGCGTCTGTGTTGAAAAAAAGCCCGGCCTTGCGCCCGAGTGCGCGAGCCTTCTTTCCGACTGCCGCTCGTTTCTGGACCTCAAGAGTCTTGAAAATGTGCGCATTTGGAACCGCTACGACGTCGAGGGCATCGACGAGACTCTGTTTGCCTATGCAACAAACACCGTTTTCTCCGAGCCGCAGCTTGACCTGACGAGCGGGGAGATCGACGCGAGCGGCGCTGCCGCCGTGTTTGCCGTCGAGCCGCTGCCCGGCCAGTTCGACCAGCGCGCGGACAGCGCGGCGCAGTGCATCCAGCTCCTCAGCCAGGGCGAGCGCCCGCGCATCCGCACGGCGAAGGTCTACGCGCTCTACGGCACGCTCTCTGAAAAGGACGTCGAGGCCGTCAAGCACCACGTTATCAACCCTGTCGAGAGCCGCGAGGCCTCGCTTGCAAAGCCCGCGACGCTTGCCGAAAACCTGACGGAGCCCAAGCCTGTTGCGTCGGTTGGCGGCTTTACCGGGATGGATGAATCGGCGCTCTCGGCGCTTCTTTCGTCCATGGGCCTTGCGATGGACTTAGACGACCTCAAGACCTTGCAGGCCTATTTCCGCGACGAAGAGCACCGCGACCCCACCGTGACCGAGGTGCGCGTCGTCGACACCTACTGGTCCGATCACTGCCGCCACACGACGTTCTCTACGCATTTGGACGAGGTCAGCATCGAGAATCCCGCCGTCAAGGATGCGTATGACCGCTACCTCGCCGCGCGCGAGGAGGTCTACGGCCTCGAGAAGGCCGCCAAGCGCCCCCAGACGCTCATGGACATCGCGACCATCGGCACCAAGACGCTCAAGAAACGCGGCCTTCTCCCCGAGCTCGACGAGAGCGAGGAGATCAACGCCTGCTCTATCCACGTTCCCGCCAAGGTGAACGGCGAGGAGCAGGACTGGCTGCTGATGTTCAAAAACGAGACCCACAACCACCCCACCGAGATCGAGCCCTTCGGCGGCGCGGCCACCTGCATCGGAGGCTGCATCCGCGACCCGCTCTCCGGCCGTGCTTATGTCCATCAGGCGATGCGCGTTACCGGCGGCGGCGACCCGCGAAAGACGCTCGCGGAGACGCTTCCCGGAAAGCTCCCCCAGCGCAAGCTGGCGCAGACCGCGGCGGCGGGATATTCGTCCTACGGCAACCAGATCGGCCTTGCCACGGGCCATGTCGCCGAGCTCTACCACGAGGGCTACATTGCCAAACGCCTTGAGTGCGGCGCGGTCGTCGCCGCGGCGCCCGCCAAGAACGTTGTGCGCGAGCGTCCCGCTCCGGGTGACGTTGTGATCCTGCTCGGTGGCCGCACGGGCCGTGACGGCATCGGCGGCGCGACCGGTTCGTCGAAGAGCCACGATATGAAGTCCCTCACCACCATGGCGAGCGAGGTCCAGAAGGGCAACGCGCCCGAAGAGCGCAAGATCCAGCGCCTCTTCCGCGATGGCGAGGTCACCCGCCTCATCAAGCGCTGCAACGACTTCGGCGCGGGCGGTGTGTCTGTCGCCATCGGCGAGCTGGCCGACGGCCTCGAGATCGAGCTCGACGCCGTGCGCAAGAAGTATGAGGGCCTCGACGGTACCGAGCTTGCGATCTCCGAATCGCAGGAGCGCATGGCCGTCGTCGTCGCGCCGGAGGATGAGGCGAAGTTCATCGCCGCCGCGCAGGCCGAAAACCTGGAGGCCTACCGCGTGGCCGTCGTGACTGAGAGCCCCCGCATGGTCATGCACTGGCGCGGCCAGACGGTCGCCGACCTTTCGCGCGCCTTCCTCGACACGAACGGCGCAGTCAAGCACGCAAGCATTCGCGTGGAAGCGGGAAAGAAGCAGGCGGAGTCCGCTTGCGCGCCGTGCACGCTGCGCGGCATGGCAGGCAGCCTCAAGAGCGCGTCCCGCCGCGGTCTCACCGAGCGCTTCGACTCCACCGTCGGTGCGTTCTCGCTGCTCATGCCCTTTGGCGGCAAGACGCAGCGCAGTCCCTCGCAGGCGATGGCGGCGCTGCTGCCGGTGCTGCCGGGCAGCAAGACCGAGCAGGGCAGCGTGATGGCCTGGGGCTGCGACCCCGACGCACTGAGCGCCGATCCTTACACGGGCGCGCACAGCGCGGTCTACACCTCGGTTGCGAAGATCGTCGCCGCGGGCGCCGACTATCACAAGGCCTATCTCACCCTACAGGAATTTTTTGAAAAGCTCCGCAATGAGCCCGTGCGCTGGGGCAAGCCTTTTGCCGCGCTCCTCGGTGCGCTGGACGCGCAGCTTGAGCTCGGCGCCGCCGCCATCGGCGGTAAGGACTCGATGTCCGGCACGTTCTTAGACCACGACGTCCCGCCGACGCTCATCTCGTTCGCCATTGCACCGGTGTGCGCGGGCGAGCTTGTGACGACTGACTTCAAGTCCGCCGGTCACGGCGTTTATCTCTTCTACGGCGGCACGGCGGAGCAGAAGACCGCCGCGTGGGAGCGCTTCACCGCGCTCGCCCGCGCGGGCAAGGCCGCAAGCGCCTGGGCCGTTGAAAACGGCCTTGCCGAAGCGGTGATGAAGATGTCGCTTGGCAACGAGGTCGGCTTTGCCGCGGCTTCGACCGCTCTCGATTGGTACCGGCCCATGCCCGGCGCGATCGTCGCCGAGCTCACCGAGGAAATTCCCGACGCCGTCTGCATCGGCATCACGACGGCGGAGAAGACGATCACCATCGGCAGCGACGAGGCGAGCATTTCTGAGCTGCTGGCCCTGAACGATTCCGTGCTCGAATCCGTCTATCCGACGAAGACGCAGGATGCCGGCACGGTCGAGAGCTTTACCTATGAAGCGGAAAAGCGCGTTGCGCCCGCTGTCAAGGTCGCGCGTCCGAAGGCACTGATCCCCGTCTTCCCCGGCACAAACTGCGAGTACGACACCCAGCGCGCCCTGCTCGAAGCGGGCGCGGACGCCGAGCAGTTCATCATCCGCAACTTAACGAGCGCCGACGTTGCTGACAGCGTCGAGCGCTTTGCCAAGGCCGTCAAGGATAGCCAGATCATCGTCATCCCCGGCGGCTTCTCCGGCGGCGACGAGCCCGACGGCAGTGCCAAGCTCATCACGGCGTTCTTCCGCAACGCCGCGGTCAAGGAGCAGGTCACGGACCTCCTCGAAAAGCGCGACGGTCTGATGCTCGGCGTGTGCAACGGCTTCCAGGCGCTCATCAAGCTCGGCCTCGTTCCCTATGGCAAGATCATGGACACCGACGCTGATTTCCCGACGCTGACCTACAACGTCATCGGCCGCCACCAGTCCCGTCTGGTCCGCACGCGCGTGTGCTCCAACAAGTCCCCCTGGCTTGCGGGTACGAAGGTCGGCGACATTTACACCGTGCCCATTTCGCACGGCGAGGGCCGCTTCCTCGCATCCGAAGAGCTTGTGAAGAAGCTCGCCGAAAACGGCCAGATCGCCACGCAGTACGTAGACCTTGACGGGTATGCTACAATGGATGCAGCATTCAACCCCAACGGCTCGATCTGTGCCATCGAGGGTATCACCTCGCCCGATGGCCGTGTATTCGGCAAGATGGGGCACACCGAGCGCATCGGCAAGGAGCTTTACCGCAACGTTCCCGGACAGTATGAGATGGAGCTGTTCACCTCTGCCGTGCGCTATTTCAAGTAATTAAAGAAGAGAGGAGCAGACCCAATGGCTTATTATTATCCCGAACCGTCTCACACGTTCAGCGAATATCTGCTCGTCCCCGGTTACACGTCCGAGGACTGCATTCCTGACAACGTCTCGCTCAAAACGCCCCTCGTGCGCTACCGCAAGGGGCAGGAGGAGTGCCCCATCAGCCTGAATATCCCGATGGTCTCGGCCATCATGCAGTCGGTGTCGAACGACACGCTGGCCATCGCGCTGGCCAAAGAGGGCGGCCTTTCGTTCATCTTCGGTTCCCAGTCCATCGAGAGCGAGGCCGAGATGGTGCGCCGCGTGAAAAGCAATAAGGCGGGCTTTGTGCCGTCAGCCTCGAACCTGACAAGCGAGCACACGCTGGCCGATGTTTTGGCCCTCAAGGAGAAAAACGGCTTCTCGACCGTCGCCATCACCGAGGACGCAACGCCCAACGGCAAGCTCCTCGGCATCGTGACGAGCCGCGACTACCGCGTGAGCCGCATGAGCACTGATTTGAAGGTGCGCGAGTTTATGACTCCGCGCGAAAAGCTCGTCACCGCTCCTGCGTCGACCACGCTCAAGGAGGCTAACGACATCATCTGGGAGCACAAGCTCAACGCGCTGCCCATCGTGGATGAAAACGACCACCTGCTCTACTTCGTCTTCCGCAAGGACTACGCCGAGCACAAGGAGCATCCCCTCGCGCTTCAGGATGACAAGAAACGCTACCTCGTCGGCGCGGGCATCAACTCCCGCGACTATGCCGAGCGCATCCCCGCGCTCGTGGAGGCCGGCGCGGATGTGCTGTGCATCGACTCGTCGGAGGGCTACTCCGTCTGGCAGAAGAAGGTCATCGACTACGTGCGCGCGAACTACGGCAATACCATCAAAATCGGCGCGGGAAATGTCGTCGACCGCGACGGCTTCCGCTTCCTCGCCGAGAGCGGCGCGGACTTTGTCAAAGTCGGCATCGGCGGCGGCTCCATCTGCATCACGCGCGAAACGAAGGGTATCGGCCGCGGCCAGGCCACCGCGCTCATTGAGGTGAGCGCCGCGCGCGATGAATACTTCCGCGAGACCGGCGTGTATGTCCCCATCTGCTCCGACGGCGGCATCGTGCACGACTATCACATGACGCTCGCGCTCGCCATGGGCGCGGACTTCCTGATGCTGGGCCGCTACTTCGCTCGCTTCGACGAATCGCCGACGAACAAGCTGCTTGTCAACGGCGTGTACGTCAAGGAATACTGGGGCGAAGGCTCGAACCGCGCGCGCAACTGGCAGCGTTACGACCTCGGCGGCAAGACGGGCCTTGCGTTTGAAGAGGGCGTGGATTCCTACGTCACCTACGCGGGCTCCCTGCAGGATAACGTCGCAAGAAGCCTTTACAAGGTCAAGTCGACCATGTGCAACTGCGGCGTGACGACGATCCCTGACCTGCAGAAGAACGCGAAGCTCACGCTCGTCTCCGCCACCAGCATCGTCGAGGGCGGCTATCACGACGTCACCCTCCGCGCCACGAACGCCAGCAACAACTAAACATCCCCAAGAACAACAAAAAGCAGTTCCCAAACGGGAACCGCTTTTTTGAGCACTGAGATCAAAATACCATCGTCAGGAAGCTGTAGAGCAGCTTGCAGCCGTAGAAAACGATGATCACGCCGCAGACCTTGTTGATGACAACGAGCGTTTTGGGCGTGAAATTGTCGCTGAAAAGCGAGATGAGCAGCGTCAGCCCCGTGAACCACAGGCAGGACGCGAGCGCCACGCCGCTGATAAACGACGCGCTCTGCGCCGCGGGCAGCGTCACGTAGAACGCGCCGAGCATCATCGTTCCGTCGATGAGTGCCTGCGGGTTGAACCATGTGACCACACAGGCGGACGAGATGGTCTTGGGGATCGAGTCCGCGGTCCGGCTGCGGTCGATCTCCTCCGCCTTGGCGCGCAGGAGGCCGACGCCGATATACAGCACGATCAGGCTGCCGAGCAGCAGGATGACCATTGCAGCCATTCATAGCGCTGCATGACCGCGCCCACGCCGAAAAAGCACGCGAGCGCGAGCGTCACGTCGAAAAAGATGACGATGAGCGCCGTCAAAAGTGCGCACTTTCGCGTGTGCGTCAGCGCCGAGTTGATGACGAATAAATTTTGCAGCCCGATGGGCGCGACGTATGCAAGCCCCATCGTAAGGCCCTGTAAAAAGTATTTCGCTGCCGCTGCGTCCTTACTTTTTGAACGTCACGCACGCCTGCGAGGCGGTTTTGCCGTCCGGCTTGACGATGCCGATGCGGCACGTGCCGTCATCGAGTGACTTCTTGTAGACCGTCAGTGCCTCACCCTCGAAGCACGGCGTTGAGTAGTGTAGCTCGACCGATTGAATATTACCGCTCGCGAGCTCCTTTGCCGAAAAGCAGTCGAGCAGCAGGCGCACATAGGCCACGTTGTTCATGTGGTGGCCGAGGTCGATGTCCGTCGACCGCACGGCGTAGTGCGAGAAGAGGTCGGCGTCCTCAAACTTTTCATGGAAGCGCTGCAATTTTTCGGGGATGGCCGTCTCGGCGGGGAAGGGGTAGTCCCTCGGAAAGCCCGAGTCGCCAAAGCGGATGATCTTCTGCTCCGGTCCTAAGATGGCCCACTCGGTCTTGCCGCGGGCAATGACCGCCTCACCGCGCGAGAGTGTGTAACTGCGGTACGTGCGTACGTCGCGCTCGCTGCACGCCTCCGCCCACGTGCGCACCGTGAGTTCGTCCATCAGGTACGCGCGCTCAAAGAGATCGACGCGCGTGTGGACCGTGAGCCAGAATTCACCCTTTTTCGCCATCGCGCTGCTGCCGACGCCCAGCACCTCCGCGTGCTGCGCTGCGATGCCCTGAAAAATCGTAAACGCCGCCAACGGCGACAGCGCGCCCGACGCGTCACAGTAGTCGGGCGTGACGGTAAGACGTTTTTCAAAAATGCTCTCCATGCAGTTCTCCTTTGAATTTGTCGTTTTCTTAACGATAAGTATAGCATGGAATTGGTATTGCCTCAAGCGGGCAAAATGACCCATGCATTAAAAAAGCTCCACATTGGGGTAGCTGTCCATAAAACAGGTTTTGAGAAACAAATACTATGGCAGTTGCCGGACAAGGGTTGCTGACAAAAGGGGGATGTGTCATTAAGGCACATGCCCCTTTGCTTTTGCAGTTGCCTTTGTTGATGGTAGATGGATAGGATGGATTTTGTGCGATTTAAGGTCGATAATCCGGAATTAGCTCACCTGTGAATAACGCAAAAATTAGGGGCAACGATGCGTCCATGCCCTTGCACAAGTACAGCTCATAGGTCAGTCAAATGCCGATTTCCAACCCGTTTCATAAGGGTACTTCTGCGATGTCATCTTTCAGAAAAGTAGTCAAAAATCCCTCACTTAAACCAATCCTTGTGAGGATAGGAAAGAAGTTTGCTGAAACGATAATTTTGTCCATTGTTCCGCGCTTCTGCAATCCGTGTACTGCGCTCACCGTTCCGTTCGCTATTGCATGGTTACAATTAGTTGTTCACCATCCAATGAACAGCGGAATCCCTTTTCGTAAGCAGCACATCATTTACAGAGATAAAACCCTCTGAATATTTGAAAGCTGTTTTTGCTTGTCCGGCCAAGTAAGTAGGATAGACAAGTACAAAGAAACATGCTATAATTTCCATAAAAGCTCTAAAAGACCACGTTAACATGTCAGGTCGCTGTCTGGCGGCACTTATTAACGGAGGTTTGGGTTATGAAAAACAAGCAAATGAAAAAGGCCACAGTCGATGCAATCAATGTGATGATCAGTCACGCGGACAAGGGTCCTTCCGGATTTTGGGCGGAGGATCACGAAGGCTGCGGCAATCCGGCGGTCTTTCCGGAATTTGAGGAGGGCTTGAAGCGAGGAAGGCTCGTCCAGAAAGAACATTATTTTTGCCCATGGAATACCGCCATTATGTACGGCGATGGGCATGGCAACATAAACACGGGGTGTTACCATAGCTGTTCTATTAGCAAGGCAAGGTATCTGACCACTGAGGAACTTAAAGAAGCTCTTGCCCGCTTCAAAACGCGCATGGAAAATGGAGATTACGATTGCGTTGACCATTTATCGCCGTTGCTGACAAAAGCCGAAAGCAGACACATAGAGGATCGCATCCTTGCGGAGCAGCATGAGTGCGAACGCTGCGAAAGGCAAAAGCGGCAGGAGCGGCTCAAAAAAGCCGCTGCTCTGATTGCCAAGTATCCAGATGAAGAATCGTTTTTGGCAATCTACTATGGAGAAAAGGATTGCGTATTAGACGAAGGCGGGATCATTCTTTTTGACCCAGCGTCCCAGCGTAATGTTGTTGGAGCGGAGAAATTTTCCTACAATGATTATCTCGACGTTCAATTCGCGTCGTTGGGTAAGAAACACCGTCCGTACTTTTCTGACTGCTTTTTCAATGCGGTTATGTCTCATTTCAAAGGACAGATTGAGAAGGTTAAGCCAAAACATATTTGCTTCAAGCGGATCTTCATTAGTGGAATGTACACCGATGGGACAATGTTTGACGGAAAAGAGGATCACGTCTGGATGGACAAATCCGGCTTTGAAGAGTGCGCCGTTGGTGACAGTGTTTCATTCGGTGCCGAGGTCTACCGCTATGTAAAAACCGGAAATGGAAAAATGATTGACTACGGACTGCGTAACCCGACAGGCATCCAAAAGATCGAAGCCTACGAGCTTCCCAGCGATGATGAACTGATTATGCAGGAAGTTGACCAGCTTATCTGCGAGACTTGCTTTTTAAGTGAGCGGTGCAATCGCAATTACTGCACAATGGATCCAAAGAAAAAGCGTTTGCTCAAACAAGAAATGTTCCGTGCAATAAAGGCACAGACAGAGAAGGAGACGCAGAAATGAAACGATTCTTTCTTATGTGGGGACTTGTAATTGCATTGTTGTTAAGTGGGTGCGGATCGTCAGCATCCCGTGTTGAAACACTGAAAAGCTGGTCTTTCCAGTATAACGAGGGGACAAGTGATTACAGCCTTTTCTTTGGCTTGGCTGATAAAAATGATAAGTCCCTGTCAGCCGATGTCGATGTGGATATTCGAATCGTAAATGATGCGGATGAAGAGGTCTATACTGGTACAAAGTCCGTTTCTCCTGATGATTTCAGTTATTATTCCAGCCAAGCTGCCGGAGAGCAGTATCTTGCCAATGTGAGAATCCCTGCCGCTGAGATCAAAGCCGGAACGTCCGCAAGCGGGAAGGTTTATTTCACCGTGTACAAGGAAAACGCAGTTCAGTTTGACGAAGTAAACTGCGATGCTCTGTATTGCTTGCCTATTGAAGATGTTCAAGTGACGTTTGATTCATTTCCGCTGGATCTGAAGGTGAAAGACTTCATGGGGAGTACGGCATCCGTGATCCAAATTCAAGGAGCCGAGTTTACGTTTGACAAAGACTATTCTCCGCAGCTGACCATTACGATTACCGGAGAAAAGAAGATCGGGAGCAGTGATTCCGGGTATGATATGATTAGTTATAAGCTGTATGACAGTGCGGGTTATCTGGTAGACTCCGGCAATATATACCTATCTTCTCTGAGCGCCGGAGATAAATTCAAGGATGACTCTGTTGTGATCTATGACATTACTCCCGGCGAATCCTACACATTCCAGTTATCAGAGTATAGCTGGTGAGCTTTCGCATTTTTTCACAAACATAAGGGCTTGGGACGATCCCAAAAATGAAAACAGGGCGTTTCGGCGGTCAGCCGGAACGCTCTGTTTTTTCGGTGTGGGTACTCACCGGATTTGCTTGCTGCTCTGCAAGGAAATCCCGGTCAACCCACGCTGTTTTTCGCAAGTGTAGCTACACTTGCTGTGCTTGCTCTTCCTCCAATAATCGCATTGACTCGAACGTTTGTTCTTGTTATAATTGAACTGAGAGATTGAAAAAGCCTTGAAATGCAGCTGATTTTCATTGGCAAATGGCGGCATCGCCGCCTTGATTACCGGCTTGCACAGGCAAACGAGCCTGTCAAGGCCGCGCAGCGAGGCGAAGCCGATTCCTTGACTGGAACGGACGGCTGTGCAACCCGGCGAACTGCCTGTAATTCTCCTGTGAATCCCGGTACATTACCCAATGGAATCCCGGAAATTGTCGTGATATACTGAATAGCAATAGGTCATATCACGCACTTTGCTCCGGGAGATTCATGCGGCACTGCTCGGAAATCTGAATGAAAAGGAAGGTGCAAATGGATAACAAGAAACGTAACGTCCAAATGGAATCGGACGGCAGCCGCAGTACCCCCGTTCCTCTCTGGCAGGAGTTACCGCAGATCACGGTGCGCCTGAAAGAAGGAAACACCATCTACCGCTTTACTGCCAGTTTTGACGGAACGCACACCCTTCCCGAAAAGGCGGTGAAGCTGATCGACTCCGAAGGGAGTGTGTGATCGTGACCAACAGCAACCTTGTCTTGGCAGACTGTCCTCAGATGATGGAGGAATCTACTATGAAGCAGTCTGACAAAATTACCGCGCTGTATTGCCGCCTTTCCCGTGACGATGAATCACAGGGCGACAGTAACAGCATTGTGAATCAAAAAGCCTATCTCAGCCGATATGCAAAGGAACACAGCTTCCGCAATACGGAGTTCTTTGTGGATGACGGTTACACAGGCGCAAACTTTCAAAGACCGGATTGGCAGCGCATGATGGCGCTGGTGGAAGAAGGGAAGATCGGTACGGTCATCACGAAGGACATGAGCCGCATCGGTCGAAATTATCTGGAAGTTGGGATGTATACCGAGATCACATTCCCACAGAATAACGTGCGGTTCATTGCCGTCAACAGCGGTGTGGACAGTGCCAACCAGCAAGACAATGAGTTCGTCCCGTTCGTCAATATTATCAACGAATACTACGTTCGGGACGGCAGCAAGAAGGTGCGTACCTCGCTCCGGCTCAAGGGAGAATCCGGCGAACACCTGACGACTATTCCGCCGTATGGCTACGTCAAAGACCCGGATAATTCAGAGCATTGGCTCGTCGATCCGGAAGCGGCGCAGGTGGTCAAGCGCATCTTTTCCCTCTGCATGGACGGGAACGGTCCGACGCAGATTGCCCGGATGCTGAAAGAGGATCATGTGTTGACGCCCACCGTTTATCAGGACAGGCAAAAACGAAAAGTCCGCTGCGCTTTGCCGGAGAATCCATACAACTGGAACGGCAGTACCGTTGCTGCAATTCTGGAACGGATGGAGTATTGCGGGCATACCGTGAACTTCAAAACGCACCGGCAGTCCTACAAAATCAAGAAGACCATCGAGAATCCACCGGAGCAATGGAAGATCTTCCGCAACACCCATGAAGCCATTGTGGATGAGGACACCTTTCAGCGGGTACAGGAGCTGCGCCGCAACAAACGCAGACCGGCAAGAACGGGTAAGAGCAACCTCTTTTCCGGCGTTGCCTACTGTGCCGATTGCGGAGAAAAAATGTACTACTGCACCTCGCGGAACTTTGAAGAACGACAGGATCATTTCGTCTGCTCTACCTCTCGCAAGAAGGGAAAAGACGTGTGCGGAACGCACTTCATCCGTGCGGTTGTTCTGGAAAAGGGCGTGCTGAAATTTCTGCAAATCCTGCTTTGGTATATCTCCGATTGCGAGGATCTGTTCCGGGATAAGTTGGGTGCAAAGCGCAAGGAGGACTTCAAGAAAGAACTCGCCGCAAAGCGCAGACAGCTCACGCAGGCACAGCGCAGGATGGAAGAGCTTGACCGTCTGTTCAAACGGCTCTATGAGGACAATATCTCCGGCAAAATCAATGATAGCCGATTTGAAAAGCTGTCCGCCGACTATGAAAATGAGCAAACAGAGCTGACGGAGAAAATGCAGCTTTTGGAACAGGAGATTGCCCAGCAGGAGGAAGAAGCCGACAGCATTGAGCAGCTCGTCCTCCGGGCGAAGAAATATCCCAACTTGCAGGAACTGACGCCCGCTGTGCTGCATGATCTTGTGAACAGGGTCTATGTTTCCGCGCCGGATAAGAGCAGCGGGCAGCGAGTGCAGGATGTGCATATCAGCCTTGCCTGTATTGGTTTCCTGCCGGAGAGCATCATTGCCGAAATGCTCACCCACGCAGCAAAAAGCAGAACAGCGTGACTTCCGCCACGCTGTTCTCTCTAAACCTTATAAACCTGTCTTATGCGCCACTACCGGCGGGCTTGGCGTTTTTTGGCCGGTTTTGCGGGGGCGGACTTCTTTTCCGGCGTCTGTTCGCAT
>OIYH01001393.1_pt1 | contig 14086 bp, 14 predicted proteins | sample 1587911 | NCBI WGS metagenome assembly OIYH01 (sample SAMN03283252) | human gut metagenome | biome: human-associated habitat; material: feces | host: Homo sapiens | place: USA | collected 2013
ATAAAGTAGATTCATGCAATACCGATTTACACAAACTATTTTACACTCCCAAAAAAGTATTCTCGAACGTGAAAGCCGACGGGATAGAGGCGCAGCGTCACGCCCAACTGTAGTAGCACTTTTGAGGAAAGAAAAGCACGGCCTTCGCCGTGCTTAACTTGAGAAAATGTGAACAGTAAAATTTGTTAAAATCTTTATCTGTTTTGGATTTGATTTATAATAAATGTGACGTTATGAACTAGTAAGAAAATAATGACCTGAAGAAAAATCTATAAAAAATATATATCGATAAGTAGTTTGTTAATTAATAAATAATATTTATAAAACTAGATTTTAATATAAAATTTTGATATTATCATAATGCATTGTCATAAATGTCACATATTATGGAAGGGGTCTTTGATCTCTATACGAAAAAAGAAATGAAAAGTCTGGCCATCACAGTGATACTTGGTCTGATTCTCTGGTTTTGTCCGCATCCGGATAATATCACTGCGGTAGCTTGGCATCTCTTTGCAATCTTCGCCAGTACAATTGTTGGCTTCATTCTGCAACCGTTCCCAATTGGTGCTGTTGCCTTTATGGGCATTACGACGGCTGCCCTTACCGGAGTCATCTCGGTCAATACAGCGACTTCTGGTTTTGGCAACAGCACAATCTGGCTCATCGTTTGTGCATTTCTGCTGGCTCGTGCTTTCATCAAGAGCGGTCTTGGCAGCCGTATTGCCTACTTGATTATTCGTGCGATTGGCAAGTCGAGTCTGACGCTGGGATATGCAATTACCCTTTCGGACTTTGTCATATCGCCGGCAACGCCGTCAAGTACAGCACGCGCCGGCGGCATTATTTACCCGATTATCCGCAGTCTGTCGACAGCTTTAGGTTCAGAGCCGGATAACGGCACGGCCAATAAATTCGGCAGATACATCATGCAGCTCGAATACCATGCGAATGCTGTTACCTGTGCGATGTTCCTGACTGCCATGGCCGGCAATCCGATGGCTGCAGCTTTAGCCGACAAGACGGTTGGCGTTGAGATTTCCTGGAGCGGCTGGTTCGCAGCCGCTGTTGTCCCCGGCCTTGTGTCATTAATTATTCTGCCGTATCTGATTTATAAAATCTGTCCGCCGGAACTTCATGAAATGCCGCATGCGAAAAAAATTGCCGAAGATGAACGGAACCGCATGGGTCCCATGACGAGCATGGAAAAGATTGTTGCCGGTGTTTTCGTCGGGGCACTGGTTCTCTGGGCATCTTCCTCACTGACACATATGGATGCCACGGGGGTTGGCATGTTGGCTGTCATGATTCTCATCCTGACAAAAGTGCTGACCTGGCAGGACATCCTACAGGAAAAAGGTGCCTGGAATACGATGTTCTGGATGGGTGCTCTGATTGCTTTAGCTGGTGCGCTCTCTAGTTCCGGCTTTATTGGTGCCGTAGCAGAAATGACTGGTGCAGCTATACAAAGTGCAGGCCTGAGCTGGGGTATGGCATTTATCCTGCTTATCCTGATTTACGTATATTCGCATTATGCATTTGCCAGCATCTCCGCGCATATCGGTGCGATGTACGCAGCTTTTCTCGCTGTTGCCGTATCCGTTGGCGCTCCTGCCATGCTGGCCGCGATTGTCTTCGGTGCTTTCTCCAACCTCATGTCTTCTCTGACGCATTACGGTGGCGGTCCGGCACCAATCCTTTACGGCGCTGGCTACGTCCCGCAGGGGACCTGGTGGAAAGTCGGCTTCATCGTCACAACGACCAATATTGTCATCTGGCTGGGCATCGGCCTGCCGTGGTGGCATCTGCTGGGACTGTTCTAAGATAGAGAAAAAATGAATCACTGTCGATAAATATAATTATAAACACTAAAATAAAAGAAAAAGCGTAAATTACAGAGAAAACAGGAGTATCCATGAGATTAATTTATCTCATGGATATTTTTTATAATTGCGATAACCAGCGCTTTGTTGTTTAATATGAGTGTAAATAATGTTAATCGATTGCGTAAATCGATTGCTAAGGAGATGAGACTTTGCCGAGAGGAAAGAAAGATACCATTACCATTGCAGACATTGCTCACAAGGCAAATGTCTCGACAACGACAATCTCCCGATATTTAAATGGCAAGTACGAATATATGTCGGAACGCTCGCGGGAAAAGATTGCTGCTATCATCAAGGAGACAGGCTATCGGCCAAATAAGATGGCCCGCGGTCTCAAGATGCAGCAGAGCAAAATCATTGGGTTTGTCGTGGCTGATATTGCTAATCCGTTTTCTGCTATCCTAGCTAAAGGCATCAGTGATGCCTGCCGTCGGCAGGGCTATTCCATGACATTGGCCAATACGGATGAAGATCCGAAACTGGAACGCAGTGCCATTCGCTCAATGATGGACCAGCAGGTTGATGGCATCATCGTACATCAATCCGGCGAGAATGAAGCGTTCTTTCGGGAATTGGCGCAGGAAAATGCTCCGATTATCTTTGCAGAGCGGCCGTTAGGCGAACCGCCAATCCTTGATTCCTTCCGAACCCAGGATGATGAAGCCATCAAGAAGATGCTGCTCTATATGAAGGACAAAGGGTATGAGAAGGTCGGTTATTTTACCAGACCAATCAAGCATTTTGATACCCGTATTCGCCGCAGCCAGGCTTACCATGCATACAGCAGAGAATTCTTTGGTCAGGAACCGCTCGAATATATTCTTGAACCAAAATCTGCCGATACGTTGAAAGTTCAGCTGCAGTCCTTTATGAAAGAGCCTGGCAGAAAAGCACTGCTGACCGGCAATGGTGTTGCTACGATGCAGGTTCTCAAGGGGCTGAAAACACTGAGCATCAGTTATCCACGCGATATCGGTGTTGGCAGCTTCGATGATTGGGACTGGATGGAACTGGCCGATATTACCGCTATTCACCAGCCTTCGTATGAACTCGGCAGTGCCTGTGTCAAACGTTTGCTTGAGCGGATAAAAAAACCGGATCTCAAGCCGGTACTGCAGGAATTACCGTGTTCTTTGACAATCCGCAACTCCCTATAATGAGGAGTTGTTGATTTTTCCTAGCTTTGTTAATCGATTGCTATAAAATGTCATAATAGTTCATAGCGTCAAAAAAGTAATGCAGGTTATTAATTTTTACCTGACATTTTATTTTTACCCTGTTTGTTAATCGATTGCGTTAATCGATTTCTAGAACTTATAGAAAGAAGGATTCAAATTGACTGCATTCATCCTGCCAACCTTGATCTTTCCAGACCAGGATGGTTTAAAGAAAGACATTGAGCGGATTGCCGCCTTAGGGGCCGATGGCATTGAAGTCAGACGGGAGCGCTTGACTTCAATGCCATCAGCAGAACTTCTTCGTCAAGCAACGGACCAGATTCAGAGCCTGCATCTCCAACCTGTCATTTATTCTGCACCAGCAGATTTTTGGCAGGAAGGCAGTTTGAACCCAAATCTGTCAGTATATGCCAGCGAAGCTAACTGCCTTGGTGCAGACTGGTTGAAGCTTGGTTTAGGCAATATGCCGGATGAAGTTGATACTGCCGCTCTAAAACGACAGCTGCTGAAACTGCCTTGCCGTCTGCTGTTGGAAAACAGTCAGCTTGCCCTGCGGGGAGGTACTGCAAAATCCTTTGTGAGATTCTTTCGTGAGCTGCCTGCTGGGGTGGCGGCCATGACTTTTGATACGGGAAACTGGCAGACCGTCGGAGAGTCAACGGAAGAAGCCTATGCGATGCTGAAAAAATATATTGCGTATGTCCATATCAAGGCAGTGGAGAAAACAAAAAACGGCTGGATCAGCTGTCCTGTTCAGCCGGAGGATGACTGGTTTTCCTGCAGCCGTCATCATGATATGGCTGCGGTGGAATTTCCGATGCAGCATCCAGAGAAAGAGGGAAAGTTCTGGCTGAGCCAGTTGAGAGGAGAGAAATAAAATGAAACGATTTTTGACATTTGGTGAACCCATGGTCATGTTTACGGCACAGTCCGAAGGAGACCTCGCGGAACAGAGGGTATTTCATAAATTTGTAGCCGGTGCTGAAACGAACGTCGCGACTGGCATGGCACGGCTTGGCTATGAATCTTATTTTGCCAGCCGCGTAGGCGATGATTCTCTGGGACGCTTTATCAAGCAGGCTCTGGTTAAAGAAGGAATTCACCTGAATTTTGTCTCGACTGATACGAAGTGGCCGACTGGCTTCCAGCTCAAGTCACATACAACGCATGGCGATCCTGAAGTGGAATATTTCCGCGAATTTGCTGCGTTCCGCCATATTCCTCAGAGTGGTCTGGACAAGATGCTGAAGGGCATGGATCACCTTCATGCAACTGGCATTCCCTTAGCTCTTTGTGAAAATACGCGCCAGTATGGATTTGCAATGATGAAAAAGGCCCGTGCTGCTGGTCTGACCATCAGTTTTGACCCGAACCTAAGGCCGAATCTCTGGCCCTCGCGTGAGGAAATGATTCGCGTGACCAACGAAGCAGCGATTCAGACAGACTGGTTCCTGCCGGGCATCCATGAGGGGGAAATCCTGACGGGTCTGAAAGAGCCGGAGGATATGGCCGACTTTTATCTCCAGAAAGGCGTCCACCTAGTCATCATCAAGCTCGGCAGTGCCGGAGCTTTCTTTAAAGCGAGAGATGGACGTTTAGGCATGATGGCCGGCGTGCCAAATGTCAAAGTCGTCGATACGGTTGGTGCCGGAGATGGCTTTGCAGTCGGAGCTATCAGCGCTTTGCTTGAAGGCTGCAGCGAACTCGAAGCCCTGCAGCGCGGCAATGCCATTGGCGCTTTAGCCGTGCAGTTTCCTGGTGACAGCGACGGCCTGCCGACACGTCCTGCACTGATGGATTATTTACATACTGTTTATGCAAAAATTGCCTGAGGGGATTCAATAGAAAGGATGGGATTTTCATGGCAAAGGTATTCAGTGCAAAAAGATGGTATCGTCTGATGCCGGTTGTCTTTATTACGTACAGTCTCGCATATCTGGACCGCGCGAATTTCAGCTTCGGTTCGGCCAGCAGTATGGCTTCGGACCTGATGATCACGCCGGCAGTTTCTTCCCTGCTCGGTGCATTGTTCTTCCTCGGTTATTTCTTCTTTCAGGTTCCTGGCGCTGCTTATGCGGAAAAACGCAGTGCTAAACGTCTCGTCTTTGTCTCATTGATTCTCTGGGGCTTTCTGGCTGCTGCTACGGGCATGCTTTCTGACCCGACCCAGCTGATGATTGTCCGCTTTATGCTTGGCGTCGTTGAAAGTTTTGTCATGCCGGCCATGCTCGTTTTCCTCTGCCATTGGTTCACAAAGAAAGAACGTTCGAGAGCGAATACCGTCCTCATTCTGGGCAACCCTGTTACGGTTCTTTGGATGTCGATTGTCTCTGGCTACTTCCTTCATCTCTTTGGCTGGCGCATGATGTTCATTATCGAAGGCATTCCTTCCTTGATTTGGGCGTTTGTCTGGTATAAACTGGTCAACGACCATCCGCATCAGGCTAAATGGCTGAAAAAAGAAGAACGTGATGCCATCGAAGAAGAACTCGCTGCTGAGCAAAAGGGCATCAAACCGGTCAAGAATTACCGTGAGGCTTTCCGCAACAAGAAAGTCATTGCTCTCTGCGCACAGTATTTTCTTTGGAGCATTGGCGTCTATGGTTTCATGATGTGGCTGCCGTCCATCCTGAAATCTGCACCGAATATGGATATTGTCACGACGGGCTGGCTGAGCTCTGTTCCGTATCTCCTTGCCATCATCGGCATGGTCGCCGCTTCTTACTTCTCTGATAAGCTTCTTAATCGCCGTGATTTTGTCTGGCCGTTCCTGTTCATTGGTGCCATTGCTTTCTATGGTTCGTTCCTCATCGGCAGCTCCAGCTTCATCATTTCCTACGTGCTTCTCGTCCTTGCCGGCGGTATGATGTATGCTCCGTATGGCCCGTTCTTTGCCTTCATCCCTGAGATGCTGCCATCGAACGTCGCTGGCGGCGCTATGGCTCTGATCAACAGCTTCGGCGCTCTTGGCAGCTTTGTCGGCGCTTTCCTCGTCGGCCTGCTCAACAGCTACACGGGCAGCTATGGTGCTTCTTACATCTTTATGGCCTGCTCGCTGCTCATCGCCTCGGCCATCACGTATCGTGTCTTTACTGTTAAAAAAAATGCAGCAGAAGGAGTAATGAACAATGACAACACCGATATTTCAGCTCGCGCTTGACCGCTTTTCCATCGATGAGGCAATTAACATCGCCAAAGCAGCTGAAAAGGAAGTCGATTGGCTTGAGATTGGGACTTCGCTTGTGAAAGAATTCGGCATGGAAAGTGTACGCGCTTTCCGCCGCGTCTTTCCTGATAAAATCTTGCTGGCCGATACGAAGACCATTGATAATGCCATTTACGAAGCAAAAATTGCTTACGAAGCTGGCGCTGATATCATCACCGTCATGGGTTGCAGCCCCAAGGTTACCATTGAACTCGTTGCCGAAGAAGCCCGCAAACGGCGCAGGGATTATATGATTGACCTTCTAAATACCACGTTAGATTGTCAGAAGGAATTGCGTGACGCCTTTTCGGATGCTGTGTTCTGCCTGCATACAAGCAAAGACGTGCAGGAACACGGCGGCAAAAAAGCGGCTGCGAATATTTCCTGGCAGGGCCGCCGTCTCGCTACAGCCGGCGGCATCAAAAAAGAGACCATCGGCGCTATCGCCGCACAACTGGCTCCCGAAGTCTATATCATCGGCGGGGCAATCACCAAACAGAAAGACCCTTTGGCCGCAGCGAAAACCCTGCGCAGCATCGTAGAACATACAGCCTGAACTTAGAAAGGAACTTTTACATGGAAACGACAATGAAAAAAATTGTGGCAGAAATTGCCAACGTTATGGATAAAATGAACGAACAGGATGTTGAAGCTGTGGCCCAGCGTCTGGAAAAAGCACCGCGTATCTTCGTGATTGGCGAGGGCCGCAGCGGCCTGATGGCCCGTGCTTTTGCCATGCGGCTTATGCATCTTGGGGCCACATCGTATGTCATCGGCGAGACTATCACACCGTCTATCGAAAAGGGCGATATACTCGTTGCCATTTCCGGTTCAGGCCGTACGCATCATGTCGTCTGGACCGCGCAGAAGGCCAAAGAACAAGGTGTATTCGTGCAAGCTCTGACGACCAATCCCGAGGGTGACCTCGCTAAGACAGCAGATGCAGCATTGATTGTACCGGCTGCTACGAAATTCCGCCGTGAAGGCGAGGCGCCGAGCATCCAGCCATTGGGGTCGCTTTTCGACCAGAGCGCTCATATCGTCTTTGATGCCATTTGCCTCAAATATGCCGAAGCAAAACAGATCAGCCAGCAGGCCGCCTTCCAGAAACACAGCAATCTGGAATCCTGAGTCGTCTGGATATATTTAGCGGAGGTTTCATCATGCATTATCTCGATAAATACGTGACTATGAAACAGATTGCAGCGCATGGGGTCATTGCGGTCATCCGCGGACGCACTATGGAAGAGGGCATCAAGACAGCTGATGCCTGTATCTCCGGAGGGGTCAAACTCATCGAGTTTGCCTTTACGACACCACAGGCCGTGCGGGCCATCGAACTGCTGGTAAAAAAATACGAACAGGATGAAGATGTTGTCATTGGTGCTGGTACAGTGCTTGAAACAGCATCTGCACGCCTGGCCATTCTCGCGGGTGCGCGATTCATCGTTTCACCGGCGCTTGACGAAGATGTCGTACGTCTCTGCAACCTATATCGGGTGGTCTGCTGCCCCGGTGTTATGACGCCGGAGGGCGTGACAAAAGCACTGACTCTCGGTGCTGACATTATCAAGATGTTCCCTGGAGATGTTCTCGGGCCTCGTATCATCAAGGATATTCATGGACCACTGCCACAAGCCACTCTGATGCCTTCTGGCGGCGTCTCTCTTGAAAATGCAGCTGATTGGCTGCGGGCCGGCTGTATCGCTGTTTCTGCCAGCAGCAGTTTGACGGCAGATGCCAAGCGCGGCGATTATAAAGGCGTAGAACTCATGGCTCAAAAATTTGCAGCGGCCGCACATATGACGCTCGACGGAGGATACTCGTCGAATAAGGAAAATATCTTGACGCCCGTTGCTTAACAGTCACCAAAGCTTAGAAATTCATCTTTCGCCGAAAAACAAAATGAAGTTAACTGGCTGATTCCCACAAAAGTATGAAAAAGATACTAAGTCGTATGAAAAACCGTACTTGGTAAAGGCAGAGATTTTCGGTATGATATAGATATAAGCCGCAATACGATAAATAAGCAGGAATTGGCCTGAGGCTTTTCTCCTGCATTGGCATATATCATATATGGAAAGGATGAAGAATATGAGCATTATTGAATCCATCAGCAAACGCCGCACTTACTATCAGGTCAACAAGGAACTGCCGGTAAGCACGGATAAGATCAAAGAGGTCGTTGCACAGGCAACAGAGCTGGTACCGGATGCTTTTAACATGAAGTCGGCGCGCGTTGTACTGGCCCTCGGCGCTAAGCAGGATGAGCTCTGGGATGCCATCTATGATGCCTTTGGCGGCAAGGTCGCACGCGAGAAGATTGACGGCTTCAAGGCTGGTGCCGGCACGGTCCTTTATTTTTACGATGAGGATGTCGTCAAATCCCTGCAGGAGAAGTTCCCGCTGTACGCTCCGAACTTCCCCGTCTGGGCAAATCAGGCCAACGGTATGCTGCAGTTCACGATTTGGACGGCCCTGCGCGAGCTCGGTGTCGGCGCAAACCTCCAGCATTACAATCCGGTCATCGACGATGCGGTCAAAAAGCTCTTCGACGTACCGGCTTCGTGGAAGCTCATTGCCCAGATGCCGTTTGGCGGCATCGTTGCTGAGCCTGACGCTAAGGAAAAAGAAGATATCTCCGTTCGCGTCAAAGTTCACGAATAATCCTTTCGGATTCCTCAAACTCTCAATAGATATAGGAAAAACGCTTCTGCTTTTTAGCGGGAGCGTTTTTCTTTTGCTGTTTTTTTATAGCATCTGGCTCATTCCATGCAAAGTCACTGGTATTTTTGTTCTTGGCAGGCAGAAAATCAAGGGTTCAAAGCGGAAATTTTCTAAGAAAGAAACAGTCAGCGCTGTTTTTTGCTTTTGTGATTGTGTGAAAGGAGTGGCTGCATATGCTGGATCGTATTTTAGGTGCCCTGTATGGCATGGCGCTGGGCGATTCGATGGGGATGCCGTCGGAGCTTTTGAGCCGGCGCAGGATTCGTGAGATTTTTGGGGAAATCAAGACGTTTGAGGACAGTCCGTCAGCAAATCCCGCGGCGATTGGCTTAAAGAAGGGGGAATTCACGGATGATACGGCACAGGCGCTGATTATCGTGGATTCGTTGATGGAAAACAATTATGTGCCTGACAAGCGTATCATTGCGAAGAATCTGATTCAATGGGCCGTAGATACGGATGCTTTTTCGAAGAATATCTTAGGACAGAGCTCGAAGGCGGCGCTGAACGCCATTCAGGCAGGAGAAGATCCGGAGCCGTATACGGTCAAGGCTGTGACGAACGGTGCAGCGATGCGCATTGCGCCGATTGGCTGCCTGTTCTCGAGCAGCAATCTGGCAGGATTGGCAAAATATGTCGCCCGCATTAGCGAAGCGACGCACAAGACGGACGTGACCATTGGCGGCGCAGGCATGGTAGCCGCGGCTGTCAGTGCGGCACTTGAAGACAAGCCGTGGGAAGACATCATGAGCACGGCGGAAAACTGCTATCTTTTTGCGTCAGGTTACGGTGCCGAGACGTATCAGGCTTCGCCAAAGGCAAGACTGAAGCTCGCGGAGAAATACCGTGATGACCCGAAGCGTTTCTCTCTGTCCATTTACGAAATCATCGGGACGACGACGCTGATGAGCGAGGCCGTGCCTGCCGCTCTGGCCATGGCGTATTATTACCGTGACCCTGAAGCCTGCAGTCTGGCCTGTGCCAACCTCGGCGGTGATACGGATACCATCGGTGCGATGGCCGTGGCCGTCTGCGGCGCCAAAGTCGGTGCTAAGGGCATCCGCAAAAAACTGACAGACGTCTTGGAACGCAGCAACCATGTTGACTTCCGTAAATATGCCCAGAGCCTGCTCGAGCATCGGGATAAGGTGAGCTGCTGAAAATTGAAGGAGGGATTACCATGAGTACGGAAAAAGAACAGACATTTTTGCCGCTCTCGGAACGGACAGACAAGCCGAGGAGCTTGTTTTTCCTCTACTGCGCGGCCAACATTGGCATTTTGGGCCTTGTCTATGGCGCCATCATCATCGGCTATAAGCTCAGTTTCATTCAGGCGATTCTAGTTACGGTCATCGGCTCATTTTCCTTTGGCCTCGTCGGCCTCATGAGTCTTGCAGGCCACGACACGGGCACGGTCACATTCGTCCTGTCGCGCGCGTCATTTGGCTTTAAGGGCAATCTGATTCCGGCAGTGGCAGCGCTTATTAGCCATGCAGGCTGGCTGTCCATCAACGTCTGTACGGGTGCATTGACCGTGCTGGCCTTGTTTGTCACCTGCGGCATGACGACGTCGCCGCTGACGATGGGCATTGCTCTGGCGATTTTCGTGGCTTTGATTCTTGTCTCGGTATTATTCAGCCACAAGATGCTCATCCGCATGCAGACCATCTGCACATATCTGTTTGGCTTTTTGACCCTTGTCATTTTGTTTATCATCATCCCGAAAACGGACTGGCAGGTGCTTTTTGCCATGCCGAGCGGGGACTGGCTCGGTAATTTCCTGCCGGCGCTGGCTTTTGTCGCCGCTGGTACGGGCATTGGCTGGACGAGCTACGCCGCGGATTACAGCTGTCATCAGGCCCCGAAGAACACGCGCAGTCAGGTAGGCTGGGCCGTTACGCTCGGCGGTGCCATTCCTCTGATTCTGATGCTCAGTGTCGGCATCCTGCTTTCGACGCAGGTCCCTGATCTTGCGCAGTCGGCCAACCCGATTGAAGTCATCAAGGGCGCGCTGCCGACCAATCTGGCCATCATCTATTACATCACAGCTATTGGCGGTCTGACGCCGCAGTGTTTCTTGGGCCTCAAATCCTCAAAGCTCGTCCTGAAGGCGGCACATCTCATCTGGGATGATAAATGGATTCTCTTGTTCCAGACCATCATCGTCACGGTCATTCCTGCGTACATCCTGTTCGTTGCACAGGACTTCCAAGGCACGCTCGAAGGCTTCCTCGGCATCATCGGCAAGCTGCTCGCAGCCTGGTCTTCGGTCTTCCTCGTTGATTACCTGATGCTGCGCTGGAAGAACGGCTACGACAAGACGCTGCTGACGGACCCCTTAAAGAACCGCATCAATTATCACGGCGTCATCAGCTGGATTGTCGGTTTTGTCATCGGCATGCTGTTCTCCAAGACCTTCATTTTCAGCGGTCCGTTCGCTACGGGGATTTTCGCGGGCAACAGCCTCAACGTCCTGTTGACACTAGTCGTCAGCGGCGGTCTTTATTTCATCCTGACCTTGTGTGATTCCAAGCGGTCCACACTTTGACAAAAGAGGGTGAATGCTATGTCAAAAAAGATATTGATTCTTGGCTCTGCCGTCATTGATGTGATTATCGACATCGACCGTCTGCCCAAGGCTGGCGAAGATATCCCCGGAATTCAGAAAGAGGTGACCGTCGGCGGCTGTGCCTTTAATGTCTCAAAAATCCTCGATGAGCTGCATGTGGCCCATGACTTATGCGTGCCTGTGGGCAAAGGCTTGTACGCCGATAAAATCCGCGCGGCGCTGCAGGCCTCTCATCATAACGTCATGATTGAAGATAAACGCTGCGACAATGGCTACTGCCTTTTTCTCGTCGAAGCCGATGGTGAGCGTACGTTCATCACGATGGACGGCATCGAGACCATGTGGCTTGATGCATGGCTGCAGGGTATCGATGCCTCTAAATACGACTATATCTACGCATCCGGTTATGGATTTCAGGACAGCAACAGCAGCGGTGATGTTATCATGAATTTCCTGCGCCGGAAGAATGCCGACTGCCGTCTCGTTCTCGATCCTGGACCGCGCCTGCTCGACAAACGCTTCCAGGATGAACTGCTGAGTATAGGGACGATTCTCGAGCTCAATCAGACAGAAGCCAAAGCATTGTCCGGCAAAGACGATGCCGAAACAGCGGCCAAAGCCCTGCACGCCGTTACCAAGCAGCCGGTCATCGTGACGCTTAACAGCCGCGGTACCTTCTGTGTCGATAAAGATGGTGCTTTCCTCGTGCCGACAACACCGGTCAAAGCCATCGATACCATCGGTGCCGGCGATTCCCACACCGCAGGCTTCCTCGCCGCACTCTCAGAAGGCAAATCTCTCAAAGAAGCCTGCGCCGAAGCCAATCGCGTAGCGGCCATTGTCGTACAGCACGTCGGCTGCTCGCTGAGTTAAATTTCTTCAATATCTGCATATGAAAAAGCTGACTCTGGATTGAGCCAGCTTTTTTATGCATGGGACTGTCATTATGACAATTGACAAAGTCTTACCGTATTTTTGTCCAGCTTCCCTGCAAAATATTTATCAAGGACTTTCTGGAATACAGGTTCATCCGGTGCGGCAAGGTGGAAGATGGTCATGGAAGAATGAAGCTTCATATCGTCAGGATATCCCATTACGCTGGCGGCGTCATTTTCTGGCAGGGCCAAAAGGGCACGGCTGATTTCGAGCAGCCGTGCCTTTAATGTATCATTGGCAAGATAGGCCTTTGCCTCGCCAAGGCCATCGAGCCCGTAAAAGTCCGACATATAGCTCATGCCCAGGCCTTTGAGCTGCGGGAAAATGTACCAAATCCAATGGGACCGCTTATGGCCGGATTTTATCTCTGTTAGAGCCGTGGTATAGTCATTTCTTTGAGCTTCGAGGAAGCGGAATAAGTTATACGTCATGGAAAACACTCCTTTGCTATGTTTATCTTCAGATATATCCTGATTTTGATGATAGCAGGAAACACAAAAATTGCAAATCAATCAATAATTAAAAACCTTGTGCCTTACCATTGGGCTATTTTGTTCTTAGCCGGCCCATTATTTTACATCGCTTCCGGCTGCGATCGTTTGGACTTTTGATCTTCGATAGAGGATCCAGGTCTATCATCAATCCAGTTCTACCTGGATATGCTGAATCGCATTGGATTCCGACAGGAAGGAATCAATACCGACAGCAAGGGCATCATTCTCCTTGCGAAGCGTGTCAATCTTATTGACCAGGTCCATCGGATCTACGAGCTTGCGGAATTTATTCTGCTGATAAGCTTCCGTGATCGTCGTAATCTGGGAACGGTCTAGATTCTTACTGTCCTTGTTGGACAGGGCATCCAGCATCGTGGCAATCTCGTTATTTGCCTGGCTATTGGCCGTTTCTACGGTATGCTTGGCATTATTGAGCTGTGAGGCAAGGGGCGTGACAAAGGACGTCTTCAGCGGCAGTACGTACTTCTGTACGGCAATCGCTTCCGCAACCGTCATCCTGCGTCCATTGACCTCGCCTTCCGTGATATTAGTGCTATCCCTTGTAATACCGGAGTTCGACCGAATAATCGCGAGCTTCAAGGTTTCATAGTTCTTGAGCAGTGCCATCATGCTGTCGTAATTCGACTGGATTTCCCGCTCAACCGCGGCAACCGGACGGCCTTCTGCCAAATCTGTCTTACCAATCGTTGAAGAGATATAGATATCTTCGTGAAGTTTCTGTGTGATACGCGCTTTCGTCGTCTTGAGCTGCGATAGTGCACGATGAATGGTAATATCCATAGATCTCCCTCCAGTTTATTATTTATTATAATTTGACATTTATTTAGTGTGTTCTTTCTTATAACAAAAATGTTCGTAAAAGGTAAAGTAGGAAAAGCGACCTGCAAAAGCTTATTTGCCCTAATATATGCAAATAAAAATTAATTTCATTTTTTCTTTTTGATCTATTGACTTTTTGACTAATATGAGTATAATAAGAATTGTACAGAGGATAAGGGAACCGAGAGAAAGGGGGCCGAGGTCCTCAGTACAAATATCAAATGGTTTTGAATCACCGCCTGATGCTCATC
>OIYH01001398.1_pt1 | contig 14067 bp, 21 predicted proteins | sample 1587911 | NCBI WGS metagenome assembly OIYH01 (sample SAMN03283252) | human gut metagenome | biome: human-associated habitat; material: feces | host: Homo sapiens | place: USA | collected 2013
TATTCATTTATCTTTTCCTCCAAAAATCTGATTTCTTAGCAGCCTTCAACAAAGAGGTTTTGTTAAGTTCTTTCTTGTTACTCCTATATTATAATCGTTATATAACAAAACGATTAACCAAAAATCAAATTCTTTTCGGCTCTTATTTGTGCATTTTTTTCGTATTTTCTGTAAAGCGGACATTCACAATCCGCTTCGCTACTTGCTCACCGCTTAGTGCTCTGCACACTTGAAGCGGGGGAATGGTTCTCTGCGTTCAAAAAATAGTACAATTCTTCGGAAGCATCCGGATTTATTTCTCTTTTCTGAGCCTCCAGCATCCGTTTTACTTTTTTTTCATCGTGGATCAGACGCACACCGCTTGCCACCTGACCAATCGCTGTCTTTCCGGAAACGCTCATTCCAAGCATCCGGAAAAATCTCCTGTTTTCCGTCTCACATCCCGGAATCGGCCGGATATGCACGATTGGGATACCACTGACTGCCGCTTCGGTAGAAGTCAGTCCTCCCGGTTTCGTAAAGATCACATCACAGGCTTTCAGATAAAGAGGCATCTTTTTTGTGTAACCGACAAGCCTTACCTCTTTTCTGTTTTTATATTTCTGCTGAAGCTTTTTCTTTAACTTTTGGTTGCTTCCACAGATGACCACAAGATTTTCCTTTTTGCTTCGCATTGCCAGCAAAAGTTCCAGGATATGCACGATTGCTTTTGTTCCCATACTTCCTGCCGCCAGCAGAAAATATTTCTTTTCCTGCTCCAGTCCAAGCATATCGCGTGCCTGTTCTCTGGAAATATCCTCCCGACACTGCCTGGATACCGGAATACCAAACGCTTTCAGTTTATATGCCGGAATTCCTCTTTTTATGATCTCCGGATGCAGTTTTTTATGCGGTGTAATATAATAGTCGCAGTCGGTTTCTTCCCAGAACGGGATACAGGTGTAGTCTGTCATCACGGCCACCGTAAGCGGCAAAGCAAACCCATTTCTTCGCATATAAGTAATCGTTTCTGCCGGATAAAGATGTGGCATAACGATCGCATCCACCGGATTTTTCTGAAGATATTCTTCCAGATAGCGTGCCATTCTGGCATTTGCATAATACACCGGAGATTTTTTCATCAGTCGACTTACCACCATTCCAAGTTTATACGCCACGCCAAACATGGCCGGTGCTTTTTTAACAACCTTCACATAACCATCCCCGACCAGTTTCGATACTCCATTTCCGGCAAGAGACAGATAATCCAGCACTTCTGCACAGTCACCATGCTCACGGATTGCTTCTGCGATCGCCTGTGCCGCCGCATTATGTCCGCCGCCTGTATTACAGGATAAGATTAGCACTTTCATTTGATTTCTCCTCCATCAGATGATGCTTATAGATCACAATACACGAAATCAGGACACATCCTAAAAGAATCGCAGGTATGGGAACCAGAGACAGGCAGCCGACACAAAAACAGCCAAAAGTCACAATTGAACGTCTGCGATGTGAACGGATCTTAAAAACCACCGAAAATAAGATATAAAAAAACGCCAGCAAAAGCACCGGTTTCCAGATTGGAAACAACGCCAGCAGTACCCCAAAAGAAACTGCAATTCCCTTTCCACCTTTTCTTCCGTGAAAAATTGAGAAGGCATGTCCAAACACCGGTGCCGCCATCACAAGAGCAAAGATCAGCTCCTCTGTACTATAATTCTGACGATACAGTATCACCGGCAAATATCCCTTGCCCATATCCGCCAGCAATGTCAGAATCCCGCACCAGAATCCGCCAAACACAAATGCATTATACGTTCCCGGATTTTCATCCTCTGCAAGTTTTCTGATATCAACGCCCTTCAACAGCCATGTGATGCGATATCCAAACAACATGCTCCCCAAAAAATATCCAAGAAAAACATATGCCAGTTGCATCCTTCTTTTCCTCCAGCCTCTTTTTCTTATTCGAAAGGCAGTTCAAAAGAAATATCGCTTTCCATATCTTCCGAATATCCCTCTAACTCCTGTTCGTATTTCTGCAGAGCTTCCGTAACTGCCATCCGCTCTTTTTCCTTTCCGTTTACAAGATACAGATCAGCCGCCGCCATAAACAGAATATCATTCTCATCTGTACAAGGCGTATCTTCTGAAATATATTTTCTTACAACGTCCTCCGCCCCTTCCAGATCTTTCAGGGTCATTTTTGCGTACACAAGAGCTGTTGCAGCCATCTCATGCTGATCTTCTGCATACCATTTCTCACAGAATTTCAGTGCTTCTTCCTTTTTATCTTCCGCAGCCAGAGCTGAAGCAATCCGAAACTTCAAATCCCCCGGATATACTTCCTGCCACTGGAACAGATTCAACAGTTCCTCACATCTTTCCATTAATTTTTCATGTTCTTCCCTTGCATCCAGCTCGTCCAGATAATCCTCGATCCAGTCTGCCACACCATATGCAAAATCCGTAGCATCATCCATTTTCAGGATCTCAGCTGCATACTGCGGATCTTTTTCTCTTCCCTGTGCAACAAGTTGTTTGAAGACTTCATAAGCCTCATCCCACTGAGGACAGTTATCCTCCAGCTCACTCATATAACAAATTTCCGTCAATTTATCAAATTTTTTCCATAATTGCTTCATTTTCTTCTCCTGTTCTTTTTCATAGTTTGTTTTTATGTTTTATTCACGTTTCCATTTTCTTCATTTTACACATACAGTATTTTTACGTCAAGAATATTCGCCGTATATTTCTTAACAAATCTATCTTTCTTTTTACTTTTATCTCTCATCTTCCTACAAGGCGATTTTTATCAGCATAAGTATAAAAATAGCACGCATCTCTGCGTACTATACTCCTTTAATCAAATACAGTTATTTTCATAAATTCTATCATATACTTTCTGAGCTTCTCGTCCAAACTCATTGTAATCATAATAATCTGGTGGTGCAAATCCTTTTCTATCAATACAATCCCCAATAGCATCCAATATTTGTCTGACCTTCCCCTGAAGAATCAATTTATCAATATCTGTTATATTATTTTCTAAAAAAATCCTGTCTCTATCACTTAAAATCATTTTCCTCTAATGCTGGCATTTCCTAAATAAAATTGTTTAAATAAACTATATCAATATAAAACAAAAAGTCCCAAATTTTGGGACTTTTGGGCTGCCGCAGACCGGACTTTCTGAGAAAACCCGGAAAGCCGCAGAAACACTGGATTCTCGCCGTTTTCCCTCTCCAAATTTCTCGAAAAGGGGCAGAAAAGGGGCGAAATAATTACAATCCTTGTAACGCTTCCCTTTCCGTGGCACTTGTCCAGGAATGTTCAAAGCTGGTCAAGCCGGTGCCGCTGATCGCCCTGGAATAGATCCGCTGCCGGTCAGCTTCCGGAAAAAACGGTCTGAGCTTCTTCGCCCTTGATGGCTTTCTAAGCTCCCTGAGTGCCTTTCTCTCATGCATCCTTGCCATCTCCACCGAACAGCCTAACTCCTCGCCAATCTGTTTGAGTGTGCGGCTCTGCCGGTACCGCATCCGGATAGTTTCTGCCTGTTTCTCCGGCAGTGTGTCCACCGTTCCCCACAGTACCGCCCTAAGCTCTTCCTGCTCTACCCTGTCCAGCACGTCCCCCTCAACGTCAGCCGTCCCCGGCAGCAGGTCACCCACCGTGCAGTCGTCCCCCTCTCCCACGCTCATGTCAAGGCTCTGTATCCTGCCCGTGCTGGCACTTCTGGCAAGTTCTATGGTATTGCTCTGTATATCACCAAAATACCGCCGTAGCTGGTCATTTGCTGGCTTACAGCCGTATTCTTTCCGGTAATCGTCCACAAGCTTATCTCATTTCCGGAGTTTTTCACTGGCATGGGATGGCACACGTAACACAGAACTACAGTTCTCCACATATCTCTGCATCTGCTGCCGGATCCAGTAACCGGCATAGGTCATAAAAGCTACGCCCTCCTGCGGCTTATACTCATCTACCGCCCTGCAAAGCCCTATATACCCCTCCTGTTTCAAGTCCTCTATGTCCTCAAATGCCTGGTAATTCTTTGCCACCAGTGCAATATATCCCTGATTCTGCTGCCAGAGCCTCAGCATATTGTCTGGAACGTCTATGCCTGCCTGGATCCGTGCCACAAGCTGCTCGTTTGTCACGTTTTCCTCTCCCATGTTCGCCACCTCCGCATATAAAGAAAGCCCCGGAACTTCTGTCCGGAGCTGTTCTGCAGTTCTGATCGGCTTATAAACCGGCTGCCTCTCTCATGATCAAGTTGACAATTTCGCCATAATCTGCACCAAGATAAGTGTCTGCCACGTCCCCGATCTCATGCCCGTATGCTTCGCACAGCTTCACCAGGTCGTTTTTTACTTCCGGCAACATGTGAAGCGTTTTCGGGTAGCCGTCTGCCAGCATATCAAACTTATTTCTTATCTGTTTGACCGCTCCTGTTCCATCCACGGCTTTTCCTTCCAGGAAGCTCTTGTTATTCTCCTTTGCGACTGCTGCCAATGCCAGGAGTGCAAGCCTGTTACCCTTGAACTTCTCCGCTACGCTTCCGATCAGCTCCAAAGACAGTGCTTCCGGACTGTTTGCCAGGAGTCCCACGCACGGCATGAGTTCCGGATCCGCAACGCTGAGTGTCTGATCCAGACTGTTCACGGTGTCTTCAAGGCTTTCAAGCTGAATCTTGATTGTGTTGCACGTTCCGGCGGTCTTTCTGACAAGATTCTCTCTTGCCGTCTGCGTCTGCTTCTCTTTATACTCTTTCGTATATTCGATCTGGCTTTGTACTGCCGCCAGTGTATCCGTATACGCTTTATATGCACTTACCAGCTTGCCTAATCCGCTGAGCACGTCTGTTGAAATGTTCGCTACTTCTCTTGTAAGCATCTCGTTTGTCATAGTCTCTACCTTGTCCTTTCTGATCTGCAATATTGCCCCGGCACGGAAACAAAAAAAACGCAGGAACAAACCGACTCTGTTTGAGTCCTGTTCATTCCCACGCTTGTTAAGCTTCCGTTTATGGCTCTGTGCCGTATAACCGGGGTACTTCTGCCCCTATTATAACGTATTTAGCGGCTCTGTACAAGCTTTTATTGTCTTGCCTGTGCCATTTTGCCAAGTGCTTCTTGCAGCACCTTAGAACAGCTTATGCCGTTCTGCTCCACAAAAGTGTTGAGCCATGCCGGAATTGTAAGGGTTTTCTTTACGGCATTGCTGCCGTATTTTGCTGTGTATGCGTCCATATCCAGAGCAACCAGGCTGACAAACTGCCCCGGTTCGGCTGTTACGTCCTGGATCAACGAAGCATGAGGCACCGGGTTGCCGTCTTCCAGCTCGGTCAGAACCCAGCCACTCGCCGCATCTTCTGCCATGAATAAGGCTTCTGCCATGTCCTCGCCCTCGGTCACGCATCCCGGAAGGTCTGGAAATTCAACCGTATAGCCGCCGCTGCCATCCTCAAAAGGTGTAAATAATGCCGGGTAAACTAATTTCATCTATCATCACTCCTTTTCTTTGGGAGGCTGGGGCTTATGCCAGCCCCGCCTGTTTCAAGATTGATTTTACTGTTGTCGGGTTCAGGTCTTTTCCGGCGTGTCCCGGTACTGTAACCTTTCCCGGTTTAGTCGGGTGTTTGTATTGGTGATGTGATCCAACTTGTTTCACTTCACACCAACCGTCAGCCCTCAGTATCTTGTCAATTTCTCTGTAACGCATATGTATCTCCCTTGTTCACCTCCCTTACACCGTCTATTATAGTACGTGTTACACGTATTGTCAAGATATTTTATACTTATTACACGTATTATTTTACAGAAAGAAAGCAGCTTTTCCAGCTGCTCTCTTATCTATTATTCGCTTTCCTGCGGCATCTTATCCGCTATGCTCTCTATTTCCACATAAGCCTTTTTATAACGTCCCTGCTGCCCTTTTGCGACCTTACAGGAACGCATGACAGGTGACAGCATGGCAACGATCTGCTTCAACTCTTCCGGCTTCTCATAGCTGATTTTTACTTTCGCACTCAATAGCCTCTCCTTTCCGGTTCCGGATTTCCTGCCAGAACCTTAACATTTCTTAACATGCAAGGGTGTCGAACCGGTCTACTCCCTTAGATCCGATCTGCAATATATTTTTGAATGTCAACATTTGTCAACAATCTAAGGACGCCTTGCTTTAGGGCTTCCTGTAAGGGTGTCGAGATTTGCGACCCCTTTATATTTTCAACGTTAACATTTGTTAACATCGCTAAGCTGGCAAAACGCCCCTTTAAAGTTCAACGTTAGCATTTGTTAGCATCCCGCAAGGTGTCACTGTTCTGGTGACCCCTTTTTAGGGTCTGACATTCCGGACAATCCCTGCAGGTCTCCACCATTTCTGGCAGTCCCTTTTGGGGTGTTAATTTGTTGACGCCCTGCTGCCGTCCGTCTGCCTCTGGTAACGGTTTCCGGAAGGGCAGCAGTTGCCTCTATTCGTCGTTTTGGAACGTTGCAACGCTGAGTCGGTGTTTTACCTGGTCAGCATCCGGGATCTGCAACGCCTGCCCCCTTTTGTTTCGTCCTGGGACATTGCGAACGCTCGTTATTGTTTCCGAACGCTCGCATACGACCGTGAACCTTTTCACTCTTGTTCTTGTCTTTTCTCGACTTCCCCTCGACTTCAATAGCTCCGGTGCGTCCTGATCGCACCGCCAAAGGCTCCCAGGAAGGCACCTGATCACTCTTTATGACTGATAACTTATTTTGTTTCCTCTGTCTGTTCGTGCGTGTTACCGTGTTCACTAATTGCAATGTTGTTAAGTAACTCAATGATTGTATTGTACTGCTTTGACATTTCTGCCACACTCACAAGTGCTTTATATGCATATTCCGCTGCAATGTCGCTTCTTAACTTGTTTTCATCCCAAAAATACAGCTTGCTTCTGTCCGATGATTCTTCCTCAAACTCCATGTTAAGCTGATAAGCCATGTATTTTCCTCGTTCTGTCGCTCTCTCAGCCTCTCCCAAGGGGTTCTCAAACGCTCTTGCCAGCTTCAGAAGCTCTTGTAATTTTTCTGTGTCTACGATCGTCTTACCCTTCATCATCTTTTTTAACCTTGCCCTTTCTGCCGCCCCGTGTTATTCTGAAACAGGACGGCTATTCTGTGTTTACTATTCCTTGTCCAACAGAACGTCCCCAGCGATGCAGAACGCTCCACTGCTGCCGATACAGCTTGTAAGGCGGCTGAGGTGTCCGCTAATGCCTTCGAGAGCGTCTGCAATTCGCTCAAGCTGTTCAATTTCCATTGCTTTCTCTGCCTGTTCCAGGCTGATCGTGCACCCTCCTGCTGTGTCCGCACCTTCTCTGATAATTTCCAGCGTTCTCACGCTTCCCTCTCGCTTCATCATGCTTTCTTCACTCCTTTTTCTAACTCTACGGTTCTGTAAGTAGCTTCCTTGAGCCACAACACATTCACAAGTTTATATATCTTTTCCCAGTCCTCCGGGTCTTTAATGTGCTGCAACATGATCAGTGTGTCGTCTTTGTACTGTTCCGGTTTCTGCTTCGGCAGCAGTCTGCCAGAAAATGCGATCTGATACAGGCAGCGAATACTGCTTGCACTTCCCTGACTCATCGCCTTAAAAACTTCTGTTGTCATGTCAACCGTTGAAACTGTTTTCTTTTCTGTTCTGTTCTCCATATTGCCTCCCTGTGCTTATTCAAATACTTCGTCTGTCAATGTTTTAACCGTTGTATAAATCTTCTTCCATGCTTCCTGGTCTTCCAAATGCATCAGCAGGGTAAGCGTACGGTCTCTGTATGGCTCTGGTTCTGGCTGCTGGTCTGCAAACATCCCAGCAAATGCCACCGAGTACAAGCATATGACCTGATCCCAGCTCGCTTTGCTCATTGCTCTGAAAAGTTTTACTGTCATGTCTGTTGCTGGCATCGGTAACGGTGTCTCTCTGTTCTCCATGTTATCCCCTCTCTTTCTCCCCAAAGGGTAGTTTTGCTATTTTTGCTATTCTGCTCTTTGGGGTAATTTTGTCAGTTTTGTCAGTTTTGTCATTCTGACTTTTTTGGTATTATTGGTATTTTGTCACGTTTGTCACATTTGTCACGTGTCCTTATTTCCTCTGCTCTTCTCTCCACTGGTAGTAAGCCGGGTTTATGTAAATCTGCTCTGATGGTCTGCCGCCACGCTTTCCTGATTTTCCTCTTTGAATTGCAATATAGCCATGCTCAACCAGAACTTGTAAACCGGGTTCCATCTCTTCTGCTGTTGAAAATCGCTGACATAATCTCAAAACCTCTCGTTTTGGGATAGTTTTGTCAGTTTTGTCAGTTTTGTCATTCTGCTCTATACGTGAAATTATATATTTTGCGTCCTTTACGTCTTGTGGATCAGATAACCCCATCATGTCAAATGCCGCCATAGAGTGCTCAAGATAGTACTGACCTACTTTTATAGCTCCTGCCAGTGTTTCGGCTTCCAGAGGTACGTTCACAGCGTCCCATCCATACTTTACTATATGGAAGATGGCAGCTATACGCATGGTGTTGCCGTGAAGCTTCCCCGCCCATTCTTCTATCTGTTCCAGATCATCCGTTAAACGCCTCTCAATCTGCTGGTTGTATATCTCACTTTGCAAGTCTGCTTCCTCACTGAGGTGTATAGTTCTTTCAAAGTCCATTTCATTCGTCTTAAGCAGATCCTTAATCAAGTTGTTATAATCTTCCTTAAGAGCTTTATTTACTGGTTCTGTGCGGTATTTCCTGCTACCAACTAAAGAGTTGGGTATACTGTACAGGAATCTTGCAAGTAATCCCCTGCCAGAGAACTCTTTATTATCCATAATGTCACATATAACTTGAGGTTGTACCGCAAGTACAATCGTGATAAGTGGGTGCTTTAATGTATTGCCCTGTCTGCCTATCCTTGCAGTAGAGTAGTATTCACCAGAATAACCTTTCAGAAAGATATCTATGTTTGTATGATCGTTGTATCTTCCTGCCATAGTACCGAAAATACCGCCCTCAGCCGATACAATACCGATTCTGTCGTTATTCTCTTTCATGGTACTTACCAGTGCTTCTGGTGTTACATCATCCACAATTAACTTTAATTCTCTTATCCCTTCTTCTTCCAGCTTCCTCAGTTCTTCCTGGCACTCTAATATATCCTCCATAGTATATTTACTATTATCTTTCTTATAACTACCAGCTATACTATTAGAGATATTCTTGATTTGACCAGTCAGAATCTTCTTTTTTGTTTCATACTCTGCTATATCCGGCTGCCTGCGTTCGTTCTCTTCGTCCATGTATTCAAATACCGGTGCTGATACCATCTTGAGTGTTGGTGATTTCCTCTCTGATGGTCTCATAACTACTACTGCATAGAGGTTTACAGGTTCCTCCCAGTCCGGTTTTACCTGTATTTTATACTTACCTTGTACACATAAAGAGATGATTGCGATTACAAACGTTGCTACCATGTCAACAGAAACTTGTAAGGATTCTGCTGTTGCTTGTATGTATGGGCGGATCTTATCCGGCAAGGCATCCACCGGGAACTCACACAGCTGTTTTTGTGTTCGCACCATAGGAGCAAAAATAGCAAAAATAGCAGAATTACTGTTTTTACCCTCTATGACAGAATGACAAAACTGACTTAACTGACAAAACTCTTTGTTTTGTTCCGGTCCTTCCCGGTTCAATCGTTCTTGCTCTGCTCTAAGAGCTTTTTTTTCTGCCTCAAGATCTCTTTTTCTTGCTTCAAGAGTTCGCTCTCTTTCCTCAAGCTCCGCTGCTTCTGCTTCAAGATCTCTGCTTTCTTCTGTCTCCATGCTTCCTCCTTTCTTTTTCTGCTGATCCAGTCTGTCAGGTCTGTGAGGTCCGGTCGGAAATAGTTACAATACGCACGGTCAAAGGCTTCGTATTCTTCCGGCAGCAGTTCCCGTCTTAAGGTGTTGAAGATATCGCCGCCCGAATAGTACAAGATCGCCTCTGTGCGTTTAAATACTTCCGGTGTCCACTCGTGCCGCTTGACTGCTGCCGTGATCCGCTCAATTTCCACTCGGATTTCCTGAGCCGTCATAAGTTTCACCGCCGTAAAAACCTAAACTTCTTGCTACCTTCTGCGGACTGTATACTGGTACGTGCTTGCGTGCGTTCTTGTCCTGGAGCATTTTTCGAAACTGCCAGTAGTCCGTGAACGCCAGGAAATTGACACGCTTCAATGCTCCATCACCAAGCACGGTATAATCTCCGTATCTGCCTCGCTCCTGTTCCAACTCTTTAACGATCATTCTGGCTGTTCGGTCTGAAATCTGGTAATGCTCGCAGATACCCTTAATGGATGCTACCGGGTTGCCGTATGTGACTTTTAAAATTGTCATGTGCTCGTTCTCCTTTCTGTTATGCCTCTGTGAGGCTTTATTTTGCCCTGTGAGGTGTTTGCCTATGCTACATGTGTATTTCTGCGGTTTGCCCATGTAAGAAGCTTACAGGCTACCCAAAGCCATAAAAACACCGCTATGACGATCATGTCCGCTTCTTTCAGTACGGTATACTTTGCCATCCAGAGGAACGCACCTGCTGCCACTGCTGCCGATGCAATCCCCACAAGTGCCTCAATCAGTAACGCTCTTGCTCTCATGCTTTCACTCTCCTTCCAGATATGCATATGCAGTGTAATATCTACGGGTGTAAAAAATTTTACACCCTAATTTTTCAAGACTCGTTTCGAGAAACCAGTCGACATCATCCATTCCTAATTCGATTCTTTCTTTTTTGCAGGAACCCCAAAACTCTTTTTGCTGCTATGTACTGACCGTTTCGGGTAAGCTGTCTGTGAAATTCCATCACTTTATATCTCAACATTTTCTCCTTCAGCAATGCTTTCACTCTCCTTTCTCTCGCCCTGAGCTGTTAGCCTTTTTTGACTGATAGCTCTATGTTCTACATTTCTCTTCTCTCGCTCTGTGTGCTGCTTCTTTTGCCTCTGACAGCTCTTTTAATTCCTGGTCGATGCTTTCAAGCTCTGCTTCGTATTCCGGCAACCAGGACGCACCAGAGTGCAGCAGAATGTCCATTCTACGCTTACACAGTTGTGTGTATCTCAATACCTGCTGATCTGTCATGCTTCTGCTCCTTTCCGGTCTTAGACCTCACCCACGCACCGCCACAGTGCTTAATCTTCGATAATGTCGTTCACATTGACATTTAAAACTTTTGCAATCTTCATTGCTGTTTCAAAAGTGCAACTTTTGCCGCCTCTGATGTAATTGATTGTTGTTCTGGATACTCCGGAAAGTTCCGCAAGTCTTTTCTGCGTCATTTCCTGCTTCGCCAGTTCTGTGATTAATTTGATTCTGTCGATTCTCATTTGCTCACCTCGCTTTCTGTTTTCAATTATTTTTAACTTCGCGTTTATCATAGTTCAATTATTTTTAATTGTCAATACATTTTTTAAATAAAATTGAACACTTACTTTACTTTTGTTCAATTTTGTTGTATCTTATATTTGAAAGGAGTGTTTGCAATGTTGCAAGAAAATATTAATGATATTTTTGTCATACGCTTAAAAAATTTACTTTCTGAAAACTGCATGACATACAGTGAACTCGCTCAAAAAATAGGTGTAAGCAAGTCAGCTATTTCAATGTGGGTATCTAAAAAAAGTATGCCGAGAATGGATTTACTAAAGAAGATTGCTGATGTTTTCAGCGTTACACCCGATGATCTACTAAAACAAAATTTTACTTTTGGTGAGAATTTGAAGATCATTCGTGAACAAAAAGGATTGTCACAAAGTGAATTAGGAGAACGTCTAGGAGTAAGACAGCAGACTGTTGCACAATACGAAAAGGCAGAAGAACAACCAAAAATGAAAACTATTAGACGCTTGGCGTCTGCCCTTAATGTTCCATTGTATAAACTTGTTACTAATTGGAAAGAGTTTTCTTCTGATGAATTTTGTGAAGATTTTGCAAGTTCCTCTGTTCGAAGGAACGAGCCGGAAAGCACGCTTGCAGCTCATTTTGACGGGGAAGAGTACACCGAGGAAGAGTTGAACGAGATCCGGCAATTTGCCGCATTTGTGAAAAGCAAAAGGAACGCCGCCGCACCCGATCAGGACGAACCGGAAGCCCTGAACGCCGCCAATGACCGAGGGGCAACACCGGAAGAAAAGAAAAACGCTGATGATATTATGCACAATCCGGATGAATGGGAATAGCACTGAACGCAAAACTGCGTTGAGCTGATGGGACTGGATAACGAAACGTTATTGAGTCAAATCATCCATTTTGGATGATATGACGGGACAAAACACCCCATCACCTGCAGATCAGTTCCCCGATTAGGCTGACATAGCAAAACACGATGTCAGTATTCGTCACTAATGACGAAAACCGTTTCCCAGATTTGGGAAGCAAACCTTATACGTGCGTATCGTGTCAACAAATCTATGGAGTCGTGAAACGCTACCCCATGCAGTAACAAACCGTTACCCCATACCGTACAGAATCACAGACGCTGAACGATTCGTTCACCGTTTCGCCGGCGAAAAAGGCAACAAAAAAGCCCCAGCCCTTCGGGTACAGGGTCGAAGCTTCTTTGATCGTTTGGGTTATGCACTATTACCAGAATAGTTTACTATAATTTCAAACTTACGTCAACTAATTGCTAGTATCTGTAACTTTTTGAACTCTGATCAGACCGGCAGCAGTTGAAAAACAATGAAAAATGTCTTAAACTTCACTCACGCACCGCCACGCAAAGAGGAAGGAAGATGTTTTTATGTGGGTAGAGAAAACCAAAACAGGAAAGTACAAGTACACGGAGCGTTACACTGACTACATGACCGGGAAAATACGGCGTGTAAGCGTGACCATGGAGAAGAACAACCCCAGCACAAAGAAGCTCGCACAACAGGCACTGCTGCGGATTATTGAAGAAAGACAGAACGAACAACCGGAAGAAGTGCAGCCGCTCACCCTCTGGCAGCTTGTGGAGCATTACAGAGCCTACCAGAAACAAAGCGTTAAGGAATCCACTTACCGCCGGAACTTCTACCAGTGCAAGGCTTTACTGGGAATCTTAGAGGCTGACGTCCTCGTTGAGAACCTGACAGCGAATTATATCAAAGAACGGTTCTTGCAGACAGGGGAGGCTTTCAGCACACTGAATGAACGTAGAATAAGGCTCATTGCCCTGCTTAACTGGGGATATGAAAACGATTATATTACAGACGTTGCCTATCTCCGCAAGTTCAAACCGTTCAAGGATGCCACACACCGGGAAAAGATCCAGGATAAATACTTGGAATCTAAAGAGCTTACAACGCTGATCCGGGGTATTGAGATTAAAAAATGGCAGCAGCTTACCCGGTTTCTCGTCCTGTCCGGTCTCCGGATCGGTGAGGCTCTGGCTCTGACTGCTGCCGACCTGGATATGTATAACAAAGTCATTCACGTAAATAAGACTTATGATGCAAATAACAGGAGCGTGGGGACTCCAAAGACATTGTGCTCTATCCGGGATGTATATATACAGCCGGAGCTTGAGCCGATCTGCAGAGACCTGCTTTTAACTGCCAAGCTTGAAAGCATGGCGTATGGTGTCCGTACTCCGCTCTTGTTCTTAAACCGGAACGGCAACCATATAAACCCATTCAGTTACAACAAGTATCTGCGTGAACGATCTGAGAAGCTTATAGGGCGGCGGATCACAGCACACACACTCAGGCACACACACGCATCTATGCTGCTTGCTTCCGGTGTGAACATTGAGACCATAGCACGGCGGCTCGGACATGAGAACAGCAAAGTGACCAGGGAAATTTATTTGCACGTGACAGAGAAGCTGACAGAGCGTGATAACGACCAGATCAGGCAGGCAAAAATCATCTGATTTTGAAGGGGCAGAAAAGGGGCAGGATTTTGCCGTTTTGTTCCGGCACAGAAAAACAAAAAACGGCTGAAAGCCTTGATTTTACAGGGTGCTTCAGTCGTTTTCCTATATATGCATATTGCAAAAAATGCCGCAGACCGGAATCGAACCGGTACGGGTATCACTACCCACGGGATTTT
>OIYH01001400.1_pt1 | contig 14061 bp, 11 predicted proteins | sample 1587911 | NCBI WGS metagenome assembly OIYH01 (sample SAMN03283252) | human gut metagenome | biome: human-associated habitat; material: feces | host: Homo sapiens | place: USA | collected 2013
GCTGCGCAGCGGCAGGACCTTTTCGCCAAATTGAAGCGCCTTTCCCTGCGCGGCGCGGCTGACGGTGGACACATTTACCTGCAGCGCATCCGCCATCTGCTGCAGAGAAAATTCGTCCGCAAAATGCTTGTCGATGTAATCCTTGATACGCTGTGCAAAGGCATTGCCGCTGTGCGTGCTGCCCTCGGCTGCGGTCGCGCGGAACTGCTGCACAAGCGTCAGGATCGCAAGCAGAAGATGATGTGCACCGTCGTCGTTGCCCTCGGTCAGCTCATTGTAAAGCACGTCGTACAGATGCTCCAGCCGCACGGTCTGCGGCTCGGTCAGGCGGCACACCGGACACGAATCCTCCGCGATCAGCGTATTTTCGCGCAGTCCGGGTACAGCCAGTCCGCCAAGCGCCAGACTCGAGGTTGCCACCGGACGATCCGGTCCGGACGGCTCATCGTGCACGACGCGGCTGTTGAAGATGAACAGATCGCCGCGGCGTGCCTCATACGGCGTGCCGCCGACAAAATAGCGGCTCTCGCCGCCTCGCACGAGTACAATTTCCACTAAATCATCATGCGCGTGCATAACACGCGGATGCGCCGACGCCTTCTCGTCCGTGCGGCTGACCGAAAACAGACGCGGCATCTGCGTCAGGCCGAATGGCGCTTCATATTCTTTTTTCACAAAGCATTGAATCATAAAAACGCTCCTTTTCCCTCAATTTCGCGGCAAAAGCGCCTTTCTGCGGCGGAGATAGTATCCGCGAAAAACCAGCCGGTCGGGATAGCAATCCGGATACCGACCTCGCCGACCGACCTGCCAGCGCAAACCAGATCAAACCTTTGGCGATACTGCCTTTTGGCAGATCGCGGTACATATAATCAGATAAACTTATTATAGCGCTCCTGCGATGAAAACTCAATGCAGCGCTTCGCCCGCTGCGGGCCGGCAGGGCTGCGGATAACAGAAAGCCTGCCACCTATGGTGACAGGCTTTCTCTATGCTGATTTTATCGAATCGGCAGCATCTTGCCGGTCTCGAAGGATTCCTTGCAGCGGTAAGCAGCCTCGGAAACGGCGGTGCCGTCATAAACGGTGAGGTCAGCCGGCTTGGTGTTGTCGCGGACATGGCCGGTGAAGGCAACCATCTCGGCTACGAAAGCCTCGTGCCAGCGGCTCATGAAGTCCGGATAATACTCCTCGCGGGAGCCGTGCTCATCCACGATATTCAGCAGGTTCTTTGCGCCGACGTTTGCAATGCGCAGCGTGCCGTGGGTGCCGATGATCTCGGTCTCGACATTGCAGCCTGCGGCATGGGTGCGGTTGGTGAACATGAAGCCCATTGCGCCGTTCTCCATCTGGATGGTAGCAGCTGCGTTGTCCGCATCGTTCAGCTCCTTGTACAGGTCGAACTCGAATACGCCGCCGATTGCCCATACATTCTTGACATCCGAGCCGGTGAACCAGCGGATGAGGTCGATATCATGTACGCACATATCAAGGTACTGACCGCCGGAGTGCGGTGCAAACTTCAGAGTGGACTCGATGGTGGAACGCGGGTCCTGCGTGTAGGAGCGAACCAGAACAACCTTGCCGATATCGCCGTTGTCGATCTTGCGCTTTGCCTCGGCGTAGGACTTGTCAAAGCGGCGCATGAAGCCAAGCTGGAAAATCAGGTCAGGATGTGCCTCGATGACCTTCTCGGCAGCCTTGCACTGTGCAACATCCGTGCCGAGCGGCTTCTCGCAGAACACATGCTTGCCGTGGTTCATGGCAATTTCAATCTGCTGGCAGTGCAGGAAGGACGGGGAAACGATAACGATCGCGTCCAGCTCCGGATTCTTGCACATTTCCTCAAAATCGGTGTAAGTATTCGGCACGCCGAGCTCTGCCGCAACTTCCTTTACGCGGTTTGCATCTACGTCGCAGATGGCTGCCAGTTCGCAGCCCGGAACCTGCGTTGCAAGGTTCTTCGCGTGCTCATAACCCAGACGACCCAGACCTACCGAACCAACCTTAACAGTTTTCATGGTATATTCTCTCCTTTTAATGTAACTCTCACTCTTACGCGGCGGTTTTGCCGCTCTCCATTTGATGATTCTATTGTAGCGTCTCGGGGGCTGAAAAAACAGAGCATTCTTGCGAAAAGAACGCCCCTATTGGCGGGATATGAGCGGGGCTCTCGGGCAAACTTTCAAATTCTTGCGGTCGATGCAAAAAGGCAGACCCGACGGTCTGCCTTTACGCTTACGTTCTCAGCTGACATGAATGACGGCCACCGGACAGCCGCCTGCGGCCTCCTGTGCGCCCGCCTGCTCCTCTGCGGTCTCCGGCTGATGATGGACTTCGGCAAGGCCGTCCTCCGCAATGCGGAACACGGAAGGACAGGTTCCTTCACACAGACCGCAGGAAATACAGCCGTCTCGTTCGATTGTAATGTGCATACCGATACACTCCTTTCGGAGATTCAGTTTGCCCCGTTTCCGATGATTTATGCGTGCCTGCGCAGAAATTCCCGTACTTCGTCTGCTGTCGGCACCGAGGGAGCCGCGCCTGTGCGCGAGACTGCGATGGCAGATGCCGCCGAAGCCTCCTGCAGCGCGGTCTGCACCGATTTGCCTGCGCTGACCGCCGCAAGAAAGTATCCGCAGAAGGTATCTCCGGCAGCGGTGGTGTCCACGGCCTTTACCTTAAATGCAGGAAGCTGAAACCGACCTTCCTCTCCATCATACAGCACACCGTCCGCGCCGACGGTCATAACGACCGATGCATTCGGGTATTTTTCCCGCAAAGCCGTCAGCGTATCCTCGAAATCTGCATTTGCATCCGTTCCCGCAAGCTGTGCCGCTTCGATTTCATTCACCATAAACAGGCTGACGCACGCAAGCGGCAGCTTTTCGGTATTCTCCGGCACGGGAGACGGATTGAACACCACCCGCAGTCCCTTTTCATGCGCACGGCGGATGATCTCCGGCACGAGATTGACCTCATTCTGCAGCAGCACCCAGTCGTCCGGCTGCGCGGTGTCGAGCACCCGCTCGATATACTCGCGCGTCTCTCTGCGGTTTGCGCCGCCGAACACGATGATCCGGTTCTGACCGACGGCGTTTATCTCGATAACGGCATGTCCGGAAGGCCCGTCCACCTCGCGCAGCAGCGAGGTATCCACACCGGATTCCCGCAGCAGATCGACCATAAAGCGGCCTTCCGCGCCGATCGCGCCCGCGTGCAGCACCTCTGCGCCCGCTCGAGCCGCCGCCAGTGACTGGTTGAGCCCCTTGCCGCCCGCAGCCACGGCATAGTCCTTCGCGGTGATGGTCTGTCCCGGCCGTACAAACTGCTCCACCTGATATACCTTATCTATATTCAGCGAACCGAAATTGATGATGCGCATAGCTTCGCTCCCCTTCTCTTTTTCTGTCAGTATAGCATATCCGTCCTCCAGCCGCCACTACAAGCAGCTTTTTATTGGTATTTTCTCCAAAATCGCTGAGTTACAATTGACTTATCTGCCAAAAAGTTCTATTATTTTAATATGTTTTTACAAGAAAGGGAGGGGACTTTTTTGAGTCGTTTATCCATTGAAACGCCGGGCAAGGCTGAGACCGTCATTGCCGGCTTGTACCGCGATATCGAGCGGCGCATCAGCGCCAGTCCTCCGGGTCTGTGTCCGGTGGATATGTCGCTGTCGTTCCTGCGTCTGTGCCATGCACAGACCTGCGGCAAATGTGTTCCGTGCCGCATCGGTCTGGGGCAGCTGACCACTCTGCTCGAGCAGGTGCTGGACTCCACCGCAACACCGGAGACCATTGACCTGATCGAGAAAACCGCCCGTGTTATTCAGGATACGGCGGACTGCGCCATCGGCTATGAGGCTGCCCGCATGGTTCTTCAGGGCGTGCAGGGCTTCCGCGATGACTACCTCTCCCATGTGGAGAGCGGCCGCTGCCTGTTCGGCTGGGATCATCCGGTACCGTGTGTAGCACTGTGCCCTGCCGGTGTGGATATTCCGGGCTACATTGCACTCGTGCGTGCCGGCCGCTACAACGACGCCGTGCGCCTGATCCGCAAGGACAACCCCTTCCCGACCGTATGCGGCTATGTCTGCGAGCATCCGTGCGAGGCACACTGCCGCCGCAGCATGGTGGACGATGCGGTCAACATCTGCGGCATCAAGCGTTTCGCGTGCGACCACGCGGACAACACCACGCCGCCGGATTCCGCACCCGCGACCGGCAAGCGCATCGGCATCATCGGCGGCGGACCGGGCGGTCTGTCGGCGGCGTATTTCCTGTCGCTGATGGGTCACCAGGTCGTAGTCTATGACCAGCGTCCCAAGCTCGGCGGCATGCTGCGCTACGGCATTCCGGATTATCGTCTGCCGCAGGACAAGCTGGATGCAGATATCGACTTCATCCTGTCCACCGGCATTGAGGTGCATACCGGCGTTTCCATCGGCCGCGATATTTCGTTCGCTGAGATTGAGAACCAGTACGACGCGGTTTACATCTCCATCGGTGCGCATAACGACAAAAAGATCGGCATTCCCGGCGAAGACGCAGTCGGCGTACACTCCGCGGTGCAGCTGCTCCGCGACATTGGCGAGGGCCGCGTGCCGGACTTCAAGGGCAAGCGCGTCTGCGTCATCGGTGGCGGCAACGTGTCGATGGATGCAACCCGAACCGCAATCCGTCTCGGTGCCTCCGCAGTAACGTGCGTCTACCGCCGGCGCGTGACCGATATGACCGCACTCGCAGAGGAGATCGAGGAAGCACAGAGCGAAGGCTGCCAGATTCTCTCGCTGCAGGCGCCCGATCACATTGAGACCGATGAAACGGGCCGCGTTACCGCTCTGTGGACACGTCCGCAGGTCATCGGTGCCTACGGCAAGGACGGTCGTCCGCGTCCCTACGATGCCGATCAGCCGCTGCTCCGCACACCGTGCGATGTCGTTATCGTAGCCATCGGCCAGTCCATCGACGCAAAGCCGTTCGAGCAGATCGCTCCGGTCGTGCGCGGCAAGATTCAGGCCGAATCCGACGCATTTGTGCCGAACACCCCGCATGTATTCGCGGGCGGCGATGCCGTTACCGGTCCGGCGACCGTTATCCGCGCGGTAGCCGCCGGCAAGGTGGCTGCGGCCAACATTGACGCACACCTCGGCTTCCGTCACGTTATCAAGAGCGATGTTGAGATTCCGGCACCGCATCTGACCAACATGCCGGCCTGCGGCCGCATCGAGCTGCGCAGCAGACCCGCCGAGGAGTGCGTCGGCAACTTTGATCTGGTAAAGTGCGGCATGACCGAGCAGGAGGTTCATCAGGAGACCTCCCGCTGCCTGCGCTGCGACCACTTTGGCTACGGTATTTTCAAGGGAGGGCGTTCTTCTAAATGGTAAATCTGACGATCAATTCTATCCCGGTGACTGTACCGGAAGGCACCACCATTCTGGATGCCGCCGCCTCTGTCGATATCGAAATCCCCAGCCTGTGCTACTTAAAAGAGCTGAACGAAATCTCCGCCTGCCGCGTCTGCTGTGTCGAGGTAGAGGGCGAAGGCAAGCTGGTTCCCTCGTGCAACAACGTTGTGCGTGAAGGCATGGTCATCCGCACCAATTCTCCGCGTGCACTCGAGGCGCGCCGCGTCAATATGGAGCTTATCCTCTCGCAGCACGACAACAAGTGCGCGACCTGTATCCGCTCGGGCACCTGCCAGCTGCAGAAGATTGCAAACGATATGGGCATTCTGGGTGTTTCCTACCCCACCGACCTTGCACGCGGCAAAAAGGCAGACTGGACGACCACGTTCCCGCTCTACCGTGATGTAAACAAGTGCATCAAGTGCATGCGCTGCATTCAGGTATGCGACAAGGTGCAGTCGCTGTCCGTCTGGGATATCAGCGGCTCGGGTGCGCGCACCACCATTGATGTTTCGGGAAACCGCGTGATCAAGCAGGCGGACTGCTCGCTGTGCGGTCAGTGCATCACGCACTGCCCGACCGGCGCTCTGCGCGAGCGCGATGACACGCAGAAGGCATATGCTGCGCTCGGTGATCCGGATCGCGTGACCATTGTGCAGATTGCTCCGGCCGTGCGTGCTGCATGGGGCGAAGCCTTCGGCATGCCGACCGGCAAGGCAACCGTCGGTCAGCTGGTGTCCGTTCTGCGCAAGCTGGGCGCAGATTATGTGTTCGACACCACGTTTTCCGCCGATCTGACCATCATGGAGGAGGGCACCGAGCTGCTCCAGCGTCTGCAGGCGGGCGATCTGGACAATCAGCCGATGTTTACCTCGTGCTGCCCGGGCTGGGTGCGCTTTTTGAAGTCGCAGTTCCCGGAAATGACCGGCCGTCTGTCCACCGCCAAGTCGCCGCAGCAGATGTTCGGCGCAGTCGGCAAGACCTGGCTGGCACACAACCTCGGCGTGGATGCGGACAAAATTTACAGCATCTCCATCATGCCGTGCATCGCAAAAAAGGCCGAGCGCGAGCTGCCGAGTATGGATTCGGCCGGTCACGGCAGCGATGTCGATCTGGTCATCACCACCCGAGAGCTGGCGCGCATGGCGCGTGCCGAGCACCTCGATGTGGAAAACATCGCGGAATCCGCGTTTGATTCTCCGCTGGGAGACGGCACCGGCGCAGGCGTTATTTTCGGCGCGACCGGCGGCGTTATGGAGGCCGCGCTGCGTTCGGCATACTTCCTCACCACCGGCGAAAATCCGTCGCCGGATGCATTCCGCGAGGTGCGTGACGACGGCACGATTTCTCCGCTGCCGTGGCGCGAAGCGACGTTCGAGCTGGCAGGCCGGACTGTGCGCTGCGCGGTAGCAAGCGGACTGGGCAACGCACGTCAGCTTCTGCACTCGCTGCAGCGCCGTGAGGTACACTATGAGTTTGTGGAGATCATGGCATGCCCGGGCGGCTGTGCAGGCGGCGGCGGTCAGCCGGTGGACGGCACCGACCGCGAAAAGGCCGCCGACCGCGGCAAGGTTCTGTTCCGACTCGATCAGAATGCACCGCTGCGTTTTTCGCACGAAAATCCGGCGGTTCAGGCGCTGTACCGTGAGTATCTGGATGAGCCGTGCTCGCACAGAGCGGAGGAATTGCTGCATTGCGACCATTTCGCATGGCAGATGAACGCTGCCCGCTGAGGGCACAAGAGGATAACAACCTACGGTTTTTACCCTCTTGTGAATCTCCCATTTCCCTTTTGGGATAGCACGGCGGCTGTTCAGAACTGAGACTATAAAGGAACGAGCGTACTGTTCCTCTTCCGCAGGGCGGATCTTTGGGTCCGCCCATTTCTTTTTCTTAGCCGCTCAAGCTGTTTTCGTACTGCTACACATGCGGTTAGTCTACGCTGGGTGCGGCATAATAGTGCCGCACAATTCGTTGGCACGTTATATAATAGACAGCACCTGCGAATTTAGATATTTAATACCATTTATCTTCGTAGGTGCTGTGCGTTACAACGTGTGAAAAAGTTGCGCAACACTGTCATCCCCCAGGGGACCTTCTCTTGCCCTGCGGGCAATTCACCTTGTGTTGCGCCTGCGTTGATCGAACCACCTGTGTAGCAGCAAGGAATCCGGCACTGCATAGAGGTAACGAAATGGGAGCACACTGTGCTCCCTGCGGTAGAAAAAATCCTCTGCCGTTCCCCCTTTTTCGAAGCGGTCACCGCTCTCTGGTCTGCGCCAGACTGCGAAACAAAGGGAAACGGGAGTTAAGAGGGTAGAAACCGTAGGTGTCTACCCTCTTGCCCCACCGCCGTGGGTACGGCGCCTCCCTCGCTGAAGCTCAGCGAAAAAACTCCCCGCCCGTTAGGAACGAACACGCCTGCGCAGTTCGCGTACCCATCTATTCGGTGCAAAAAGAGACAGAAAAACGGCACAGTCAACGCTGTGCCGTTTCGCTTATTTATTCGATATTCTGTGCGCAGATAATGGAAATTTTCGAACCCTCATTACTGTTTTCCGGCTGAATATTCTTCTGCAGCAGGTCTGCGAGCAGGCGCAGCGGCTGGTTGCCTTGCCGGAACATGTCCTGCGTGATGGTCAGGTCAAGCGAGCCGTCAAGCAGCATTTGCTTGCGTCTCAGCGACATATCATGTGCGATCACACGCACCTGCTGATCCATGCCTGCAGCTTTGAGTGCGTCTACGCAGCCGGTAACGCTGCGGTTTGCCATATAGATGGCCGCCGGCGGATTGTCTGACTGCAGCGCCGCCGTGACGCGGTTATAAGTCAAACGGTAGTCGTTATAGGTCTCCTCAATCTCGATCTGCGAGGAAGAGAAGCCCTTTTTCTTTAGATGCTCGCAGAAGCCGTCTAAACGGGTGCGGTGGCCATCGTACTCCAGATTACCCGCCATCGCCAGCACACGCGCGTTTTTCGGCACGCACTTGCTGAGCAGCTCGGCGGCAATACGGCCGCTTTGTGTGTAATTTTGACCTACAAAGCACAGACGGCGGCTGTTCGGCAGATCCGAGTTGAACGTGATGCACGGAATGCCCTGTTCGGCCAATTCTCCGATGCGTGCTTCGATCGAAATATCATTTAATGCACACAGTGCGATGCCCTGCGCGCCCCAGTTTACCAACTCGTCCAGCAACTCGATCGTCTCGCGCGGAATATCTGTTTCACAAGTGCACACACGCACCTCAACATCGCGCTTTTCCAGCTCGGAACGCGCAGCCTGAATGCCTCTCGGGACGTCCTCGTGGAACGGACCGCTCCAGTTTGGCAAAAGCACACCCAAACGCACAGGTTTGAGCGGCAGCTTTGCCTCTGCGGCCTGCCGATGCGCCTCCTTCGGAGAAAGATAACCGCTCTCCTGAATGGCATTCAGCACACGCGCACGCACATCCGCGCGCACATACGAACGATTATTTAATACACGGTCTACCGTGCCGCGGGAGACACCCGCAAGCTCAGCAATCGTTTGAATAGTTGGTCTTTTGTTCATAGTCCTTCACCTTTTCGTAATTGCTCTTTATATTATCCTGCATCTCTGCGATGTTTCTTTTCTCTGTGCTTATTATACCATATTTCTGTGCTTTGTGAAGACAAAATCTGTGCTTTCCTTCTTTCTGTGCGTTTGCACACACCGATTTTGGCACAAGTTTTCCGATATATCCGATGTTATATGCTCTATTTTTCATCTTTTTCAAAACTATGTGCGATATTCTGTGTTTTTCACAGAATGTGTGCTTTGTACGACATATACAATTACACACATCAAACCTTGTGGCTGCCCTCGTTTCCCGCATATTTGTTTTGTATTTCTCGGTTTATACACATTTTATGCGCATTTTATCCGCTCATTTTGACGTTTTTCCATTTGAACGATTTCCACACCAGCAAATTGCCTGTTGACACTTCCGTACCCGCTCGCTATAATAAGCACATAAACAGCACAGAGCACACAATCGCACAGTGCTGAGAGAGAGACAAGAGAAGAAAAACGAGAAAAGAAATGGAGACACACTATGAAAAAGAGACTGTTAGCAGCCCTGCTCACCAGCGCCCTCGCACTCAGCCTGACCGCCTGCGGCGGCGGCGATTCTACCCCCGCACAGACCGATGGCGACAGCGCCGGCACCGCATCCCACGACGGCCCGTACAAGATCAGCATGGTGCTCAAGACCAACGCTGCCGAGTTCTGGAACATTGTTCAGGCAGGCGCTGAGGCATATGAGGATGAGCACCCGGATCAGGTCAGCCTGGACATCAAGGGTCCTCCGGCTGAGACCTACTACGAGGAGCAGCTCAACACCATCCAGACCGACCTTGCGGTTGAGTCCTACGACGGTTACCTGATCGCTCCGCTGCAGTCCGAGGCTGTTGCAACCGCTATCGCAAACACCGACAAGCCGGTCGTAGCATACGATACCCGCATTGATTCCGACAAGTGCCTCGCATTCGTCGGCACCGGCAACAAGGAAGCAGCCAAGGAGGGCGGCAAGGCCGCTGTTGAAGCTGCAAAGGCAGCCGGCTGGACCGATATCAAGTGCATCGAGATCGCAGGCGTTCAGGGTGACGCAACCAACACTGCCCGCATGGAAGGCTACCGCGAAGGCGTAAACGAAGCCGGCGGCGAGTTCCTTGATGCAGAGACCCAGTACGCTAACGCAACTGCTGACCTCGCTGTAACCGCGATGGAAGGCATCATGAGCAAGTATCCGGAAGGCGTTGCCATCATCTGCTCCAACAACGACGATATGGCGCTGGCAGCTGCCCGTACCGCAAAGGACAATCCGAACTATGCAAAAACCATCTTCCTCGGCTTTGACGGCCAGAAGTCCGCAGTGGAAGCCGTTCTGAACGGTGAGCTGACCATGACCGCTGCACAGAACAACTTCGACATTGGCTACAAGGCTGTTGAGACCATCGTGAAGATCCTGAACGGCGAGGAGTACGGTGACGTAGACACCGGCACCGAGATCATCACCAAGGATAACGCACAGGCTCGTCTGGATAACTTCGCAAACTGGCTGAAATAATTCCTTGAAATGCACGCATTTCAAGGAGATGGGAAACACCGCGGCTTTGCCGCGGATGATTCCCGGGCGAAAATCAGCGCGTCGCACAGCGGCACACCGATTTTCTTACTTGTAAAAAAACGCAGATACATGCTCCGCGTTTTTTTGTGAAGGCAACGCCTTCACGATTTAATACCGCCTGCGGCGGAAACTATGTATGGAAACGCGCTCCAACGCTTCATACAAACCTCTCTTTTTATTCCAAATGTTCATTTAAGGAGGAACACCAATGAAAGTAGGTATTATCGGTGCGGGTCGTATCGGTAAGGTACATGCGAAGAATATTTCCATGTTCGTACCGGAGATGGAGATCAAGACCATCGCTGACCCGTTTATGAATGAGCAGACCGAAGCTTTTGCCAAGTCCTGCGGCATTCCGAACACCACCAAGGACGCAAACGACATTCTGAACGATCCCGAGATCGATGCAGTTCTGATTTGCTCCTCTACCGACACCCATTCCAAGTACATCATTGAGGCTGCTCACGCAGGCAAGAACATCTTCTGCGAGAAGCCGATCGATTATGATCTGGAGAAGGTTCACGCTGCCATCAACGCAGCCAAGGAAGCCGGCGTTAAGCTGCAGATCGGTTTCTGCCGCCGCTTCGACCACAACCACCGCGCAGTTTACGACATGGTTCGTGACGGCAAAGTCGGCAAGGTCAACATCATCAAGATTTCCTCCCGCGATCCGGAGCCGCCTCCGGTATCCTATGTTAAGGTTTCCGGCGGTATCTTCTACGATATGATGATCCACGACTTCGATATGGCCCGCTTCCTCGCAGGCAGCGAAGTTACCGAGGTAAATGCAGTTGGTTCCGTTCTGGTCGATCCGGGCATCGGTGAGGCCGGCGACGTTGATACCGCGCTCGTTACCCTCAAGTTCGCAAACGGCGCGATCGGCGTGATCGACAACAGCCGCAAGGCAGTTTACGGTTACGACCAGCGCGTTGAGGTATTCGGCTCCGAAGGCTGTGCCGAGGACCAGAACGACACCCCGAACACCGCTGTTCTGTCCACCGCAGACGGCGCTGTACACGGCGTAGCCTACAAGGTAATGTGGGACCGCTACACCGGCGCATTCGTTGCCGAGATGCAGGCGTTCGCAGATGCCGTTATCAACGACAAGGAGACTCCGGTTACCGGCGAGGACGGTCTGTATCCGGTACTGATGGCAGCTGCTGCTACCAAGTCTCTGCATGAGGGCCGTCCGGTCAAGATCTCCGAGATCGAGGCTTAATCACAACTTAATTTTCACACCACGCACACAGTCTAAGCAATGTGCTAAAACCGTTGGTGCGCTATGCATCAACGGTTTTTCTATGCAAATTTGAGGGAGTTAGAACGCAGAACAGCTCATCGGTACGAACGGACCGACCCACCAGGCTGTGGTCCTCCATCGCGTACATCATTCTGTCCCCGTTCGTGCAGATTCCGGTAATCCTGTACTCCGGTTCGCTGGTATTTGAGACCATTTTAAACCTGTCTGGCATTCTCTCCGCTCGGCATCGGAGCATAATTTTGGGAAAACAGCGTTGCATATCCGCTGCGCTTGATGTATCATCAATTTAAAAGAGTAAGACAACCGAAACAAGGAAATTTGGAGGTAATTTATTATGGCACTGAGAAAATGCGCTTGCATCGATACCCTTTACACCGAGCTGGACTGGCTCGACCGTTTCCAGGCTGCAAAGAACGACGGCTTTGAGGCCGTAGAGTTCTGGGACTGGCGCATCCGCGATCTGGATGCGACCCGCGAGGCTGCTGAAAAGGCCGGCATTGCAATTTCCGGCTTCAACGGCGACGCGGACTACTCGCTCGTAGACCCGACCCACAAGCAGAAGTATCTGGACTACCTGAAGGAGTCCATCGCGGCGGCTAAGAAGGTTGGCGCAGCCAGCGTTACCATCCACTCCAACGCACTGGGTGACGGCGGCATTGTAGTAAACCACTACGACAACCTGTCCCACACCGTAAAGCTGTGCTCGATGTACGACACGCTGCTCGCCTGCGCTGAGCTGGCCGAGAAGGAAGAGATCAACCTCAACCTCGAGGCGCTGAACATCACCACCGACCACGTCGGCAACTTCCTCGCTACCACCCAGATGGGTGCTGAAATCGTTCGTCTGATCGGCTCTCCGCGTCTCAAGCTGCTGTATGATGTATACCACATGCAGATCAACGAGGGCTGCATCTGCGATACCATCTCCAACTACGGCGACACCTTCGGCCACATTCACGTTGCCGATGCTCCGGGCCGTCATGAGCCGGGCACCGGTGAGATCAACTATAAGAAGGTCATCCGTCACCTCGAGGAGTGCGGCTACACCGGCCGTGTCGGCTATGAGCTGTTCCCGCTGACCGATACCGCAACCGCCGTTAAGGCCATCATGGAAAACGCCTAAATCTCTCTTTCTTTCAAGTCCCTGTGCTGTATGGTACAGGGACTTCTGTTATGCTATGAGGCAGGCATATCGAATTCGCAAATCAAAATCTTCAACCGCATCCTGCATTTTCATGCTATAATAAAACTACAAAGATAAAAACGCAACGTGCACTCCGTGCACCAGAGCCGGTAGGTAGCCCGGCCGTCCTGCTTTTGCAGGGTAAGTAACCTGCCCCTCCGGGTTGTCCATTCTTTGTTCATTTATTTTTCAGGAGGGAAAAACAATGGACAAAGTAATTGGCAGACTGACCGTATTTTTTGAGGACCCGTTCTGGGTCGGTGTATTCGAGCGGATCGAAAACGGCAGGTTATCCGCGGCAAAGGTAACCTTCGGCGCAGAGCCAAAGGAGCCGGAGCTGCTGATTTACCTGCTGCGGCACTACTACCGATTGCCATTCAGTCCGGCTGTTGAGACTGCCGTAAAGCCTGCACACCGCAATCCCAAACGGGCACAGCGGGAAGCCGGATGGCAGACCGCGCAAGTCGGCATCGGCACCAAATCGCAGCAGGCGCTGCAGCTCCAGCAGGAGCAGAACAAGCAGGTGCGCAAGCGCCGGAGCCGTGCGCGCAAACAGGCCGATGCCAAACGGCTTTATGCACTCAAACAGCAGCAAAAACGCGAAAAGCACAAAGGACATTAGTCCTTTGTGCTTTTCTTTTCGCTTAGAGGAACCCGAGCAAGTGCTGCATCGCGATGCTGACGCACGCGATAGCGACCCAGCAGCAGAAGCCCATGAAAATCGGCTTGCCGCCGGTCTTGACCAGCTTTACGATATTGGTATTCATGCCGATAGCCGCCATCGCCATAACGATAAAGAACTTGGACAGCGTCTTGAGCGGCGTAAACACGCCTGCCGGTACGCCGACCGTGGTGCACACCGTGGTGATGATGGACGCGAGCACGAAGTACAGGATAAACATCGGGAACGCGCGCTTGAGCGAGAAGGCTTCGCCGCCCTTGCTCTGCTCGGTCTTGGCCTTGTGGGTGCGCCACAGCGCCAGTACGAGCGTGATCGGGATAATCGCCAGCGTGCGCGTCAGCTTGACGATAGTGGCGATTTCCAGCGTATTGCTGCCGTGG
>OIYH01001403.1_pt1 | contig 14047 bp, 10 predicted proteins | sample 1587911 | NCBI WGS metagenome assembly OIYH01 (sample SAMN03283252) | human gut metagenome | biome: human-associated habitat; material: feces | host: Homo sapiens | place: USA | collected 2013
CATTCAGCACCCCGCACTCCCGCAGCAGGTTGCCGAACATCAAAAAGCCCACCAGCGCCACACTGGCCGGAGCCACCATGCCTGCAATGATCGTGACCACGATGGGGAACAGGATCTTGGTCAGCTGGGAAACACTGCCCTTTTCATAGGACATCCGGATGCGGCGCTCCTTCTGCGTGGTCAGCAGCCGGATCACGGGCGGCTGCACGATGGGCACCAGCGCCATGTAGCTGTAGGCTGCCACCATGATGGCACCGAGGTACTGGGAGTTGAGCGTATTGGCCACGAAAATGGCGGTGGGGCCGTCTGCCGCACCGATGACAGCGATGGAGGCAGCATCCTTCAGGTCAAAGAAGAAGCCCGCCAGAAACAGGGTAAAGAAGATGCCGAACTGGGCCGCCGCACCAAAGAGCATCAGCCACGGCTTTTCCAGCAGCGGGCCAAAATCGATCATGGCACCGATGCCGATGAAGAGCAGCAGCGGGAACAGCTCGTTGGACATGCCCGCTTCAAACAATGCAGAGATGGGGCCCACCGTATCCCCCTGCGTGATGGCACCCGAGAGGGGCAGGTTGACCAGAATGGCACCAAAGCCCATGGGCAGCAGCAGGCTCGGCTCCATCTTTTTGGCGATGGCAAGGTAGATGAGCAGTGCACCGATGCCCCACATCACCACCATCTGCCAGGTCAGATTCCCAAAATTGGAAAAGAGACTGGCGAATGTGTTCAGAAGATCCATATTTATTTTTCCTCCTTGTGTTCCGGTGCCGGGCAAGAAAAAAGAGACCCCTGCCACAGCACTCTGTCTGTGACAAAAGTCTCAAGCCAACACATGACATCGGGCATTTCTGCCGTGATGACGCTGCCATGCAGCACCCCGCAGGCCCTGCGGGATGCCCTTTACTCCCTTTTATCGATTCTAATTAAATCAGAATGCAGTCCCCCCTGTCAAGGGTTTCCTGCATTTCTTTGCCAAACTTTGCTTCAGCGCTCAAACATTGTGCTGAGGGTGGTCTCCCAGGTCTGGCCGGGGGCAAGGCAGGCGGCAGCGGCGCGCTGGCTCCACTCCTGGGTGTCGGTCTGGGCACCGGGCAAGGAGTGCCACGGCTCAATGCAGACAAAGCGCACTGGCTTTGCCGGAGCCGACCAGATGAGGGTATAGGGGTAGCCCTCCACATTGCAGACGATCCCCTTGCCGGTGTCCTTTTCGTAGATGCCCAGCGTGCGGCTGCGCAGACCTGCCATGCAGAAGCTGTCGTTCTCAAACAGTTCGTCTGTCAGGGGGATGCTCTGCTCGTTCTTCCACCGGTAGCCGCACTTGCCGGTCAGCAGACCGTTGGGGTAAGCGTCCAGGATCATCGGGCTTTCCGGCTGGTCGAAGCGGAACTCGTAATCGGTGGTGGTGTGCTTGTCATCAAAGGGGATGCGGAACGCCGGGTGGTAGCCGATGCCGAACTGCAGCTCCTCGGCGGCATCGGCGGGGTTGGTGACGGTCAGGGTGTGGTGCACTGTCCTGCCCTCCAGCCGGAAGGTGCTGGTCAGGACAAAATCAAACGGGAAGCGCTCTGCCTTGCTCTTTTCATCCGAGCGCAGCTCCAGCCGGATGGTGTCACCCTCGGCGCAGAGCAGGGTGTGCTCCACGTCCCGGGCAAAGCCGTGCTGACCGCCGGGGTAGGTCTTGCCCTTATGGGTAAAGGCCCCGCCGGTCAGCTTGCCCGTCCAGGGGAAAAGGATGGGGGCATGGCGCTTCCAGACAGCTGGGTCGGCCTGCCAGAGCATCTCCTGCCCGGCGGCATTTTTCAGGCTGACTGCTTCGGCACCATGGGTATCCACGGTCAGGGTCAGGAATTCGTTGTGAATGGTTGCCTGCATGATTCATCTCTCCTTTTTATCTGTTGACGATGTGCTCGCCGTTTCCTTCCAGCCAGGTGCGCAGGTTCCGGGTGGTAATGTCCATCAGGTTCTGCAAAGCCTCCCGGGTCGTCCACGCAATGTGCGGTGTGAGGATCGCGTGGGGTTCTGCCCGCAGGGGGCTTTCCTGGGGCAGAGGCTCGGTGACAAAGGCATCGGCCCCGTAAAAACCCAGCTGACCGCTGTGGAGGGCCGCTGCCACGGCCTCCTCATCCACCAGCGCGCCCCGGGCCGTGTTGAGCAGAATGGCCCCGGGCTTCATCTTCGCCAGCGCCTCCGCGTTGACAAGGCCCCGGGTCTGGGGCGTGGCCGGGCAGTGCAGGCTGAGGATATCGCACCGCCTCAGCAGGGTATCATAATCCACAAACTCCACACCGTCGGCGGCGTATTCGGGCCGGACGGTGCGGGTGCAGACCAGCACCTCCATGCCAAAGGCTCTGGCAATGCGGGCCGACTGCCGCCCAATGCTGCCATAGCCGTAAACGCCATAGGTCTTGCCATAGAGCTCCATCTGGGGCAGCAGGCCGATGCTCTCCGGGATATCCAGCTGCCAGCATCCCTGCTTGACGGCACGGTTGTAGCGCTCCGCGCACTGGCAGATGGCCAGCAGCAGGCTGAAGGTCATCTGGGCCACGCTGTAAGTAGAATAGCCCGGCACATTGGCCACTGCAACGCCGTGGCGGCGGCAGGCTTCCAGATCCAGGTTGTCGGTGCCCGTGGCGATGATGCCCACCCATTTCAGGTTCGGGCACTGCTGTAAGATCTCCTCATCCATGCGGCACTTGTTCAGCAGAACGATGTCCGCATCTCCAATGCGGGGGGCGATCTCCTCGTAGACCGTGCGGACATAACTGACGGTATCGGGCACCAGCGCCTTTACCCCCGACCAGTCGAGGTCGCCTTCCTCCATAACATAGCTTTCCAGAATGACAGCTTTCATCTCAGTCCTCCAACAGTACGTCCTCGCTCAGCACCTGACCGATGGGCTTTGCAATGCACAGGTCGGCCTGCGCATCGGCCCCGGTGGGCTGCATGTTGATGACCACCAGATGGCGGCCCCGGAAGTACCGGATGAGCCCCGCCGCCGGGTAGACCACCAGACTGGTGCCACCGATGATGAGAGTATCCGCCTTGCGGATGGCAGACACTGCCCCGGAGAGCACTTTCTCGTCCAACCCTTCCTCATACAGAACGACATCCGGCTTGACGATGCCGCCGCACTTGGGGCAGCGGGGCACGCCGGTACTGTTGGCAATGAAGTCCACATCGTAGAACGCGCCGCACTTCACGCAGTAGTTGCGCAGGGTGCTGCCGTGGAGCTCGTAAACGGTCTTGGACCCTGCCGCCTGATGCAGGCCGTCGATGTTCTGGGTGACGATGGCTTTCAGCCTGCCCTCCCGCTCCAGCTTTGCCAGCCGCAGGTGGGCAGCGTTGGGCTTTGCCCCCTTCACAATAAGCTTATCCCGGTAGAACCGGTAGAACTCCTCGGGGTTCTCCTCCCAGAAGGTGTGGCTCAGGATGGTCTCGGGCGGGTAATCGTACTTCTGGTGGTACAGGCCGTCCACGCTGCGGAAATCAGGGATGCCGCTTTCGGTGGAGACCCCCGCGCCGCCAAAAAAGACGATGCGGTCGCTCTCGGCAATGATTTTTTCCAGTGCAGGAACCATAAAAGAAACGCTTCCTTTCCGGCAGATCGTTGTGTTTTGGATAGCTCCAGTATAACACAAATCCAGAGGAAAGGAAGCGTTTCTTTTTTTGATGGGATCGTCCCCTTGCTCAGCGCCCGTTTTCGGCAAACAGGGTCCCCAGTGCATCCAGCAGATCATGCGGGAGCATCCCGGTTTCCCCGTGCAGGGCGGCGGCACGGTCGGCAGCGGCACCATGGAGATAAACGGCGCAGGCAGCGGCCTCAAAGGCAGGCAAGCCGCAGGCCAGCAGGGCGCTGGTCATGCCCGCCAGCACATCCCCGCTGCCGCCCCGGGAAAGCCCCGGGTTGCCGGTGGGATTGACCGCACAGCGGCCATCCGGCCCTGCAATGACGGTATGTGCCCCCTTCAGCACCACCACAGCATTCCATGCTTTCGCGAATTGAATTGCGATTTCTTTTCTATCCATTGAAATTTCAGAAGAGGAAAGTCTCGTCAGCCGGGCCATCTCGCCGGGGTGAGGCGTTAAAATCAACTCACTCTTCGGATGAAGCATTTTTCCCATATATGGTAGCAGGTCAGCGGCCGCGTTCAGGCCGTCCGCATCCAGCACTGCACCGCCGGAAAAACCGGGCAGGAGCGTTTTTACCAGCGCCCGGGTCTCGGCGGCACGGGCCGCGCTCTGGGCCGTATAACCCAGCCCCGGGCCCGCCAGCAGGACAGAGGCCTTCTGCCGCCGGATATGCTCAATATTCCGGGGCGAGATACCGCCCTCGGCCCCCGCTTCGCAGGGGCAGAGACAGCACTCGGGCAGGCGGGCGGCCACCGCCGCCAGCACCGGCTCCACACTTGCCAGCGTAACGATACCGGCCCCTGTGCGCAGGGCACCTTCCACGGCCAGCGCCGCCGCGCCCCGGTAGGACGCACTGCCCGCCACCGCCAGCACGGAGCCAAAGGTCCCCTTATGCGCATCCCGGGGGCGGGGCTGGATCTTTTGCCAAACAAAATCAGAAGTTATTTCGAACATAGGCGGCTCCTTTCGGGTGAGATTTCGCCCTCTCAGTCAAAGCCTTACGGCTTTGCCAGCTCCCCCAAAGGGGGAGCCTATTGCGGTTCTTGGATAAAGGCAGCATTGCCTCTCCCTTTGGGAGAGGTGGCAGCGCGTAAGCGCTGACGGAGAGGGCGAGGATGTTACCCTTCCCCTTGCAAATACCTCCGGATCTCCTTCTCCGCCTCCTGCACCTCTTCATGGAACATGCGGGCAGAGACACGGAGGGCACCATGGCCCAGGATGATGACCTGTTCCATGCCATCGGAGGTGGCCACGCGGACGCGGCGGCCCTTGCCGATCTCATGGGTGACACGCTCGATGAACATATCGGCGGTCTCGGCTTCCCGGGTGTAGACCACATGGATATTGTGGTACTGCTCTATGCTGCCGGGGCTGCCCGGCACACGGTAGGCATCAAACACAAGGATGAGCACGCACTTCTTAAAGCCCTGATAGTTGCAGAGGATGTCCATCAGCCTGTGGCGGGCCGCTTCCAGGCTTTCTTTGGAGAGTGCGTTCAGCTCGTCCCATGCAAAGATGATGTTGTAGCCGTCCACCAGCAGGTATTCGGGCTGGATTTCCCACTGCTCGGCGTTGAAATCGGGGCGTTCCCGCTTCTGAGTGGGGCGGAACGCCGCCAGCGGGTCCCGCTTGATGGGCCCATAGGTCTGTTCAAAGATCTTCAGCAGCTCAGCATCCTCTTCCAAAGTAGCACGATAGGCGGCCATCCGGCGGGGACGGGCCTGCACCGTTTCCTCGGTCTTTGCAGTCTTGCCCCAGCCGCTGTCCACATGCATGTGGCTGCGCACCTGCTCCCAGGGCACCACAAATCCGGCCCCGTGGGCGCAGAACACCGAATCCGCCGGGTTGTCGAGGTCGTGTTCCGGCTCATAGCCCGCAGCCTCGATGACCTCCGCTGCATTGTGGCAGGGACGGTAGCCGTCCAGCGTCAGGGTCAGGTGTCCCCTGCCCCGGGTGTAGCCCACCACCTCCATGGGGTAGCTGCGCATGGTGGAGGCCGGTGCCGTGCCGGTGAGCAGGGTGGTATCCCCGTCGGCTCCGGTCTCGGGCGGGTCAAAGCTGCCGCCCATGTTCTGGATATCGTTCATGGCGCGGCCCACGTTGTCAGAGGGCAGCTCCAGCCGGAAGGCATACCACGGCTCCAGCAGCTGGGTCTTGTGGATCTGGTCTGCCATCATCAGGCCCTGCCGGACGGCGCGGTAGGTCGCCTGCCGGAAGTCGCCGCCCTCGGTGTGCTTGAGGTGAGCGCGGCCCGCAATGAGGGTGATTTTCACATCGGTCAGGGGTGCCCCGATGAGTACGCCCAGATGCTGCTTTTCCTCAAGATGCGTCAGCACCAGCCGCTGCCAGTTCTTGTCCAGCACCTCTTCCCGGCAGTCGGTGGCAAACTGCATTCCGCTGCCCCGGGGCAGCGGCTCCAGCTTAAGGTGGACTTCCGCATAGTGGCGCAGGGGCTCGTAGTGGCCCACACCCTCCATGGCTTCGGTGATGGTCTCCTTATACAGGATGCCGCCGGGGCCGAAGCTGACCTCCAGCCCGTACCGCTCGGCCAGCAGGCTTTTCAGCACCTCCAGCTGGATCTCGCCCATCAGCTGGACATGGATCTCGCCCAGGGTCTCGTTCCAGACCACATGGAGCTGGGGCTCCTCCTCTTCCAGCCGATGGAGCTTTCCCAGCGCGGCGTGCACGTCTGCGCCCTCGGGCAGCAGCACCTGATAGCTCAGCACCGGCTCCAGCACCGGCAGGTCGCTGTCCCGTTCCGCCCCCAGACCCTCGCCCGGGCGGGCTTTGGTCAGGCCGGTAACGGCGCACACCTGGCCGGGGCCGATGCACTCCGCCAGCGTAAACTTTGCGCCGGAGTAGAGCCGCAGCTGGTTTGCCTTTTCGGCCCATGGCTCCCCGTCGGCTTCTCCGGTGAGCTGGGCTTTCACCTTGAGCGCGCCGCCGGTCACCCGCAGCCAGGTCAGGCGGTTCCCCTGCTCATCCTGGCTCACCTTGAACACCTTGGCCCCGAAGGCTTCCAGCGCGGGGGCCGGGCGGGTATAGCGGTCAAGGCCCTCCACCAGCGCGTCCACACCCTGCAGCTTCAGGGCTGAGCCAAACCAGCAAGGAAACACATGCCGCCGGGCAATGGCGGGGATGAGGTCGGTATCGGTCAGGATTCCCCGGTCCAGCATCGTCTCCATCAGCCGCTCATCGCAGAGAGCCAGCGCCTCGTCCCGGTCGGCCTGCTCTGCCCCAAAATCCACAAAGCCATCCCCCAGCCGACGGTTCAGCTGGGTCAGAAGCGCTTCCCTGCCCGGGCCGGGCAGGTCCATCTTGTTCACGAACACAAAGGTGGGGATGTGATACCGCCGCAGCAGCCGCCAGAGCGTCTCGGTATGGCTCTGCACGCCGTCGGTGCCGCTGATGACCAGCACTGCATAATCCAGCACCTGCAGTGTCCGCTCGGTCTCCGTGGAAAAATCCACATGGCCCGGGGTGTCCAGCAGGGTAAAATCGGTATTGCCCGCTGTGAAGAGAGCCTGCTTGGAGAAAATGGTAATGCCGCGCGCCTTTTCCAGCGCGTCGGTGTCCAGAAAGGCATCCTTATGGTCCACCCGGCCCAGCTTGCGAATGGTGCCGGTGCCGTAGAGCAGGGCCTCGGAAAGGGTGGTTTTGCCGCTGTCCACATGGGCCAGAATGCCTATAACCAGCTGTTTGTGCTCTTGTTCCATGCCGCGGCCCCCTTACAGTGCGCTGGCGATCAGCGCAGCAGCGACCAGCGGCAGGCCCAGCACCAGATTGGAGAGCAGGCTGCAATAGGTGCGCTCCTCGGGTTCCAGCTCCTCAAAGGAGACGATCTTCTCATCCGCATAGTCGATGATGGAGCGGGTGGAGTGGATCTTTTTCTGCCGCTTGCCCATCCCCTTGAATTCCTCCAGCAGATGGTGGATGGTCACGCCATCCAGCCGCAGGTAGTCCACCCAGGCCCAGATGAGCAGCACCACGCCGCACAGAAAGCCCGGGGCCTCCCAGATGGTAAACGTGCCATCGCTGACATAGCGCTGCCACAGCAGCATCAGCACGGCCACAATGGAGGTGCGGGTCACGGTCTTATATAAAATGGGGTGGAACATGTAGCGTTTGTACATCGAGGTCAGTTTCTTCATGGTGCGCTCCTTATTGATACAGATACATTTTATTGTATCATGTTTTTGTGAAAAAAGATAGCTGTTTTGTGCGCACAGCGTGAACAGTTTCTCTCTTTCGCCTGTTCTTCATAGATATACAGTTCTTTCCATTTTATAGTAATTTTTCCCACATTCTTTTCCCATGAAAGTGTTTGTCACCGTTTTGTTTCCAATTCTATGCTGTGGCGGATTGACTTCTTTCCAGTAAAGTGCTAAAATATACAGTGGTGCGACTTTTGTCTTTCCTGTGCACTTTTTGGAAAGGCAGACAGCCTCACTGCGTTTAGGAAAAGGAAAAACGCGCGGCTCTGTCCGCGCAAGATCTGGGAGGATCATCCAATGAGCTTCAATTTTGATCGCCGCACCTTCCTGAAGGGTGCAGGTGCTGTGGGTGCCGCCAGCCTGCTGGCAGCCTGCGGCGAAAAGTCCAACAACACCGGCAATGGTGCTGCCGCCAGCGGCGCTGCTGCCCCCAACTCCACCGGCGCTACCCCCCTGAAGGAGTTCATCTCCTTTGAGAGCGGTAACCGTGAGCTGGAAAGCTGGAACATGCTGTACACCCAGAAGGCTGAGGATGCCAACGTGGTCACCAACCTGTGGGACGGTCTGCTGAGCTTTGACTGCTACGGCAAGGTGGTGCCCGCCATCGCTTCCAGCTGGGAGCACAATGAGGATGCCACTGTCTGGACCTTCCACCTGCGGGACGACGTGGACTGGGTGGATTGCAACGGTGAGGTGAAGGCTCACCTGACCAGCAAGGACTTTCTGGTTGGTTTTGAATGGGTGATGAACGCCATCAAGAACGAGGCCAACAACACCTCCATGCCCAACGATACCATTGTGGGTGCTTACGAGTACTACGAGCTGACCAAAGAAGCCGGTGACGCTGCCGCTGACATGACCTACGAGGACATGCTGGCTGCCGGTGTGGGCATCGAAGCTCCGGATGATTACACTCTGGTATTCACCTGCCCCAGCGCCTGCCCCTACTTTGATACCGTTGCCGCCTACAACAGCTTCTACCCCGTGGCCCCTGCTCTAATCGAGGAGCTGGGTGTCGATGGCTTCCGGAGCTGCGACAACACCACCATGTGGTACAACGGACCCTATGTGGTGGAGGAGTACATCCAGGGCAACACCAAGAGCTACATCCCCAACCCCAACTACTACGATGCTGCCAACGTCAGCCGCTTTGAGCGCTTCACCGTCACCATGATCAGCGATGGTTCCATCAGCCTGCAGCTGTATCAGAACCGCGAGCTGGACGAGGTGGACCTGGGCGAGAGCAACATCACCACCATTCAGTCCGATCCTTCCAACGAGTACAATCAGCAGCTGTGCGAGAAGCGTGCCAAGAAGTTCAGCTACTGCTTCATCTTCAACTACGACAAGAAGAACACCGATGGCACCCCCGATGAGAACTGGAACAAGGCCATTGCCAACAAGGCCTTCCGTCAGTGCTTCTCCAAAGGCATGGTACTGAACAAGTTCTTCGCCCGTTACAACCCCATCAATCCCCTGAAGTGTGAGAACGACTTCTTCACCATGAAGGGCCTGTGCTACACCTCTGACGGCACCGACTACACCAACCTGGTGGCCAAGGAGATGGGTCTGGACGGCGAGGCTTACGATGGCAAGACCATGAAGCGCCTGCGCGCCAACAACGGCGACATCACCGAGCTGAAGAAGCAGGCCATGGAAGAGCTGAGCGCCATTGGTGTCACCTTCCCTGTTCACTGCTCCTACTATATTCTGGCTGGCTCCACCTCCGCTCTGGACAGCGCAACCGTGCTGAAGCAGTGCTTCACCGACAGCTTCGGCGATGACTTCATCGTGCTGGATATCAACACCTTCGTGTCCTCCACCATGAAGGAAGTCGTAGCACCCAAGCTGCAGAGCTTCGTCCACATGGGCTGGGGCGCTGACTTCGGCGATCCCATCAACTTCCTGACCCAGATCATCGTTCACGACGACAACGCTTACTACAGCTGCAACATGACCAACATCGCAGGCATTGTGAACAATGGCCCCGCCAGCTACCAGAAGGATCTGGTTGCCGCCTACGAGAAGTTCACCGATCTGGTGAACGAGGGCCGTGCCATCGTTGACGACACCGATGCACGCTACGCTGCATTTGCCAAGGCCGAGGCTTACTTCCTGGACGAGAACCTGATCTTCCCCACCGTCTACGATATCACCTGGTGCCTGACTCACGTCAACGAGTACAGCAAGATCAACGCAATGTATGGTCCCTGCAACTACAAGGCTGTGAACTGGGAGACCAGCGAGGAGGCCTACACCACCGAACAGTACGATGCGTTTGCCGCCGCATTCGACGCAGCCACCCAGGCCTGATCGCGTGAACCAATCGCAAAAAGCAGAACCGGACGTTTTTGAAGCGTCCGGTTCTTTTTTTCCCTGACAGCACAAAACCCCGCCGCGCGGGAAAGCTCCCAGCGCGGCGGGGTCATTGTGTTAAAATACAGGAAAGCGGTTCAGCTTACAGCTGGCTTTCATACTCCTTGCGGTAGCCTTCCAGCTCACGCTGGTTGCCATACACGAAGTGGCCGTTTGCAATCTCTTCCCAGACCGGCTTATCCACACTGTAATCGTGGATCGAGGGGTCATAGACCAGCAGCTTCTTGTGCTTTTCGAGGCTGGGGTCAGGGATGGGAACCGCGCTCAGCAGGGCTTTGGTGTAGGGATGCAGCGGATGGAGGAACAGCTCCTCCGCCTCAGCCAGCTCCACGATACGGCCCTTGCTGATAACAGCGATACGATCCGAGATGAACCGGACCACCGACAGGTCATGTGCAATGAACAGGTAGGTCAGGCCGCGGCTCTTCTTCATCTCGTTCAGCAGGTTCAACACCTGTGCACGGATGGAGACATCCAGTGCGGAGATGGGCTCATCGGCCACGATGAACTCCGGCTCCATGACCAGTGCACGGGCAATGCCAATGCGCTGGCGCTGGCCGCCCGAGAACTCGTGGGGGAAGCGGGAGGCAAACTCCGGCAGCAGGCCGACCTCATGCAGGGCGTTCATCACCTTTTCATGCAGATCTTCCTGATCCTTGTAGAGATGATGGTTCAGCAGGCCCTCAGCAATGATATACTCGACCTTGGCGCGCTCGTTCAGCGAAGCCATGGGGTCCTGGAAGATCATCTGGATCTTGCGGATGACCTCTCTGTCCAGTTCCTTGGAGATCTTGCCGTTGATCTTCTGGCCCTTGAAGAAGATGTCGCCGCCGGAGGTCGGGTTGATGCGGCAGATGGCACGGCCAATGGTGGTCTTGCCGGAGCCGGACTCGCCGACCAGCGAGAAGGTCTCGCCCTTATAGATGTCAAAGTTGACATGATCGACAGCAACAAATTTCTTCTTACCGGAGCCAAAGGTGATCTGAAGGTCTTTCAGCTCAATCAGCTTTTCGCGTTCAGCCATTTAAGTTGGCGCCTCCCATCTTTCCCATTTTCTCACGCAGGTTCTGGATGGAGTGCGGCCGCTCGATCTTGGGAGCGCGCGGATCCAGATACCAGGTCTTTGCGGCGTGGGTCTCGGACACCTGGAAGAACGGAGGCTCTTGCACAAAGTCGATTGCCAGCGCATGCTTGTTGCGGGGCGCAAATGCGTCACCCTTGATCTCGTTGAACAGGTTCGGGGGAGTACCGTCCACGCTGGGCAGGGCCTCACCCTTGGTGCCCAGCTGCGGCAGAGCCTGCAACAGAGCCCAGGTGTAGGGATGCCATGCGTCGTAGAAGATCTCCTCCACGGTGCCGTATTCCACGATCTGGCCGGCGTACATCACGGCCACACGGTCTGCCACGTTTGCCACAACGCCCAGGTCATGGGTGATGTAGATAACGGACATGCCCAGCTCCTTCTGCAGGTCGCGGATCAGCTGCAGGATCTGTGCCTGAATGGTCACGTCCAGTGCAGTGGTGGGCTCGTCGCAGATCAGGATCTGCGGGCGGCAGGCCGCTGCAATGGCAATGACGACACGCTGACGCATACCGCCGGAGAACTCGTGGGGGTACTGCTCGTACCGACGCTCGGGGTCGGGGATACCCACCTTGCCCAGCATCTCGATGGCAGCCTTTTTGGCTTCCTCGCCCTTCAGACCCTGGTGATGCTCAATGCTCTCCTGGATCTGCTTGCCGATCTTCTTCAGCGGGTTCAGGCTTGTCATGGGGTCCTGCATGACCATGGCGATCTTCTTGCCGCGGACACCCAGCCAATCCTTCTCGGTGAACTTGGTCATATCACGGCCTTCGTACATGATGGAGCCGCCGGTGATCATACCGTTGGCATCCAGCATACCCACAAAGGTCTTGGTGAATACGGACTTGCCCGAACCGGACTCGCCCACGATGGCAAGGGTCTCGCCTTCGTACAGGTCCAGCGAGCACTTGCGGATGGCGTTCAGCTTGCGGCCGCGCAGGCTAAAAGTGATCTCCACGTCTTTGGCAGAGATAATCGGTTGTCTATCCATTTACGTCTCTCTCTCCAATCTATCAAACGTGGTTGCGCGGATCAGCCGCATCCGACAAAGCGTTGCCCATGATATAGAAAGAAATGGAAATGATGGACACGATGGATGCAGGGAAAACCAGCAGGTACGGATAATCCAGGAAGAAGCCGCGCACCTTGCTCAGGATCAGGCCCAGAGAAGGCGTGTCGATGCCCAGGCCCAGGCCCAGGTAGGACAGCGTGGATTCCAGATTGATGGTGCCCGGGATGGACAGTGCCATACGCAGGATGATAACGGAGACCAGATACGGCAGGATGTTCTTGGTCAGCACGCGCCACAGCGGAGTGCCCAGGCAGCGGGACGCGAGGTTATACTCGCGGTCACGGAACATGAACACCATGTTGCGAACACGGCGTGCCATAGAAAGCCAGTTGATGGCGATCATGGAGATGGCCATGATCCAGAAGCTCTGGCCCACCATCAGGGCGATCAGGGTCATATAAATGATATAGGGCACGTTGTCGATCAGGTTGTACAGCTCCGTGAAGAAGCGGTCCAGACTGCGCACATAGCCCCAGATCAGGCCGAAGATCACGCCCACGATGCTCTCGCCCACGGCGACCACCAGAGCCAGACGGATGGAAACCTGGGTGGCATACCACACCTGGCACCAGTAGTCACGGCCCAGGTTGTCGGTACCGAACCAGTACTCACTGTTGGGCTTGATGAAAGCCTTGCTGGAATCAGAGATCAGGGTGGTGTAGTGATACTTGCCGATGCCCAGCGCAATGAAGGAGAACACCGTCAGCGCCAGGAACAGGATCAGGCAGAAGACAGCGACCTTCTGCTTGAGGAAGTTCTGGATGACAGAACCCCAATAGGAATAGTTGGAGTAGCCGATGCGTTCAGCTTCTTCCGGGGAATAATCCACAAAGTAGAACAGTTCTTCGGGCTTCTTGCCCTCAAAATCCGATGCCTTAGCCATCAGCGAGCCTCCTCCTTTCCGGTCAGAGTAATACGGGGGTCAACCACCATCATCAGCACATCGCCCAGGAACACGCCCACGATGCCCAGCACAGCGTAGAGGATGACCAGGGTCTGCACAACGTTCAGGTCATAGCGCTGGATGGCATCCGTCAGCAGGGGGCCCATGCCGGGAACGGAGAAGAACCGTTCCATCAGCAGGGAGCCGCCCACCGTCAACAGGATGGACTGGGGGATATACTGCACCATGGGAACCATGGCGTTGCGCAGAACATGCTTAAACATGATCTCGCGGGAGCTCAGGCCCTTGACACGGGCCAGCTTGATATAGTCGCGGGTCAGCTCATCCACCATGTAGCGGCGGGTCCACAGGGCATAGCCTGCAATGGATGCCAGTGAAAGGCAGGTGATGGGCAGCACGCTGGAAGCACTCACATTGCGGGTGGAATACAGCGTGGGGAATCCCAGGTACTTGGAACCAAAGACCAGCACCAGAGAATACGACACCAGCGACGGGACCGCGTTGACGAACACGGTGTAGGCCGTGCCGATCCAGTCGAATACCTTGTCCTTGAATGCCGCCTGCAGGATGCCCATCAGCACACCGACCACCAGAGAGATGGCGGAGGCGGTGAGGCCCAGACGCATGGAGACACCAAACTTTTTACCAATGACCTTGACCACCGGGGCACCGTTCTGAATGCGGCGGGAAGTGCCAAAGTCCAGATGCAGCAGGTTGTTGTAGAACTTGACCAGCTGGGTGGGGATGGGATCGGTCAGGCCAGCTGCTTC
>OIYH01001405.1_pt1 | contig 14035 bp, 17 predicted proteins | sample 1587911 | NCBI WGS metagenome assembly OIYH01 (sample SAMN03283252) | human gut metagenome | biome: human-associated habitat; material: feces | host: Homo sapiens | place: USA | collected 2013
AAGAAGGCCGTAGGCCGCGAGCTGCACCGCCTCGAGGGCATGAACAGCATGAACACGGAGACGAGCGTCATCCGCAACTACGTGGAATGGCTCTTGGAGCTGCCGTGGCGCAAAGAATCGAAGGACACGGTGAATATCGCCAAGGCCGCGCGCATCCTCGACCACGACCATTACGGCCTCAAGAAAGTCAAGGACCGCATTCTCGACTTCCTCGCCGTACATCAGCTGGCCAAAGACAAGAGCGCGCCGATTCTCTGCCTCGTCGGTCCGCCGGGCGTCGGCAAGACGTCGCTCGCGGCTTCCGTCGCGAGAGCCACGGGCCGCAAATTCATCCGCGCCTCGCTCGGCGGCGTGCGCGATGAAGCTGAAATCCGCGGCCACCGCCGCACGTACGTCGGCGCAATGCCGGGCCGCATCATCGAGGGTATCCGCAACGCCGGCACGCGCAATCCGGTCTTTCTTTTGGATGAGATTGACAAGCTTTCGATGGATTACCACGGCGACCCGTCGTCGGCGCTGCTTGAGGGCCTTGACCCCGCGCAGAACAAGACGTTCAGCGACCATTATATCGACATTCCGTTTGACCTCTCGAAGGTGTTCTGGATTGTCACGGCCAATGACCTTGGCAATATTCCGCGTCCGCTGCGCGACCGCATGGAAATCATCATGCTCTCGAGCTACACGGAATACGAAAAACTCGAGATTGCCAAGCGCTATCTCGTCGCACGCCAGCGCGAACAGAACGGTCTGACGGGCAAGGACATTCACTTCGGCCCCGGCGTCCTGCAGGAAATCATCGAATACTACACGCGCGAATCGGGCGTGCGCGAGCTCGAACGTTTGATTGGGCAGGTCTGCCGCAAGGCCGCGCGCAAGATTGTCGAAGGCGAAGAACCGCCGATTCGCGTGACGAAGCACAATCTGACGGACTTCCTCGGCCGCATCAAATTCCTGGAGACCAAGGCTGAGAAAGAGCCGCAGGTCGGCGTAGTCACGGGCATGGCCTGGACGGAAGTCGGCGGCGACATCCTGCCGACGGAAGTCACGGTGCTTAAGGGCAAGGGCAAGCTGATTCTCACGGGCCAGCTCGGCGATGTCATGCAGGAATCGGCGCAGGCCGGTCTCTCGTACATCCGCAGCCGCGCTGACAAGCTCGGCCTGCCCGAGAACTTCTACGAGAAGGACGATATCCACATCCATCTGCCTGAAGGTGCTGTGCCGAAGGACGGCCCGTCGGCCGGCATTACGATGGCCACGGCCATGATTTCGGCACTGACGGGACGCAAGGTCCGCAGCGATGTCGCCATGACCGGCGAAATCACGCTGCGCGGCAACGTCCTGCCGATTGGCGGCCTCAAGGAAAAAGTGCTCGCCGCTTACCGCGAGGGCATGAAGACCATCATCCTGCCGAAGGAAAATGTCCGCGATATCGAGGACATCCCCAAGCCCGTGCGCGACAAGCTCGAATTCGTGCCGGTCAAGCACATGGACGAGGTCCTCAAGGTAGCCCTGCTGCCAAAGGAAGAAAAAGAAAAGGAAGAGAAGAAAGAAAACGAGGCGGTGCCTGCCGAGACAGCGGCCGCGCAGAAGGGGGAGTAAGTCATGGCAGACAAAGAAATCACCGAGGATGTCATCATCACGCAGGGCAAATACATTGCCTCCGCCGTCAAGAAAGACCAGTACCCCGAGCGCAGGCTGCCGGAAGTCGTCTTTATCGGGCGCTCGAATGTCGGCAAATCTTCCCTGATTAACTCCCTGACGCGCATCCGCGGGCTCGCGCGCGTTTCTTCGCAGCCGGGCAAGACGCAGACCATCAACTTCTTTGCGCTCACGGCCAAGCTGCTCGACAAGGAGTCGGGCGCCGAGGCCATCCGCAAGGATTTTTACCTCGTCGACCTGCCGGGCTACGGCTATGCCAAGACGGGCAAAGAACGCCGCAAAATCTGGAAGAAGTTCATCGATGAGTATCTCCTGACCTCCCCGCAGCTGCAGTTTGTCTGCCAGCTCATCGACATCCGCCATGAGCCCATGGCCTCAGACATTGAGATGTTCCAGTGGCTGGTCGAGAACAACATCCCTGTGCTCATCGTCGCGACGAAGGCCGACAAGCTCGGCAAGAACGCGCGTCAGAAGAATGTCGCGGCCATCCGCCGCGCTCTCGGCGTCAAGGAGCTCTCCGTCCTGCCGTATTCTTCTGTAAAAAATGAAGGACGTTCAGATTTACTTGACGTCATCAGGGAAATTCTTGTATAATAAGGGTAACGAAAGATGAATTGGGTTCACGTTTCGCGTGAATCCAATTTTTTTAGAGCTGTATTATATCATATTCGCCGGATTCATTTGCTGAAGGCAAGCATGTATTTATGGGGGAGAGCATCATGGAGCTGACATCGTTTGACAAGTCTTTACTGAATCTGCTGCAGGGCAATCTGCCTGTCTGCAGCCGTCCGTTCGCCGCACTCGCTGAAAAGCTCGGTACGACGGAGGCACATGTCCTTGAGCGTCTGCAGGAACTCAAGAAAGAGGGCTATCTGCGCCGCATCGGTACGTTCTTCAATTCCAACCGACTTGGCTATAAGGGCACGCTCGTCGCCCTGCGCGTCGACCCCGACAGGATGAAATCGGTCGCTGAGGCCATTAACCGGTATCCGGGGGCCACGCACAACTACGAGCGTGAGGGCCGCTACAATCTCTGGTTCACGCTTTTAACGCCGGCACTCGACAAGGAAAAAGAAATCCTGCAGGAAGTCAAAGCCCTGCCGGGGGTTAAGGGCATGCTGAACCTCAAGGCCCAGAAGAAGTACAAGATTAACGTGCAGTTCAAATTGGCCTGACGGCCTGACGAGACGCTGGAGGCTGCAGAGAGAAGGGAAGTGTCCGCCGCTTATGGCAGAAGATGTTGCAATGAATCAACTTGATGAACTCGATAAGAAGGTTGTCCGCGCCCTGCAGGGCGATTTCCCGCTGGTCGCGGAGCCGTACAAGGTCCTCGCGGAGCAGGTGGGCATCAGTGAAGAACTTTTCCTCGAGCGCGTCAAGGCCTTGTCTGAAGAAAAGAAAATCCGCAAGATGGGGGCTGTGCTGCGCCACCGTGAAGTCGGTTTTTCGTCGAATGTCCTCGTGGCCTGGGAAGTCGACCCGGCAAGGCTCGACGAAGTCGCAAAGAAAATGGCGGAGTCGCCCTCGGTCTCACACTGCTATGACCGCAATACGGCACCGGACTGGCCCTACAATCTCTACACGATGGTTCACGGCCACAGCCGTGAAGAATGTGAAGCCATCGTCGCCGGCCTTGCGAAAGAGACCGGTGTCGAGAACCGCGCCATGCTCTACACGAAACATGAATGGAAAAAAGTTTCGATGAAGTATTTTCAGGAATGAATATGTTATATGACATTTCCTGAGATATGACATAAGTATAACGAAAGAGAAAGCCTCAGAACCCCGGCAGCGATATAGGCGGCGGTTTTTCTGAGGCTTTTCAATTCTCTGCATCATCTAGCAGGAATTTGGCAAAAAAAGCAGAAATTGGACATCAGTAATAAATTTATGCAATTCAGCCATCCATGCATAAGAGCCTGTGTAAAGCGAGCACGGTTCAGCTGCTTTGGGGATTGTGGAAGCTGCTCAACGGACTTTACGGCATGACAAAGGGCAATGAGCTCCTGATGCGCATCGGTGCAATGCTGCGCCGTTATTACGGCAGCGACCAGCGCACGGCTTACGGCCGCATCATTCCGCCGAGCCTGTTTGTGCCGATTCTTGAGGAACACGGCAAAATCTGGCAGCTCGACTATCACGTCTGGAAACAGGCCTGCAAGCTCCTGAAGTCGTGGCAGAACACACCGCTCGCGGACCGTTATATTTCGGTCAATATCTCCGTGAAGGATATGTATTATCTGGACCTCTATAAAGTCTTCACAGACCTTGTGAAAGAATACGAGATTTCGCCCGCAAAGCTTGAGCTCGAGATTACGGAGACGGTCTTCATGGACAAGCCGAAAGAAGCGATGTCCCTGATTCGCCGCCTCAAGGAATACGGTTTTGTCATTGCCATTGATGATTTTGGCAGCGGGTATTCGAGCCTGAGCTTCCTCAAGGACATTCAGGCCGACATCCTGAAGATTGACATGGACTTTCTGCGCAAGACGGAGCATCAGGAGAGAAGCCGCATCATTTTGCGCTCCATCGTGGCCTTGGCGCGCGAACTCGGCATGCCGACGGTCGTCGAAGGCGTGGAAACGCTGCAGCAGGTCGAAGACCTCACGAAGCTCGGCTGCAATATCTTCCAAGGGTTTTATTTCGCGCAGCCGGTTCCCGTCGCTGCGTATCTGGAGCGCTTCGGGGAGGAGAAGGCCGTGGCCGCAGCGGAATCGTGAACGCTTCAGCCTATTTTCACGGAAGGCGTGTATATATAAAAGAAGATTTTATTTTGAGGAGTGATCGTGATGCGGGTTTTGCTGGCAGAGGACGATAAACGTCTGGGCAAGCTCATTCAGTACATGTTGGAACAGAATGGCATTCAGGTCGAGTGGGTGACGAATGGCAGTGATATCTATGAGTATGCGATGTATGCGGATTACGATATCCTGATTCTCGACTGGATGATGCCGGGAGAGACTGGTGTTGAGGCTTGCAGCCGGCTGCGCAAAGACGGCTATGAAAAGGCTATCCTGATGCTGACGGCGCGTGATTCCGTTGAGGACCGCGTGACGGGACTCGATGCGGGCGCCGACGATTACCTCGTCAAGCCGTTTGAATTTGCCGAGCTCATGGCCCGCCTGCGCGCCCTCGGCCGCCGCAGCACGCAGAAAATCCAGCAGGATGTCGTCGAGGTCGGTGAATTCACGCTGAACCGCACGGCCAAGGTTCTCAAGAAGAAGGACAAGGTCATCCAGCTCTCGCCGCGCGAATTCCAGATTTTCGACCTGCTTGCACAGAACATCGGCATCGTCGTGCCGCGCGACATCATCCTCGACCGCATCTGGGGCCTTGAGTCCGATGTCAGCTCGAACAACATCGACTCGTACATGAAAATCCTGCGCAAGAAGCTCGACCTCGGCGACGGCGGCACGGTCATCAAGACGGTCCGCGGTGTCGGCTACAAGCTGGAGGCTAAGAGCTGATGGCGCAGAACATCTTTGGCAGCAGCCGGCGTAAACTGACGATTCTCTACTCGATTGTCATGATTGTCTTCCTCGTGCTGCTGCTCTTTGCGATGCACAAGACCATGGAATGGTCCATCACGTCGGAGCAGGCCCGTGAACTCATGGACACGGCCAGCAACGTCTCGGAGGCACAGGAGTATTTCAACCAGCATCCGGAAATCGTGCTCGATGATACGATTGCCTACAAGAGCACGAATGACCGCTTGTTCTTTTACGTCTTCGATGATGACGGACGCCTGCTGAACTTTGCGCGCGCTTCGTTCCGCATCGAGCCGTTCATTCTCGACACGATTGCGCAGGACAAGGTCGCACCGGGCGAAGTCACGGTTTTCAGCAAGCCAGGTTCTGAGAATACGCGCAAGGCGCGCATCATGATGACGGCGCAGCAGGTCCGCGATGACGAGGGCAACTCGACGCAGACGGTCTACGTCGGCAAGGATGTCACGGCCATGTACAACGGTATGGAAAAAGCGACGTACGCACTGGCTTTCCTCGGGGCTATCGCCCTGATTATCGCGACGATTGTCGGACATATCCTCTCGGGCAAGGCCATGATTCCGTTGAAGCAGGCCTATGAGAAGCAGCGCCAGTTCGCGGCCGATGCCTCGCATGAGCTGCGCACGCCGCTCGCCGTCGTCATGGCTTCGGCGGAGCTCCTGCAGAACGACCCGTCCATCAAGTCGCCGTTCCTCAAGCAGGTCATCGAGGATGTGCGCGACGAAGTCAAGAAGATGACGAAGCTCGTCAGCGACCTGCTCGTCGTGGCACGCAGCGACAACAAGGCCTTGAAGCTCAAGCCGCAGAAGTTCAACCTCTCGGCGCTCATCGAGCAGACGGCCCGCCTCATGCAGCCGCTGGCCGACCAGAAGAAGATTGACCTGCAGGCGGCGAAGCTGCCAAAAGTCGAGATTCAGGCCGATGAGCAGAAAATCCGCCAGCTCGTGCTGATTCTCGTCGACAACGCCGTCAAGTACACACCGGACGGCGGCAAGGTCTGCGTGCGCTACGAGAGCACGGAAAAGGGCAAAGTCCGCTTCGCCGTCAGCGATACGGGCATCGGCATTGCCAAAGAAGACCAGGCGAAGGTCTTCGACCGCTTCTACCGCGTCGACAAAGCGCGTTCGCGCGAAATGGGCGGCAACGGCCTCGGCCTTGCCATTGCGCAGGAAATCGTCCATCTGCATAAGGGACGTATCTGGATTCAGAGTGAACTCGGCAAGGGCACGACCTTCTTTGTCGAGCTGCGCACGAAAATGAAATAAAGCCCCTTCATGAAAATCCTGTTGGAATTTGTTATTCCGGCAGGATTTTTTCTTATGCGGAACGAAATAGAGAAAATGGAAAAGATTGCTAAAAAGCAAAACGATGATTCTGATTCGTCAAAGAGGGGTGTTTATCATGAAACATGCTGACTTCGATGGACGGTTGGACGGAATCATGGTACGTGCGGCAGTCCGTCTTCATGAACGAATGGCCTTTGCCTTTGCGCGCGGCCGGCTGGCCGATTATCTGCGCAGAATTGGCTTTGCGGAGGAACTCTCGCTGGGGAAACAGCATAATGCAAATCTGGCTGAAATCGAAGATGAGGTACTTTTGCTGCTGGCGGCGAAACTGCGGCGCGCACGCAGGACGGGCACACTGCGCAGCCTGCTGCAGCAGCTCAATATGCTCGAACTCCTGCAGGGCGGCTGCTGGAACACGCCGGCTAAAAAACGTTCGTGGAATTCCCTGCATCCCGTCCGTCTGACCCATCAGGCACACAAAGCGCATAAAGTACGTAAAGATGAGCATGCGGGTCCGGCAGCATCCGGTCCGAATGTCATTCAGGTTCCGTTTGCCGTCATAAAATAAGAGAAATCTTGTATTTTTTTTCGGGATTCGCTATAATGATTAAGTTATAAAAAGCTTAATTCGAGGTGTAAAACCATTGCATATCGTACTCATTGAACCAGAAATCCCCGGCAATACGGGCAATATTGCGCGCCTCTGTGCAGGCACGGGCATCGAGCTCCATCTTGTGAGACCGCTGGGCTTCTCGACGGATGACAAGCATCTGAAACGCGCGGGGCTTGACTATTGGCCGCTTGTCAAGGTTCATTACCATGATAATTTTGAAGAGGTCCAGAAGCTCTACGCTGGCCACAATTTCTACTATTTGTCGACGAAGGCACCGCGTTCCTATACGGAAGTCCATTACACGATGGACGATATGCTGGTGTTCGGCAAAGAGTCGGCGGGTATTCCTGAGGAAATCCTCAAGGCCAATTGGGACCGCTGCGTGCGCATCCCGATGATTGCGCAGGCGCGTTCGCTGAACCTGTCGAACTCTGTGGCTGTCGTGGCCTATGAAGCCATGCGTCAGCTCGACTTTGCCAACCTCGCCGAGGCCGGCCCCGGCCTGCATATCTGAGGGAAATAAGATAAGGGGTATTTATAATAGAAGAGAACTTGCACATTAGATGGGAATGACAATAGATGATTGATAAAAGTTTTGTAGAGAAATGTCAGGCCTTCATCGAGCCGAACCGCTTTCGCCTCGATGAGCCGATGAAACTCCATACGACGTTCAAGATTGGCGGTCCGGCGGACTGCCTGATTTTTCCGGCTTCGCTTGAGGAGACGGAAAAGGTACTCGCACTCGTGCATGAATATCAGCTGCCGCTGACGATTCTCGGCAATGGCTCGAATGTGCTCGTGCAGGATAAGGGCATCCGCGGTGTCGTCGTGAAGTTCGCGCGTCCGATGGCCAAAATCCGCCACGAGGGCTGCCGCATCATCGCTGGCGCCGGTGCACTCTTGAAGGATGTGTCGGAAGCGGCAGCGCAGAACAGCCTTACGGGCCTTGAATTTGCCTGCGGCATCCCGGGCAGCATCGGCGGTGCGATTTTCATGAATGCCGGTGCCTATGATGGCGAGATGAAGAATGTCGCCGATGTCGTGCGCACAGTCGACCGCGAGGGCCATATCCATGCGTACAGCCGCGATGAACTCGAGCTCGGCTACCGTCACAGCCGTTTTCAGGATAACGGCGAGGCCATCGTCGAAGTCGAACTGCTGCTCAAAGAGGGCGACGCCAAGGCCATCCGCGCGAAGATGGATGACTTTACCGAGCGCCGCGAGAGCAAGCAGCCGCTCGAAATGCCGAGTGCGGGCAGCACGTTCAAGCGTCCGAAGGGCTATTTTGCCGGTACGCTGATTCAGGAGACGGGGCTCAAGGGCCTGCAGGTCGGCGGCGCACAGGTCTCGACGAAACACGCGGGCTTTGTCGTCAACGCCACGGGTGACGCGACGGCAGCCGATGTCCGCGGCCTCATACACGAGGTACAGCAGCGCGTCTACGCCAAACACGGCGTCATGCTGCATCCGGAAGTCCGCATCATCGGCGAGGCCTAATTGTTGCTGGCAGTTGCTGGCATCCCGAAAAACGAAAATGCATATCTGAGGCCATTGGGGCATAGCCATAAGCGGAGCGTTGGCTATGCCCCAATGGCCGCCTCGATACAGAGAACGTTCAAGAATACGCGGAACATCAAAAAGACTGCCACGGATATAACTTTCGCGGCAGTCTTTTTTGGTCTTTTTTCTGGTATTTTTTCTTGTGACAAGGAAAAATGCTTGACAGTGACGCAGGGCTCCGCTATAATAACGTATGTCAAGCAAAAAGCCTTGGCACGATATTACGATAAAGGTGGGGCAGGATGGAGCAGCTTTTGTATTTGTCGGCGCTGTTTGATTTTTACGGGGCGCTTTTGACAGAAAAGCAGCAGGAATGCCTCAAGATGCATCTCTTTGAGGATTTTTCCCTGTCAGAGATTGGCGAAGAGCTCGGGATTTCCCGGCAGGCCGTCTATGACAACATCCATCGCTCCGAAAAGGCCATGGAATCCTACGAAGGGAAGCTCGGGCTTGTCGCGCGCTACCAGAGAGAGCGCGCCGTGCTGGCCGGTGTGTGCCAATCCGTACAGAAGCTGCGGACGCCGAAGAACAGCGCCGCAGTCGACGATGTTCTTGCAAGGCTCGTGCCCCTGCTCGGCAGCAGCAAAGACGATGGGCAGGCACAGGAGATGTAAAACGTGGCCAGGAGGTATGATTAGTGATTTTTGAAAGTTTATCCGATAGACTTCAGGCGACCTTCAAGAAACTTCGCGGCCACGGCAAGCTGACGGAGGATGACGTCAACGAGGCGATGCGCGATGTGCGCATGGCACTCCTCGAAGCCGATGTCAACTTCAAGGTTGTCAAGCAGTTCATCAAGACGGTCAAGGAACGCGCGATTGGTCAGGACGTCCTCGAGACACTGACGCCGGCGCAGGTCGTCATCAAGATTGTCGATGAAGAGCTCACGAAGCTCATGGGCGGCACACAGAGCCGCATCAACATGAGCCCGAAGCCGCCGACGATTATCATGATGGTCGGTCTGCAGGGCGCCGGCAAGACGACGTCGGCCGGCAAGCTCGGCCTGGCCCTCAAGAAGCAGGGCAAGCGTCCGCTGCTCGTCGCTGCCGATATTTACCGCCCGGCTGCCATTACACAGCTGCAGGTCCTCGGCAAACAGCTCGATATCCCCGTGTTCTCGATGGAGCAGGGGACGGACGCGGTGACGATTGCGAAGAACTCCATTGACTATTCGCAGTCGCATGCCTGCGATGTCGTCATCATCGATACGGCCGGCCGTCTGCAGATTGACGAAAAGCTCATGCAGGAGCTCAAGGACATCAAGTCCGAGGTTCATCCGCACGAGATTCTGCTCGTCGTCGATGCGATGACCGGTCAGGAATCGGTCAATGTCGCCCAGGCCTTCAACGAATCGCTCGGTCTCGACGGCGTCGTCATGACGAAGCTCGACGGCGATGCCCGCGGCGGTGCGGCCCTGTCTGTCAAGGCGGTCACGGGCGTGCCAATCAAGTTCATCGGTCTTGGCGAGAAGCTCGAGCCGCTCGAGCCGTTCCATCCGGACCGTATGGCTTCGCGCATCCTCGGCATGGGCGATGTGCTCTCGCTCGTCGAGAAAGCACAGGCGACTTTCGACATGGAAGAAGCCAAGAAGATGGAGAAGAAGCTCCGCAAGGACGAGTTCACGCTCGATGACTTCCTCTCGCAGATGCAGCAGGTCAAGAAACTTGGCTCGCTCGACAACATCCTCGGCCTGATTCCGGGCATGGGCGGTCTCAAAAAGCAGCTCGCCGGTCAGGATATCGACCTTGACGGCAAGGAAATGCGCCAGATTGAGGCCATCATCAAGTCGATGACGCCGAAAGAGCGCGCGAACATCAACATCATCAACGGCAGCCGCCGCAAGCGCATCGCGATGGGCTCCGGCACACGCGTACAGGACGTCAACAAGCTCCTGAAGCAGTTCGGCGAGATGAAAAAGATGATGAAGAAAATGAAAAAGATGCAGAAGGGCAAGAAAGGCATGCCGAATCTCGGCGGCCTCGGTCTTCCGAAACTGCCGTTCATGCATTGATTGATAAAGTTTCAAGTTTTACGATACCAATTTGAAAGGTGGTGAATTTTCATGGCAGTAAAGATTCGTCTGAACCGTATGGGTGCAAAGAAGAATCCGTTCTATCGCATTGTTGTCGCTGACTCCCGCGCTCCGCGTGATGGTCGTTTCATCGAGGTTCTCGGTAACTACGATCCGTCCCAGAATCCGGCAGTCGTCAACGTTGACGAGGATAAGGTTCTCGATTGGATGAACAAAGGTGCTCAGCCGACCGATACCGTTAAGAATCTCCTCAGCAAGCAGGGCCTCATGGCTAAGTTCGCTGAAGCAAAGAACGCTAAGAACTAAGGAGAGACTACAGCATGAAAGAGATTGTTGAAGTTATCGCCAAATCCTTAGTGGATCATCCGGAAGATGTCAATGTGGAGGAGAAGCAGGAAGGCCGTGAGGTCTGTGTGGAACTCCACGTGGCTGAGGATGACATGGGTAAAGTCATCGGCCGTCAGGGGCGCATTGCGAAAGCCATGCGCACAGTTGTCAAGGCCGCAGCTGCCCGGGAGAACAAAAAAGTCTCGGTTGAGATTATTTAAAGAGAAGCGGCATTGCCCCGTTGTACACAGGTACATAAAGGAGGGCTTTGCCGCTTTTTATATGCTTAGCTATTATTATGGTAGAAAAGAGGCAGATTATGAACACGATTTCGCTCAAGATGCCGGTGACCATCAAGGCAAAGGTCACGGAGAAACTCAAGGCAAAGATGGTCAAGGAGCTCGAAGAGGGCATCAACCGCGCAGAACTCGAGATGCAGCAGCTCGGCATTCAGGAAAAACGCGTCCTGCAGGAAAACGGCCCGGCCAATCCGGATGAGCCGACGCCGCAGGAAATCCAGCGCCTGCATGCCATCCAGCAGCATTTCGGTCAGGAGCGCCAGAAGCGCGCTGAGTACCGCGAGCAGGCTCTGGCCCAGAAAGAGCAGACGGAAAAAATCAAGCTCGGCTCGGAAATCGTACAGGGCACACTCGAGCGTCAGGTCGAGGTCAAAGTCGGCGATGACATGCGCGAGCTCATGAATGTGGAAGTGCTGGTGGAAGATGACAAGATTATCGCCATCCGCGGCTAAGAAAAATCACACGGGGCTTAAGGCCAAGACAAAGGCCAAGCTTGACATGGCGAACCGCGTGACGATTGGCAAGGTCGGCGCGGCGCACGGCATTCACGGTGAGATGCGCATCATCCCGCTGACGGACTTCACGGAGCGCTTTGCCGATATGAAAGAGGTCATGGTCGGCGATGAACTCCTGCACATCGAGAGCTGCAAGTACCATAAGCAGTTCATCCTGCTCAAATTCCGCGAATATCCGGTGCGTGAAGACGCGATGCAGCTGACGGGCCGCATGCTGACGGTCGACCGCAGCGAGGCGGTGCCCCTCGAAGAAGGCGAGTTCTACACGTTCGACATCATCGGGCTCAAGGTCCTTGACATGGCGGGCACGGAGCTTGGCACGGTCGAGAACGTCCTGCGCACGGGCAGCAATGATGTCTATCAGGCCCGCCGCACGGACGGCCGCGAGCTTTTGATTCCAGCCCTTAAGGCCGTCGTCAAAAAAATCGATGTCAAAGGCGGCTGCATGGTCGTCGACCTGCCGGAGGAGACGGACGATGCGCATTGACATGGTCACACTGTTTCCGGAGATGTTTGCAGGGCCGTTTGGCGACAGCATCACGAAGCGCGCCGTGGAAAACGGTATTCTCGATATCCATTTCACGAATTTCCGTGACTTTTCTTTTGATAAACACAAGCACGTCGACGATTCGCCGTTTGGCGGCGGCGCCGGTATGGTGCTGAAGCCGGAGCCGATGTACCGTGCGGTGCGTGATGTCCTCGAAAAGACACAGGAATTTGCGGCCAACCGCCGCGTGCTGATTATGGACCCGTCGGGCCCCGTCTTTACGCAGGAGAAGGCGAAGGAACTCGCGAAATACGACCAGCTCGTCTTTATCTGCGGCCATTACGAGGGCTTTGATGCAAGGATTTATCCTCTTGCGGACGAAGCCATCTCGATTGGCGATTTTGTGCTGACCGGCGGCGAGCTGCCGGCCATGGTCATCACGGATGCCGTCTCGCGTATGCTGCCGGGCGTTCTCGGTGACGAAGATTCCGCGCCGACGGACTCATTTTATGACGGCCTGCTCGAATTTCCGCAGTACACGCGTCCGCGCGAATTTGAGGGCATGGAAGTGCCGGACATCCTCTTGTCGGGAGACCACGCGAAAATCCGCGAGTGGCGCCACCAGGAGTCTCTGCGCATGACGATGGAAAAGCGTCCAGACCTTCTTGAAAAGAAGGAACTCAGCGAAAAAGACAGGGACTTCCTGCGCCGGATTTCCCGCGATGATTCGTAAGATAAATCGCGGAAAATAACATAGATTTTACTTGTTCATGCAGGTGGAATCTGATAAAATAAAGCTAAAGTTAGCAGACAGACCACGACTTCTGGAAGCCGTGGTCTTTTTTGACGAAAGGCAGGTTTTGGTGGATTGGAGGAAAAGCTGAAGCTGTACGGCTTTAATAACCTGACGAAAGCGCTGAGCTTCAATATTTATGATATCTGTTACGCAAAGTCGGCGAGGGAACAGCAGGATTACATCAAGTACATCGATGAGCAGTACAACTCGGAACGCCTGACGAAAATTCTCTCGACGGTCACGGAGATGATTGGCGCGCGTATCTTAAATATCGCGAAGCAGGATTATGACCCGCAGGGCGCGAGCGTGACGATGCTGATTGCAGAAGAAGATGCCGTGGCTTCGGGGCGCAAGAAGCCTGTGGAGTCGGCCATCCTCGGCGATACGATTCTCGCGCACCTCGACAAGAGCCATGTCACAGTGCATACTTATCCGGAGTTCCATCCGGGCACGAGCATTGCGACGTTCCGCGTCGATATTGACGTGGCGACCTGCGGCGAGATTTCGCCCTTAAAGACGCTCGACTACATGATTGCGCAGTTCGATTCGGATATCATCACGATGGATTACCGCGTGCGCGGATTCACGCGCGACGTCGACGGGCGCAAATTGTTCATGGATTCGAAGATGCGGTCCATTCAGGAGTTCATTAAACAGGAGACGCTTGACCGCTACGATGCGGTCGACATCAACCTCTATCAGGCGAATCTTTTCCACACGCGCATGCTCATCAAAGAGCCGCAGCTGCAGAATTATCTTTTCAACACCGATATCTACGAGATTCCGCCGAAGGACAGGCTGGCCATCAGCAACAGCCTGCGCCGCGAGATGATAGAGATTTACAGCGGCAAGAATCTTTATTGACATCAGGGTGCTAAGGCGGCAGGAGAGGGTGGGCAGCCAACGTTCCGCGCAGCAGGCTGAAGCTTCACTTATGGCTGCCCACCCTCTCCTG
>OIYH01001414.1_pt1 | contig 13977 bp, 7 predicted proteins | sample 1587911 | NCBI WGS metagenome assembly OIYH01 (sample SAMN03283252) | human gut metagenome | biome: human-associated habitat; material: feces | host: Homo sapiens | place: USA | collected 2013
GTACCAGGGTTGCTGCTTTTGTAATATCGATGGTTCCGATATAGCCGATGATGGCAGTCTCTTTCAACAGCACGATCATCTCGTTGATCAGCGCCGGAAGAACGTTTTTAAACGCCTGCGGAATGATAATCAGACGCATGGTCTGTGCCGGGTTTAAACCAAGGCTTCGTCCCGCTTCCGTCTGTCCTTTATCCACAGACATGATTCCGGAACGGAAAATCTCGGCAACGTACGCACCGGAGTTGATACCAAAGGCAATTCCGCCGATCACGATATTGTTCAGGTTTACGGTTGCAAAAATAACGGAATAGAAAAACAGAATCTGAATCATGGACGGCGTTCCGCGGATGATCGTCAGATAGACGCGTGCAACAATATTCAGAAGTTTTAATTTACCGGTCTGCTCGTGTGTTGAACGGATCAGTGCGATGAGAAGTCCGAGCACAACACCGATGCACAGTGCGATTACCGTGACAAGCAGCGTCGTCTTCAGACCGGTCAGCCACCACTCTGTAGCACCGTTGTCTACAAAGTAACGGTTAAACTGATGCTGTAAATTTTCCATAAAATACATCTCTCCTTTGTGGTTTCATTTCCTGCAAAAAGAGCGGCTGCACCATTTTGCCTGGCGGACAGCCGCTCTTTTTCTCTCATTAGATTACTTTCTTACAATAACAACCTGTGTTGCATTTGCATAAGTATCGGTGAAATCAACGCTCTCCTCACGCTCCGGAGTAACAGTCATTCCGGCTGCGCCAAAATCTGCTTTTCCGCTGTTGACGGATGCAAGGATAGTTTCAAATGCCATATCCTCGATTTTCAGCTCATAACCAAGCTTATCGCAGATGGCCTGGGAAATATCAGCGTCGATACCAACAATATCGGTTCCCTCTTTGTACTCCCACGGCTCGAACTCAGCGTTGGTTGCCATGGTAAGCGTTCCGTTGGAGCGGTCCACGTCTGCCGGGGACTCATACGGATGCTGGCCGACTTCATCACCGATGTAGTTGCTCATGATCTCATCAAGAGTTCCGTCCTCTTTCAGCTCTGCCAATGCGGTGTTAAATTCGTCTCTTAACTCATTTCCTTTTTTGAAGCACATCGCGTACTCTTCGGTATCAAAAATGCCTTCTACAATTTTCAGATCATCGTTTGCTGCAACGAATTTCTCTGCCGGCAGGGAATCGATGACAACACAGTCAATCTTTCCGTTTTTCAGTGCCTGAATAGCATCGGCGCCTTTGTTGTAACGCTGCATCTGGGAATCTGCATTAACGGCATCGCTCGCCTGAGAATCACCTGTTGTTCCGGTCTGTACACCAATCTTCAGATCTGCCAGATCCTCTACGGATGTTACTTCTACTTTCTTTGCGGTAGATGCAGAACTCCCGCATCCTGCCATCGAAACAGCAAACAGAACGGACATTGCAAGTGCTGTTGCTTTTTTTGCAAAATTCATTTTCATAATAATCTCCTTCTCTCCTCATGTGATGTATATTTATTCACTTTTCCTTATTATAACAGCATCTTTCTAAAAAGCAAGGAAAAACCGAAAAAAAAGCATCAGAAATGAAAAAGAGGGCGATGTTACCTTCCTGAAAGCCGATGTTTCTTCTGCAGATGACTGCCGCAATGTGGTTGAAACTGTTATGAAAAAATACGGAAGAATCGATGTACTCGCCAACGTAGCCGGTGTCGTCGGCACACGCGGCGCTTTTGTCGATCTCGATCTTGCTGACATCCAGAACACGATCTGATGTTGTCTGCAACGTAATAGAACGCTTCGACCATTTCCGACCTCATAATCATTTCCCAGCTCAATCACTTCACTTTCGTTTCGGCTCTGTTGCTCCCTGTCCTACGCTTAAATCTAACGTTACCGCTTCAATTCCAAGGACTCGGTACAAGGCGGTTGGTTAGACCTTACCTTGGTGGGTTTCCCACTGTATTTTATCAGCTTCAGGTGAGAGAAAAAACAGGCACTGATTTTCTGTCCCATTCCAAGCCATTTCCCCCTACATCGACGCTTATCAGTAGCGTGTGCTAATAATTTTTATTGAAGGATAACCTTTATTTCATGCTTTTTATTGTCTGCAAAATCCGGAATCCTGTTTCCTTTTATCTGTGTTCCGTCCACAATAATTACGGATGTGACAGCCTTCCGACACTGCGGATTCTCAATTACAATATGATAATCTGCGTTTCGGAAATGTCTCGTCATCTCAGCCCGTTCCCATTCTTTCGGAAAACATGGGGTAATTTCCAGCCCGTCATATCCGCGTTTTACCCCCATAATGCCTTCATACAGTCCCTTCATGCACCATGCAGAGGTTCCGGTTGTCCAGGACCAGTAAGATTTGCCGTAATATTTCGGATGTGTGGAATAGCAGTTTGTAAATACATATGGCTCGGCGCCGGACTGCGTGGACGGATTCTTTTCACTGTCCGGCATGATTTTTTTCAGAGTACAAAGTGCCTTTTCAGCTCTGCCGAGTTTGCAGTCCATAAGGATCTTAAATCCCGTTGCATGGCAATATACTCCGCCGTTTTCAAACAGCCCCGGCAGCATTCCCGACATCCGTCCAACATTCGGAGAATATTTCTCATACGGCGGCATATTCAGAGGGAAACCAAAATCATGTTCCATACTGTCAACCGAAGTCAGAAGCTTCGGAAGCTTTTCTTCATCTACCACGTCTCCCAGAACTGCCCATGTCTGGGCGTTCAGATAGATTTTACTGCCTTCACTTGTTCTGGAACCAATGTTTTCCTTCTTACTGAGTGCCCGCATATACCATTCACCATCCCAGGCTTTCTCATTAATACTCTTTCTCATGGTATCATATTCTTTTTTCAGAAATTCTGCATAATCAGTCTCCCCGATTTTTTCCATAAGCAGCTTCAGTTCTCTGAAAGCAAGACAGAACTGATGAGAAAGCATGACGGATTCCGCTTCCGGATCGGTTGTGATATTCAGCGCATCATTCCAGTCTGCAAAATAAATCCGGCTCAGCCCATTTCTTCCCTTATCCCGGATAAGACAATCTGCGGCTGCTTTTAAGTGCTCCACTACAGCCGCAGCACCGCCATCCTGCCACTCAATCTTCTTTTGCAGAATCGTGTAATCTCCCGTCTCCTTGATAAGTTCACACACCGCCCAGATAATCCAGAACGGCTGGTCTGAATACCTGGTGTCGTCATACGGATACCAGGTCAATACGGCATGACCATCCCGAAACTGATGGCGCAGACATTCCAGAATCTCCTCCCTGGCCTTCTCCTGACGATAATTCAGAAGTGCCACTGCAATCTGCAGATTATCCCGCACACCCTTTTTCCCAACAATACAGCAGTCTATCTGCTTCTTCAGCCACTGGTTCATAATATGATTGATTTTGCTGTCCGGTGTGGTGACGGACAGGGAACTGTATTTGTCCAGATTATACTCCACGGCCTCCTTACAGGCACTTTCCGTACGCTTAGCATCCGCATACATTTTAGCTGTCGCTCTTGCCTCATCCAGAGATTCACTGACGCCGAAGACCATCCTGATTTCCTTCGTCTCGCCCGGCTGCAGTATGAACTTATGCTGCAGCACACCGCCAAGAATAAACAGTGCCGCCTCCGAATTCGTACAGTCACTGCCATTTACTACTACATCCGGTCTCTGAAACAGTGCATAAGCAGAAGCATCCAGTTTCGTGACAGATCCTGCCGCTCCACAGAATCTGGCCAGATCCCCGTCATAAGCATACACAGGCTCGGAAGCAGCCAGATAAGCATTGTACCGTTTATGCGGTGCAAACGGATGAGCGGATCTACAATATATTCCATTTAATTCCCTGTCAAAGGAAGTTTCAAGGCAACGGTACATTTCATAATAACGGGGGTATGAGAATCCCTCCAGCTCAAAAGTTACCGCTGAAAATGTGCTGAGTGTACGGGTTTTTCTACTTTTGTTCTTAAGCCGAAACGTCCACACTTCCTGAAATCCTGTCTGCGGCACAAAAATGCTCCATGAACTCTCTATCCCCTGACACTCCGACTGTAGTCTGGAAAATCCGATACTGTGCTCACACTGATAGCTTTCTACCTGTTCATTCAGCGGCGCTGCACCGATATTCCAGCTTTTATTCGTTTCATCATCCCGGATATAGAAATATCTTGCATCATTGTTATTGATCATGCACATATCTGCTCTTTCATTCAGGTAATAGCTGCGCCCATGCCCGTTCTGGGAAACCTGCGCACAGTAGCCGTTTTCATTCCACAAATAGTTAAACCAGTATCTTGGCGGCTTTGCATCATAAATCACACAGGAATTGCCGTCGTTTGTAAATTCATATATTTTCTTTTCCATTCTCGCCATTTCTCCCTTTCAAGCTCTCGATTACCTGCAGCAGGTGATGCACTGCTGTCTCCAGCTGCCCGCGTGTCACTCGCCCTTCCCGGTATCCGTTCAGGATCTGGTTAATCACCGGCGGCCCGCCGGGCATGACAACATCATTTCCGGCCGCAACTGCATCCGCGCCATCCACCACAATATCCATATCCCCCCAGTCAGTCACCAGAAATCCTTCATATCCCCATTCTTCCCGCAGAATCCGGTTGCACAGGTCGCTGTTTCCACCTGCAAATATCCCGTTAATTTTATTAAAAGAAGTCATAATGCAGCGTACATTTGCTTTTTTTACCAGCATTTCAAATGGTTTCAGATACAGTTCCCGGGCTGCCCGTTCCGTAATAACAGAATCTACTGCGTCATACTGTTTCTTTGCGTTTCCCCTGCGGTAGGTTTCCTGCTCATTAACTGCGAAATGCTTTGGACACACCAGTACCTGATGATTTTCCTGTACGCCTTTTGTAATTGCGCAGGCACACACTCCTGTAAGAAAAGGATCTTCTGAAAAATACTCAAAGTTTCTACCACACAACGGATTTCGGTGAAGATTTACTGCAGGTGCGAGCCACACATCAACCTGTGCTTCCTCACACTCTGCCCCCACTGCTTCTCCAAATCTGTACCACGCCTCTTTATTAAACGCACATGCCAGCAGCATTTCCGTCGGCCACGCAGTTCTCCCGATTCCGGCAGGTCCATCCATATAGAAAACAGAATGGATTCCTTTATCTTTGATTGCTGGTGACACATATCCATTATGCCCTGCCGGATGATCATTGCAGGTCAAAGGCTTTCCTTCTTTATCACAGATGGTCTCCGGAAACGTTGTATCCAGAAATCCTGCAAAGGGAATTCCGGGACCGAAGCCTACGAGAAGTGCCGCAAGCTGTTCCTCTGTGAAATCTGAAAAATCTCTTACCTGCCTTCCCTGCCCCGCCTCTCTTTTCTCCGGTTTGACATCAATTCCTGAAAGCGTTAGTTTATACATTGGATTTTCTTCACAGACTCCGCCGCATGCATCACTCGGCAACTCCTGGTCTTTCAGGCAATTTTTCTTTAAAAACGTAAGTTTTCCATCATTACATGCTTTCAACCCAAGCGCTGAACGACAAATGCTGTATATAATGTCCTCCGAAACATCTAACTCACAGATGCAGACGGTCTCTTCCGAGGACGTTCCCATTCTGAGCTTATATCGTCCCTTCTCAATCAGCCATACGGAGGATTTTTCCTCATAACACGAAAGTCCATCCCATGGTATATGGATTGACACACTTGTTTTCTCTCCCGGTTTCAAAACTTCTGTCTTGGCGAATCCCTTTAATTCTCTCTCTGCTTTTTCTGTTTTTCCATCCGGCATAGAAACATAGATTTGCACGACTTCCCTGCCTGCACAGAGTCCGACATTCTTCACATCAATTATTATAGTTATCCCGTCTTCTTCTTTTGAAACAGCGGCCGCATCTAATGCAAATTTTGTGTAGGAAAGCCCATGTCCGAATGGAAATAATACCTCTTTCCTAAAAGAACTGAAATACCGGTAGCCGTTATAGATATCCTCCTGATATACGGTCACCGGGCTTTTTCGGAAACCGAAGCTCCCGTTTTCTTCCGCATCCAGTCCATAATCTTCATAAGTCAGAATATGTTCTTCCTTCTCCTTGTCCCATGAAAAATGCTTTGCAGAAGGATAATCCTCATACCTGTGTGCAATTGTAAATGCCAGCTTTCCGGAAGGGGAAACATTACCTTTAATGATTTCTGCAACAGCCTTTGCACCACCCTCTCCCGGAAGACCAAGGAACAGAATACTTTTTACGGAAGCATACTTTGTTGTCCATTCCAGGTCAATAAGTCCATTTACATTAAGGATTACAATGACTTCCGGGAAGTTTTCGCACACCTGGCTGACCAGCTTCTTTTCTTCTTCGGTAAGATAATAATCTCCTTCCAATCTTCTGTCACATTCCTCGCCGCCTGCATTTCTTCCTAGCACAAGAATTGCGGTATTTGTCCTGTCTCTCACATTGGTCAGCAGACATTCCGGAATCGGATACTCCGGTACCGGCGCATGGTACGTTCCAAATATCTCATACATCAGGCCGCTGTTTACTGCCTCCTTCATCTGGGAAAAATCGAATTTTTCCTGCGGATTCGCTGCTTCCGCTTCCCGCTGCTGCAGATAGTACTGTTTTAACTCCTCACATACAGAGATTCCTGCTTTCTCAAGTTCTATTATGATATTACTGCTTTCTGCTCCTCTTGCCGCTCCGGAACCATTTCCGGAAACATAGGTCACAAGTGCTGATCGTCCGAACACAGCAACTGTCTGTCCTTCCTGAAGCGGAAGAAGCTGATTCTCATTTTTCAGCAGAACAACCGATTCTTCTACCAGCTGCTCTGCAAGCAATTTTCTATTTTTAACCATTCTCTTTACTCCACTGTCACATCTGCATAAAACGCTCTGTCTCTTCCGGCAACCCATCCATTTTCTACAATCTCAAAAGCGCCGCTTAGTCTGATATCCTCTGAAGAGCCTCCTATTTCTGCCTCAATAGTTCCTTTCTCAATCTTCCATTTCATCCTTCTATCCAGAAATGCAAGCTGTGATGCTTTTATCTCAAAGATTACTTTTTTCTTTTCTCCCGGCACTAGCGTAATTCTCTTAAATCCCGCCAGTTCCTTGACCGGTCTTGCCATGCTTGCATGAATATCCTTCAGATAAAGCTGAACGACTTCATCCCCCTTGTATTCTCCTGTATTTTCCACATCACACTGAATCCGGATACTTTCTGTCGGCATAATGCAATCCTTGGATAACTGCAGATTGCTATATTCGAATTTTGTATAAGACAAACCATGTCCGAAATAATACCTCGGTGTATGCGGCATATCCACATAATTCAAAAAGCCGATGCTTCCGGTCTGATGCCATGCGGAATTATGCGGGTGATTGTAATAAATTGGAATCTGACCGGAAGTATAAGCTGTCGTTACCGGCATTTTTCCTCCAGGATTATACCTGCCAAGCAGAGTGCTCACAACTGCCTCCGCCCCCATCTCGGACGGATTCCAAGCCTCCAGTATTGCATCCAGATGTGCATCTGCCGCATCACTGGATATAGGGCGTCCGTCAAAATGAACTCCGATCAGCGGTTTCCCAAGCTTTGCTGCCTTCCTGATAAATGCATCCTGGCATTCCGGAAGATTGATATTTGTCGCATCCACACCCTCTCCCATGGAGGCCATAGAACAGGTTCCGTGCTTTCCTCCTAAAGTAAGAATCACAATATCGGCATCCTCTGCAATTTCAAGCGCCCGGGCATAACCGGATTGATCCGCTCCTGCAATCGGGTATCCATAAGCATAACGAATCTCTGCATCCGGCATCTGAGCTTTCAGTTCCTCCAATATACTTCGGCAGTCCGGTTTCTGACGTTTCAGAATCACGTCAAATTCCGGCGTTTCATCTGACTGAATATTGGTTCCCGGAACAGTCACGATTTCTTTGTTGTCCACATTTTCACTTCCACTGACCCCGGCAATCGAGTTGGCAATTGCATAGGTAGATTCCATCATACACATATGCGTATATCCTCCGAAAAACTTTCTCGGACTGTCTGCGTGAGGTCCGATCAGTGCAATCTTTTTTACGGATTTTTGAATCGGAAGCACACCATTATTTTTAATCAGTACCATAGATTCTTTTGCAGACTGCAGGGAAATTTCTTTATCCTTCTTATTCATAAAAACTCTGCGAAGCTCTTCTCCTTCCAAAGCAAAAGGATGTTCAAACAGCCCCATACGAAACTTTGCCGTCAGGACTCTTTTTACAGCCCGATCCAGAATGTCCATATCTGCCCTGCCTGACGCAAACAGATTCTTAAATGCTTCCCCATAGCCCTCAACACTTGGAAGCTCCATATCCATTCCCGCCTCCAGGCATAACAGTCCTGTTTCCTCTTTGGTTTCCCCGATTCCCTGAAACATAAATGCATTATTAATGGCGCCATAATCACTGACGCAAAGTCCGTCAAACCCCATCTCTTCTCTCAGCAGTTCTGTCAAAAGATGATGCGATGCGGAAGCCGGCTCTCCATTGATCAGGCAATAGCAGGGCATGATTCCTCTTAAACCTGCTTCTGTAATGGCTGCCTGAAATGGCTTTCCATAGATTTCTTCTAACAAACGTTCCGGTGTATCACTATTGGCCCCATGAATACCTGCTGCTGAATTATGAAATGCCAGAAAATGCTTGGCTACACTTTCTGTTCTGCGTCCTGCTGTCTCATATTTCTGGCACCCTTTTGTATAAGCTGATCCCAGGCTGGCTGTAAGAACCGGATCCTCTCCATACGTTTCTCCCTGCCGTCCCATTCTGGAATCTCTGGAAATATCAAGCACAGGGGCAAAGACATGCGTAATACCACAAGCAGCTTCCTGACGGCTTACAATTTCTGCAATTTTCTCCTCCAACTTTGGATTCCATCCGGCACCCCTTCCAATTCCGGAAGGAAAGCTTGTGGAATCCTGAATAAATGCTCCACAGAGTCCTTCCATATGAAAAATTGCCGGAATACGGTGCGGACTGTTTTCCATAACGATTCTCTGCACCTTTCTCTGCCACCGGACCACTTCATCCAGACTTTCCATTCTCCGCATTTCCAGCGTACTTACCTGTCCGATTCCATGCTTTGTCTGTTCATTGATTCCGGCAAAATCATAACTCGCCTTGTCAAATGGAAAAACACAGTTCAACTGAGCCACTTTTTCATCCAGACTCAGTTCCTCTAAAAGATATGCCGCCCTTTCCTCCGGTATCAATTCTGTATTCTGATATTTGTCGCTCATTTTATCATCTCTCCACTTTCCATTTAATTTCTGATATAGCATGAAGCCAGTCATAAATGGCCGGCTCCATACCTGATATATTTTTATTTAGTTATTCTGACCCTTTCTACGTGCTTCAACTTCCGCTCTCATTTTTGGAAGCTTCTCTTCCAAATCAAACTTTGTAAATACAAAGAACATCAGCAAATTCATCACTAACGGCAGATAATTTGAGAACCCGTAAATTGCATATCTCATAGAAGTAGTTGCAACTTCCAATGTAGCATCATAGGCTCCGATTGCAAGAAAGACTGATAAAATAATGCTTCCCAGTCCGCCGCCTACTTTACTTCCAAATCCGATTGCTCCTGAAGATACTGCTACCAGCTTCTTGTCGTATTTCCATTCATTATAATCGACAGCCATTGCAAGAAGCACTCCATATAAGCACATCAGCGGAATCTGTACTAAACTTCCGATTAAGGACATCACCGTACATGCCATGAAATTCGTCGGAACGACACACCTGACCACACAGGTAATTGCCTGACCTAACACCCCAAAGTAAACCGTTTTCTTAATTCCGAGTTTAGAAATGATTGGCTTCGCAAGCACAAATCCAAGTAAAGTTGCCGCAAGCCCTGCGATACCTGTTATAGCCACCAGATTATCATTTCCGAAGATCCATTTACAGTAATAAGTTCCGGATGCCGCTGCAATCGCATTTGTAACATTTGTAATAATATTGAATAAGAGAACAATCACCCAGTATTTGTTTCCAAAAAGCATTTTAATCGCATCTTTAAACGGAACTGCCTCTTCCTCCTCTACTTCATTTAGCGTTTCTGTATCTTCTGAATACTTTGCCTTGCGTCCGTTGTTATAACAAATTGCAAGCAGCAAAAGAACAATTAACGCTAAAATCGCTCCAAATTTAATCCATGCACTCTGTGTTCCACCTAACATATTAGTAACAGGAATAATAATAATCGAAATGATCATCCCTGCCCCATAGTTTCCTACTGCACGGAAGATACCCATATTGCTTCGTTCTACCTGGCTGTTGGTACGCACAACCATAACTGCACCAAACGGTGTTGCAATCATCGTATAAATTACGGCTGTCAACAATACATTAGTCACAAGTACATAAATCATTCCGATTGTCTGACCTTTCGGCACTGTAAACATCAAAAATGTAATTACTGCCGCCGGAATCATCATGCGGAACATCCATTTGTAAAATTTACGGTTTCCGCCTTTTGAATGCTCGATTACATTTCCAAACCAGATATCAGTAAGTGCATCAATAACTTTAGCGATTGCCATCACAATACCGACACCGCCAACAGCAAGACCCACCTTGTCTGTATAGAAGTATGTAAGCTGACCGACTACATTTGCCATAAGTCCAAGTGCCAACTGCCCTGACATATCTGCCATATAGTCTCTTTTTCGCATGACTTTTTTTGCGCCGTCACTGTCGAAACCAAGTTCTTTTTTCTTTTTTCCCATTGATTTTACCTCTCTTAAAAAGTTTTATGCTTCGTTTATTGATAAATGGTACATGATACCCGGCACCATTCCATCCAGATGAAAGAGTACAGATTCTCCAATCTTCTCTCCGTCCATAATTCTGATGACTTCCCCCACCGGACTTAAAATCTCAAGTGTTGCTTTCTTTCCTTTTACTGAAATTGTACCTTCCAGCGTATCTGCAAAAAGCTTTCCTTTCATTGTCACAGCGGTAAATTCATAACCCATCAGTTCAATCCCCGTCTGCATCTCTGTTTCATCCATTCCCGTCTCACCCATTGCCGTGAGGATAAACTCTTTTGCATCTGCAAGCTTGTCCGTATCCATAGGAAGCACCGAAATAGATATTCTGCTGTTATTCACTTCTGCATTAATTTTTTCCGTCAGGCGGATATTTTTCTCCGGGGACCCGCTGAAAAAGCTGCAATAATCGGTGTTCAGTGAAAATCTGGAATTATCCGGATCAAATATCATTTCTTTGGTAACTGAAATCATTTTCCCGTCCACAAGTCCTGCATCCTCCGGAACAATCTCCCATTTCTTAAAGGCCTGATCCAGGATTCCTGCAAATTCCCGGTAATCTCCGTCCCCTGCAATCTTTTCAATCTCATCAAAAACCAGTGTTTTTTCGCCAAGATGTATACCCGGCTGTATCTCTTTGGTATCCCTTGCCGCAAAAGTCAGCCGGTTTTTATCCGGATATCTTCTCATTGCATCCCTGTAAGGAGACCATGCATAATAGACTCCTTTCTTTGCCTCGGAAAGATCGGCTCCATTTAAAAAGCCTGCATTGATGGCCGCATCCGCGTCACCAGTGTACCTCTCCCCTCCATCCAGGAAAACGTTTCGCATACCTGTGATGTAAGGTAACATCGTTGTCAGCATGCCATGCCCGTTTGGAAGCGTCTTAAGGTCATCCTGTGTATATACAACATCTACTTTTTTATCAGAAACAGCCACAAGGCCCTTCAAAAATACAGATGCCATAAATCCCCACTGACAGGCCACCGCCGGATCATTGTATGCATCAAATACACTTAGAATCTCATCTGCCGGCTGATCATCCCATTTTTCAGATGTCTGATAATTATAAAGAATCAGTCCGTCCCAGTCATTTAAGCATGCACAGGCCACTGTCTGCACTGCCGCTGTGGAATGGAACGGATGAAGTCCGTATTCATTCCATTCACTCAGCATAAACGGCTTTCCTTTTATAATGGCAGTTGCACCCATGCTCGGGATCGTTGTTGCTATGGCACCTGCACCTTTTTGTATGGTCAGCGGATTGGTGGAAACATATTCCATCGGACCCGACACCATAAATGTCGTTCCCTGTACCGGAAGCAGCGGATGATTGAAATAGCTGTTATTTTCCATTACGTCCGCATCGCTGTGTCCGTATACATCAGCCGCACCGCCCAGCAGGTTACTGGTGTTAATCGGAACCTTCACCCCGATAGAATGCAGATAATTTTTCATCATCTGATAAAATTCCCGGTTAATAAAAATTCCAAACTCCATATAATCTGCATATCTTGCCGGGCTGTTCATTCCTTCCCATGAACCCATCGGATCATTCACCGGTTGGACAAAATCCCCCTCCGTAATACGCACTGAGCAATCTTCCGGATTCTCATCCTCCTGCAAAGCTGAAACACCGTCAAATGTCCAGGCTTCTTTTAATTTTTCCCTTGTATCGTATTTCATTAGAAGAAAATGATTAAATTTTCTCTGAACCTCCTGCCTATAAGGCTTCATATGTTCAACATGCTCCAGCTCCGCTGTTCCCTTAATCGCCGATTCTTCATTATTGATCTGAACGGTAATGACTGCCGGATCATCTGCCAGTGCAAGCCCGGTATACGGATTCACATGCAACAGAAGCTTTCTTGCATAATCCTTCTGCAGTTCAATCAGTCTTTCATTAATCATCGGAAAGCATTTTGTACAGGAATCCACTCTATCGGAATATTCAATTCCATCTTCCTTATTAAATGCTCTTGCAACTAACAGATCAATATGCAGATAGATTCCCTTTTCTTTCAATTTTGCGACAAAATAATCAAATCTGTCGAGACCTGCTTTGTTAAATTCCAGGCTGTTCCCTCTCTCGTAATCCAAAAGCGGTGCTTCCTTACAACTGCTCCACGTACACGGTTCTTCACCGATAGGAGCATCCGCTGCATGCAGCCTAATGACATTCACACCCATACTGGCAAATCTTGCAGCCAATTTTTCCGCTGTCTCATGATTCGGAGTATTGGATCTTGCTGCCATATTGAAGCCCAAAAATCTAATGCGTGTTCCGTCTTCAAAATAAAAATGTCCGTCCTTTACACGTACAAACCCATGCTTTCCTGCAGGTGCATCCAACAGATGTGAAAAATCCGCTGCGCCTTTGTTCGTTTCAGCTTTATGGATTCTTATTCTCTGTCTCACTTCACTTTCTCCTTCCTTCTTTCTTTCTTTTTGCTTATAAAATACTACATTTTCCATAATTCATATTTCATAATTTTATTTTATATTATATTTTTCTGTATTTTCAAAAATTTTGTGATATACTTTTGAAAAAAGGAGAGAATTATCAATCATGGATTATATTGATTTCTGTAAAAAGTATTATGCCACAACCAAGATTCCTATTAGTTTACTTCTCGGAACGGCCGGAAAGTACTCAACTATCGGTGAGCTTTTTTCTGTAGAACCGCTTACAGATTACCCTGTTCTCGCAGGTGGTCCTAATCCGTCCATACATTTTTATTCTTCTGAAATCATATACGGATGTATTTGTATAGAAGAGACCGACTATGTTATCATTCTTGGTCCTATTTTCGAGTGCCCCGTCACACCCTCACAGATCAATCTGTTCATGAAAGAGAGTGCTGTTCCGGCAGCATACCGGGAGCAAATCGTCGAATTTTTATATACAATACCGACAACCAGCCGCCTGCATCTTGCAAGACATCTGTCTCTCCAACTGCCGCAACTCCCTCTTCGAGCGTCTCATCCGTTGGGAAGGCCATGAGAAAAGAAGTGATTTCATCGGCATTTTGCGCCGTCAAGGACGTATGCACCCAGAGATAGCGGAGTTTCCTAACCAAATGTTCTACCGCCGAGAGCAACTAGAGCCTGTGCCATGCCCTCATCAGTTGGAGACAGAGTTGGCATACACGCTTCCATCGCAGGATGCGCTCGATGATGTATTGAAG
>OIYH01001442.1_pt1 | contig 13745 bp, 15 predicted proteins | sample 1587911 | NCBI WGS metagenome assembly OIYH01 (sample SAMN03283252) | human gut metagenome | biome: human-associated habitat; material: feces | host: Homo sapiens | place: USA | collected 2013
ATTGGAGTAGCGGGATAATCAAATTTGTCCGTCAAATGATTTTTGTCATTTCTATTTAGCGGACAAATTTGATTATTTTTACGGCAGTTTTTATTTAACGGACAAATTTGATTATTTTGTATCGTCCATTATTTATATAACGGACAAATTAGATGTTCGTAAAGCATCAGATTTGTCAGTTAAATGCTTAAAAGCATCAATTTTGTCCGTTATATACATGCATCTAGCGTTAAAAAGCATCGGATTTGTCCGTTAAATGCCCTATTAATCAAATTTGTCCGCTAAATAAACTGTCCAAAATCCGTCAAATCCATTCATATTTACAGATAATCAAATTTGTCCGTTAAATAAAAACCACGACAAAGCCACTGTTTTCAGGGCTTATAACGGACAAAATGGAGTTTTTTGATTCTACCAAATCACCAGAAACATCAAATTTGTCCGCTAAATAGGAGAGTAGCGGCATTTTTCGTTGTTTCGCTCCAATTTGTCCGTTAAATCCATTTTTAGACCTGTTTTTAATCAAATTTGTCCGTAGAATAGCACCTTTTTTATACCTTTTTTGTGGATAACTTCATTTGTCCGTCATAAACATCATGTATGTCCAGTTCTTTATATGGAGTTATCCACACTATAAGCGAAAATTTCTAATCGTTTTTATCCACAAGCTCACTTCAATTTGTCCGTTAAATAAATCCTGCATATCCTGTTGTTTCAACCAATTTGTCCGTTATATAATGTCGAAAACCTTGAATTTACGGGGATTCCCGTGGGAGTAAGTAATTAAGAAACTATTGTTGTTTTTTATATATAATAAAACAACTGCAGCACGCAGAACAATATACAGAATGGAAGAGAAGCGGTATACAAAAATTATATAGTGCTGTTGTGCAAAATATTGAACGGCCTGTAACACCAAAAAAAGAATGGACGCTCTGGGGCTCGAACCCAGGACCGACCGGTTACTTGCCAGTGCTGCGGCAAAGCCGCATCCCTGTCTTCGCACGCCTTCGGCGTTGAGCCGGTTGAACTGGAAAAAATAAATTCAGTTTCTACCGGTAATTTTTCACAATATACCTGTTTTACAAAAAAAATAGTGGACGCTCTGGGATTCGAACCCAGGACCGACCGGTTATGAGCCGGTTGCTCTGACCTGCTGAGCTAAGCGTCCAAAGATACTTGTCAAAGTTGTAGCAAAAGAGCAACTTTGACAAGTGTACCCTACGGTATTAAATTGGTTGCTCTTACCACTGAGGTGAACCTCTCAGCCATCAACTGTCGAACATTCCGAAGAACATCCAAACAATATCAGAACCTTATCTTTTGCAAACAAACCCAGAATGAGCAAGAAGGACATTCCAGAGAGTATCCGCATCGGCCAATCCAAATATAGGCATGCCATACCCAGACGGTGGAGGTTCATATGGGCAGGTTCCACTATGCAGCATCACAAGAGCCAGGGCTCTCATTCTTCCGCATAACTTTCCCTGCTACTGCTTTTTCAATACCAAAGCCTGCAATGTGCAAGTGAGAGAACGTCTCTCTTGCTTGGTATATATAATATGCTAAAAAATTCCCCAACTGAATCATTTTTTCAAAAATTTTTTATATTTTTTTCTTTTCCTTCCAGGCGGGCTTACGCCCGCCAAATCATGCAAACATCAGCATTCAACCAGCAAACGCAATCGTCAGCGGCATCTTTGTATGCAGGATATTCTTTTCCGCTGGGAGAGCAATAGAAGCCGCTTCCGGTCTTATGCACCAGCAGCGGTACCAAGTCCTCTACAGGCATCAGTCTTAATTTGTCCAGGTTTCTCATTTTTTTGCACATTTTTTCTTCCTCCTTATCGCTGCATAGGCATCTTTCTGAATCTTTCTCTCTCGGCATTAATACCGGATGGGAGAGAAGAGCAGAGCGTTTGCAGTGTCCTTGTCGCACCGTGCATCCGGAGCTCGTCCTGCTCGTTTCTGATTGCTGTTGTTGTCGCTTCGTCGATAAATGCAAATTTGTCTTTAAGCATATTTTTTCTTCCTTTCTGCAGCCTTGTCTCTTTGTTACATATATAGTATGCGAGAATTTTGAGGTGTGGATATTTTTTTGCGGATTTTTTTGTGTGGTGAATTTGTCGAAAAAACACGGAATTTGGATGGGAATTTGGACTATATGCAAAAAAGCAAAGCTGCACTTGTTGCCAAGCGGTTTTTGCAGCATGAAAACGAAATCGCAAGGCTGAACATAATGCGCGAACAGGGGGTTCAGTCCAACAGTCAATTTATTGCCGGCTGTAAGTTTACAGGTTTTCGTTAATTTTTTTGTTAATGACAAAACTTGCTTGACGCTTTACGTAATTTGTAAGTTTTCTTTGCTCACAAAATCTTTATCTAAAATTTTTAATATATTTCTGAACAAATATTACCCAAACATTGCTTAACATATTTGGAGCCAATATCAATTGACAGCCAATCTGCAAATTATATATAATTAAATCAAATAAATATAATATATAGATAATATGTATAGAAACTAGTATATTTAAGTATTTATGCCATAGTTTTCAGACATCTATTGGAAAAATCTGTGTTTGTCGTATAGATGGAAAAACTACTATTTTTGTGCCTGCTCGCACATTTATGTAAATATCGATTTAACTTAAGATGTGACAATATTTTAACTTCAGATGGTACAGAGTTATAAATGCACTCTTTTGCTTCGTTATTGTCACATGTGAACTTAAATAATTTAACTCCAAATTGGACAAAGTAGAATTTTTTCACGCCTAGATTTAACCTGTAATGGGACAAAGCAGGACATTAGACGCAAAAAAAGACATCCCGGCAAAAGCCGAGATGTCTTTTATCAGTAATTTCTCATATTTTAACTTATCCTTCCGGCTGAGCCATTCACAGCCTTTTTATTTTCAAATCCTTTCATTTTTTCTACTTTCTCCTTTTCTTATTGCAAAAACAACTCCAGGCCGGCAAATTACCGGTCTGGAGCCTTTAACTGAGCATCATCCAAAAAGTTCTTCAAAGCTATCAACCTTTTTCAGTCCATGATTCCATTTCCGATTTTCTTCTTCAACATATGTGTTATATTTCTCAACCATACGTTCTTTTATTTTAAGTATTTTTTTCTGCAGTTCCTGGTTATCTGGATTGTTCTTCACAATGCCTTCAACTACCCTTAAAATATCGTTTCCAAAAATATATTCATCACTGGCATCTGTCAGCTCATCAAGTTCAGATTTATCGCCAAACATTTTTCCAGACTTATCTTTATACGTTATACACAGAAAATCATCCTTAAAGGCATGATTGTCAAACAGACATGGCTTATATGCTACATCTGCCACGCCAGCCGTTTCAAGATAACCGTGCTTCTTATAGTTGTGAAGCTCTACATAACTCTCTGGCAGGTCTTCCGGCTTGATTTTTGTTCTGATTTTGCTTCTCCATCCCGAAAACAGATATTCACCGTTATGAAATTTTACTGAAGTATATCTTTCATAACTCATATAGATATTATCTTCCTTCAATGCAGCTTTTGCCTTTTCAACATTTCCACGCGGCATCAGACCTTTAAGTCCATATACAATCCCCGGCTCATTATCCAGTTCAAACTCGTTTATGCTCATAAACCCAAAATTATTCTGCATTTTTTTTACAATTTCTTTTGTTATCTGTCCACGCAATTCGCAATTAATAGGCTCTTTTTCAGAGACCTTATTGATATGCTCGTATCCATAAAAATCAATCCCGTAAAATTTGCTGTTGAATTTTTTGGTTGTTCTTTTTGACATAATATTGCACCATCCTTTCTACGACAAAACCCGGAGAGAGCTCGAATTAATTCGCGTTATTCGGAATCAGAAGAATCTGTATTGTCATTCTCATCCTCGATGTCGCTTGTATCCGTATAACTTGCCTTGTCCCCATACTTTTTTGCAAGTTCAGCATCAACGGTATCCTTTACATCAAATTTTGCATAATTGGATTCCAGGTACTTTGACCCAATTCCGATAAGAAGAGCCACCATAACCAGGCATAACAGCACTTTAAAAAACTGTTCCATTTGAGAACTCATATTTCTCACCTCCGTTTTTTATATTTTTTTATTTCACATACAATATGCCGAAAAAATCTCGGCATAGCATCTGCCAGCAGGCGTTATCGCCTGCCGGCTGTTTTCCCCTATGCTGCCACTATCATCTCAGCTGTAATTGCTCCAACCATCATTGTAGCTTCAACAATGTCGGTGTTATTAAGGAGCACTCTAATCGGGATGAGATAACCAAAAGCGCCCTCTCCCATCTTTGCTTGTCTTACTCTTAAACTTGCGGCTTTTCTCTCATCTGATTTCATTTCTGCTACGAATGCTCTCAGTTTATGAGGGTTCAACACGTAAGCCACGCCTGTCTCTGTCAGATAATAAATGATATGGTCTGCTTTTGTTCTGGCAAAGCATCCCGGATTTTTATGTGACAGTTCTTCATATGCGATATTTCCGGTCTTATGAGCCTGCATATCAGACTTTAATTCTGCTGTTGATGTATGGCCGTCACGGTACACGATTTCAAAATCAATATCATCCTTAATGCCACGGTTTGAATTGCTGATATCCCTGACGTCATCAACGTCTACATAATGCATGAGGAATCTTCTAATAACTTCTTCACAGAGCTTCCCAAATCTTAAATCGCCCTTAAAATTTCTATTCTGTCCTTCCCATTTTGTTCTTGTATTTTCCATATATAAATCCACCTTTCTTTTGCTTGTTTTTCTGCTTTTTTCTTTGTGGAGTTAATATGCTGGAAATTTTTTTCAGGGGTTCATTTTTTGCGGATTTTTCTAACCGTTAGAAATTCTGCATATTGAATTTGGAAAACATTTCAAGAAAGGGGATTTTTTTATGAGAGAATTAAAAGAATTATTATGTGAAGGCGAACGGGTTTACGAATTAACAAGATGTGCGTCAAGCCCTGTTTATTTTATCGGGCCGGAAACTGACGACATTAACCACATGGACGTTTCAGGTGCTCTTGAGGATACCCTGCACCGCATGCTGGATGCCGAATTTACAGAGGAAGAGATTGCAGAGCATTTATGTGCATATCAGGATTCAGATGCAATGGATGATGATGACTGTTATTACATTGATTTGGATTATGTCATTTATGATTTCTATCCAATGTCAATCCTTGATACAGGTATTCATTACGAAGAACCACAGCATACTTATACCGTGCATTTCTTTGACACCGTTATCTGCAAAAACCTTGTTATCAAGGACGACGCAACAGATGGCGAAATCCTTGAAGCCATGCAGGAAAAACTTGGTATCAATCCGGAAGAATTTATCGTCAATGATGTCAGAGGCGACGGAACGCTGATTGGTATCCAGAATTTGCTTGATGAAAGTGTGTTGCTTGTAATCCAGAGAAATGACATGCTGACAGAGCAGATGAAAAAACATATTGCCGCTTAAATTCACATTTGCGAAAAAAATTGAGACCAGGATTAACATCCCGGTCTCTTTTCTATCATGCTGTTTCCAATACCGCCAGCACTCCATATCCGCCAGCTTCTCTTCTGTAAATTACACACAGTATATCATCTCTCTCGGAATCCTTGAAAACATAAAAATCATGGTCTGTGAATTCCATTTCCACACAAGCCTCATCTCTTGTCATACTTTCCGCTGAGACAATCTTTTCCCTGCTGATTCCACCATTTACTTCAAACTCATCAATCTCATCTGCTCCGACTTCAAACTCTTCCTTAATAACAGCATCATCTTCTCTTTCTCTTTCCATTGCTCTGATACTGTCACTGCCGGCTCTTTTCCTGCTTTTTTCTTTAATTTTTTTAAGTCTTCCTGTTACTACGTCAACGGCAGAATTGATTGCGCGGTAAAGGTCTTCATCTGTCACCTCCGCTCTCACTACGCTGCTCTTAGTTTTAACGGTAATCTCGGCACGCTGTCCTTTTGCTTTTCCATGCTTCGCACTCAGCATCACATCAACCGCAGCGTCATCTCCTACCAGTTTTTCAATTTTTTTGATTTTATCTTTAACAGCACTTTTAATCCCTTCTGTTAATGTAATATTCTTTCCTGTAATTTTTAATCTCATATATTTTTCCTCCTGTCAGGTTTTTTATGCGGTGTTTTCGCCGCTCTTTTGTTGTTGTATAATTAATATGCTGAAATTTTTTGGAAAAAGTATTTTTTATGCGGATTTTTTTTTATTTTTACAGCAAAAAAAAGAGAGCGAAAAATCGCTCTCTAAAGACTACATTACATCATCAATTGTTGTTATTGCATCTTCTGACGAAGCATCTGGCGTTCTGCTAATCCATGTCTCTCCTTCCGGAATACATCTGTCGACATATGTTAAGAAATCGCCAGAAATGATTACACAATGAGCTTCGCTGTGGTGATATGCATCATCATTGTATGACACATATTCTGCGATATCATTATCATTGCAAAATGCTTCCGGGTCACCGCCATACGGCTGCAGCAGTAAAAAGCAGTTACCATCCTCGTCGACAAAAGCGGCAGTATGGTCGAGAAGTGAGTCTAACCCGGGCAGCTTATCGCAGATTGAAGGCAAATCCCATTTGAATTCAGGGTTGAAAAAATATTCAATTCCCCAGTATTCGACAAAGCCATCAAATGTGTTAAGACGATATCTTCTCAGGTCTTTATCTTCTGTTTTTTGCAGGTGCTTTTTCTCTTCCTCGATTGTTGTAATGTTCAGTGTTTTGTAATACATAAGCGTCTTCCTTTCTTGTTTTGAGTTTTTTGTTTACAAAGTTAATATGCTGGATTTTGGGGACAACAAAAAAAAGAGCCATGAATAAAGTAATTACAGGGCTCTTTTTTGCATAGAACAAACTTTCGGATTGGGCACAACTCAGTTTTTATATGGAACATACAATGTTCCTAGAATACTTGAAGTTTTTGTTTATGCTGATAGCTTGAAGTTTTTGTTTATGCTGATAGTATTCCTATATTCGGTTAGTAAAGGCCGTTAATTAATATATTCGCCCAATCCTCTCCATGCTTAATATGCTAAAAAAATTCAATATCAGACGGTTTTTACAAAAAAAAATAATAAAAAATCTTTACCCAAAAGGGTAGAGAAAAAAATCACATCGTAAGTTCTTCGTCAATGCTTCTGATGCGGTCATCGCTTCTTTCAGCATCGGGAAGTTCCTGCACGCGGTAATAGCACCATGTATCATCTACGTCATAATGTAAATCAGCCTTGTATTCGCATGCATTGAAATACACGGAACAGGTTCTCAGTTCATCAAAGTCCTCGTTCTGAACATACGCTTCTTTTGCTGCAAGAACGCAAATTTCTTTAAAGGCTTCTTCCTTAGAGGAAAAATTTCCATACAGACCATCTTCCTCGTCTCCGTTAGAATAAGTGATTTTAATACCGTATTTTGTCATATTGTAGACTCCTTTCTTGTTTTGGTTTTTCGTATACAATATGAGGAATCTGTCAAATGACAAAACGACTTATCTGAAGATTCTATTTTTTTTCTTATTCTTCCACGTCTTCGGCATCCACATCCCCCTCAGCTTCTGCCTCATGTTCAACTTCTTTTTCAGCTTCTTTTGTATTTTCGTTTCCAGCGCTGTTCTTCGCTTTTTCTATATCATCCTCTGTCGCTTTCGTAAGATACATTGTAAAAGAAGTCTTTATTGAAGAATTATTTGTTTTTACGTGTTCCGTGAAATCGCATTTCAGTCTTCCATCAGTAAGAACGGTTAATATCGCATGAGAAATTCCGTCATTATCAGGGTACTTGTCTTCTTCATCTGATGTATCAGCATCAATCATTGTAACGCCTTCTCCCATTGTAGAAGAGTCAAATGCCATATCCATCTCATCTTTCAGGTAATCCTGTATCTGTTCGGATGTGATATCGAATTCCAATTTTCCATCAGCAAATGTTGTCTGGATGTCTTTAACTTCTGTCGTCCTCTTATCGGTTACCAGTGTCGCTTCAGCAGTGCCGTCTTCCTTAATGTTGATAAAGTCCTTGCCTTTTCCTGATTTTTCAATGCTTGTTGTAGCTCCAAACAGGCCATCCATTTCATCGGCTTTCCAGACACCATAAAAATCTTCTTCTGTTGCATCTTCTTTAACCTCTGCCGGTTCTGTTGCTCCAATTGCTTTTGCGTCTTTAGATGCCGTGATATTCATGCCTTCTATTGAGGCAGTCATAGTATCATCGTTGTGATACTCAAAAATCCAGGCCTCATCACCTTCGCTTGTCTTATCAGCAGCTTCGTCTGCAGCCTCGTCTTCTTCGCTTGTTTCATCAGCAGCTTCGTCTGCTTCTGTGTCTTTTTCTTCTTTAGTGCCAGAAACCACAACCTTTCCGCCTTTGATTTCCCATTTTCCGGAATCATCTGACTCAGAGTTCCCCATTGAAATAGCTGCTGTTCCGTCTTCATTGAATGTCATTTTTAATGTCATGCCAAAGAAAAGCATGTACCAATCCCCAACAACATTCTCCTCTTTTGCCTCAACAACTTCAGCTGTACTCTTACTGTCCTTGTCATCTGCCAGGCCTGCCAGCAAAGCCCCTGTCAGAGCTTCGTCCAGAGCTTCATCATCAACAGCCTTATGCTTTTCTTTGCTTTCTTTTTCGGTCTGCTTCATTATCCCGCCTTTTCTGTACACGCTTACGCTTCCATCGACATACGCATTAATCATATCTCCGTCCAGCGTGCATCTTGTGGCATCAGTAGCGCCATTGTCAAGCATCAGGTCGCCGTTCTGCATCTTCCATTTACCGCTTTCTTCCTTGTCTCCATTTTTTGCGGTGTAAGTGCCATCAGCGTTAATTGTCATTGTCTTGCTTCCAGATGCCCCACATGACCAGTCTCCCACGAAAGAAGAACCATCCTCGGTTGTATTTCTGATTTCTGTTGATTCTGCAAAAACCGGCATCGCCTGCATTGGAAGTGCAGTCATGCCTGCCAGTACAGACATCATTATTGTTAAAGTTTTATTTTTCACGTCTTTTTTCCTCCTTATTTTCCATATTTGTTTTTCGCTCCAAAAAACTTAACAACTACAATATGCAAAATATTTCCAAAAAACAAAAAAAAACAGACTCTTTTGAGTCTGTTTTCAGATTATGTTAGAAAAATGAGAGCTGCTGTACATGTGCTACATTTACTACACGTGATACAGGAACTGACACCTCAGAGCAGAAGCTGTCAACATCTTTCATATTGCCAATAAGCTCCAGCGCTTCAGCATCCATCATGTCAGCCGCATAAGCCATAAGACCCTTTTTCAGGTTTTCAAAAGACACCTTTTTGAATCTGGTCGGGTCAACAGATGATTTGCAGACATTTTCAAGAATGAAATTTTTTCCGTTTTCGTCAAGCCTGTATGAAACCAGTTCATAAAGAATCTTCTTATTGGTTCCGCTATACCATCCGGCGCGAAGCATAGATGACGGCAGATACATATTCTTAAGAATTTCAGCCATACTGTTGTTATATAGTTTCTTAGCATTCTCTGCGGTCAGAATGATATGACGAAGTTCGCGTCTAACATCATTTCTAACGCTGCAAGATTTAACATCTGCATACAGTATGATTGATTTTGCAGCAACCTCATTCAGTTCCGCTTTTGTCTGACGTGCGACCATATCCATAGCCTCCTCAAACTGCACGTCAATGTTTCTTTCATTGCCGCTTCGGTCATATCCACGAAGCTTTGCGTTTTTACCATCTAAGCCGACAAGCATGAAATACTCATCTAACTCAGAAAGACAGCCAAGACCATAAAATTCCGGCGGAATTGCGTAGCATACGCATTTCTCAGTAAATTCTGCCTGCTCCTTTTTCTCTCTTGCAAGCATTGACAGTTTCTTTGATGCGGCAATCTTTGCCTGTTCATCTAAAAAAATATCCTCCTTTGATGGAAATTTTACTCCTGAACTTGTTCTAATGATTCTACTCATAATTTCGAATCCCCTTTCTTTGTTTTTTTGTGATTTGTCAAGCAAATCATTCATACTTTTAGTATGCAAAAAGGAGTGGAGGGATAAAAATGGGGAAATCTGCAATCCTTTTTAACCATTTTTTTACCATTTTCTTCCGTCCTTCTTCCATTTGTTCAGACAACAAAAAAGCAGAATCTCATTTAGATTCTGCTGTACAAAGAATTTTTTCTTTTTTGACAAAGTCGTAAAACCAGTTTTTGGAAAATAAATACTCAATTGTTTCTATAATGTATTCTTTTGTCACCCTATCAACATCAAACCCATAACACATAAAAATACTTCCATTGTCATTTGGTCTGTTTTTCCATCCACCTTTGGTCAATTTCCATGTTTTACCTACATCGGATGTTTCACCAGGAAGATAGCAGTAGCAAATTATTTCTTTTCCATACTCAATAACCGCAAATTTTAATTCTGGATTATCAAGATTTGGAATATCTTTATTTGTCTTATAAAGTCTATATGCTTTTTCTCTTGCTTCTTTTTCCCTGTCTGAATAGAGTCTCATTTCTTCCAGTGTGTAGTCAGGAATGCGGCACCTCTCTTCTTTTTTAATATTACAAAATTTACTCATATACAACGCGTTACCGATTGCATTATCCAATGCATATGAGAATTTTTCTTTGTAATATTTTTCCGCTTTTTTTGCATAGTTTAAAATTGAGTCCCTGTTGTTTGTAGTTACGATGTCACACATATTGTGAATCTTGTCTGCATTTTTTACTGCTGTAGCCATACGATTTCCGAGAATATTTTTGACATATTCAGCTTCATCTGCACCCTTTGGTCTGGTGACAAGTTTTACTGCTTCATAAATATCCTCTCCGAATGCTCTCACTTCCTCATCAGTCGCATCAGTGTCTTCCAGTACATCGTGCAGGATTCCGGCCACCTGGTAATCAATATCATAACCATATTTTTTTAATAGTTCAGCAACTGCCAGCGGGTGGAAGATATAAGGGGTTCCATCTTTTCTTTTTTGATTTGCATGCTTTTCTGCTGCAAAAGCAATTGCCTTTGCCAGTTTTTCTTCTTTGTTCATTTTCATTTTCTTTTCCCTCCTTGTCTTAAGAAATCAAAAACAATATGCCAGATTTACCGCAATACAAAACCTGACTGCGAACTTCGCAGCCAGGTTCTTAACATCACTTAATCAGCTGATATTTGAACATCTTCTCTTTGATATGAGAGATATAATACTCTTTCAGCTTTGTTCTCAGCGTATTTAAATCCCCGTTCAGTTGCGGGTAATCATACACTTTCTTTTTGCCTTTTCCTTTCTTTTCTTTTGTGAACGTATTCAGCTCTTTTTTGAAACCTCCACACGACTAAAGTCGCGGGCTTCCCGCACCTGCAAGCAGGCACTTGAAAAGGACTCGGGCTTCACTGCAGCAGGCGAACCCCTGCAGGTATATCCCCGTGAAACAGACGGCCAATCTTTCAGGCATGGCCTGGTTCACGGTTTTGCATGACTCTCTTCCATTTTACGGGCTCAGCTTTCAGAGATGACAAGAATCCGAAGATTCAGGCTCCCTTACTAACAACCGAAGGAGTGATTTCTGCCTCCTGTGCTGGTTTACAAGTTACTTGGAAATCTGTGTCTGCTGTTATTTCAGCATAAGATTTCCGGTAAAAATCAGGCCATTCCGGTTCTTACCGGAAACCTTATGTGTTTCCTAGAATCCAAAGCATGCCGGATATGATTTTCCGGATGCTTTCATTTCAGTTATTAGGCCATTCTGCATTTTTACAAAGTTATCAAATAGTTGTATACATTTCTTTCTGTCAGGCTTTTCCACAGTATCCATACATGACTGGAGAAATGCGCTGTATAAATCTCTCTGAACAGTTATGGCTCCGATGTTCTTAAACCTTTCTGAGAGTGCTGTTTTTATGTAGTCATCAAGAACATGGTTATACTGGCTTGCCTTATATTTCCACTTATCCGTTTCCAGATATATCATGCTGTACTGTTCACATTTCTGTTTTAATCTTGCAATGAGGAAACTTGGACTTCGGTCTGTGATTGACTTTCCAAAACGTTTCTTCCGTTTATATTTATATACGGTCTTTTCGGTTCCATCAGCATTTTTTATCACAGAGGCTTTATCCAGGCGCTTTGTCTCGCGGGATTTCTTCGCAAGGGCCTTAAAGTCCATCGGTTCGTTGATAAATATGGACGAATCTTTTATCATACTGTTTAATAAGGTCTCATGCTGGCATTTTGTGTATTCTGCCTTCCTGCGATATAATTCTCTTACTGTTGCTTTATTTCTTTGGCAGGCCTTCGAGAACTTCCACGGTGGAAGGTCTTTCGTTTTCTTCTTCGCTGTTCCATCTTCATTAAATCTGTCAGGATTTGTCAACCTTGTGGATTTATCAATCTTACGCTGCAAGGATACAATCTGTTTGTTGTAGTCCTTACATTTTGGAGATAATTCTTCAAGAAAGACAGAAGATTCTGATACCGCAGCCATTGTAGAAGGTCCTTCATCAATACCCATTGTTGATTTTCCAGGTGTTATTTTCTTAGGTGCATTCTCCGTCATATACAGTTTTACATAATAATGCCAGCCACTCTTAAACCACAGCCTTTCAATCTCACAGTATTTGATAACTCCGATAGATAAAGATTCATTTATATAATTTTTCTCATCAGGCATATCTGGTTTTGAAATATCATATTTTACCGGGATTTTGAGACCATTCCATTTGATATAACAATCAATCTGGCGCTTTTCGTTATTCTGGTCAAAGCGAATTGTGACACCGCTTAGGCTCTTTCCCGGAATCGTATGAAAATCAGATTCTTTCTTATAATGGACATCTTTTCCATTGCCGAATAATACCGCATCCACCCCTTTCACGATATGAGCTACTTCTGCCTGTACCTGGTGTGATGAAATATTTTTTTTATATCTACGCTGCATTACGCTTGCATACTTCTCAAGCCCGTTTTTTGTCAATCCGATGCTTTCACATGTTTCATTCATGAACTTTTACAATCGCTTCATATCAGCTACGACCTGCTTGTCGTCAGACTCTGATTTTTTAAGTCGTATATATTCATTCAAAGCCTGTTGATACTGTTTGTCATTTTCTAATCTTGATAACAGCTTCTTCACATGTTTTCTTATCTGATTACTGATATGTGCCAGGATACAAAAACGCTTTTCCATGATATATGCTGTGTTTTTATCCATTTCCAGCTTAAGTCTTAAAGTATGCATGCATCATACCTCCTTTCTATTTCTTACATATCTAATATGCCGAAAAATTTTAAAACGTGTCGTTTTTGCGGGAAAATTTTATAGAAATAGAAAAATATCTTCGCATAAAATATGCGAAGATATAAAAGTTGTATACGATGTTTTTATTTATATCGTTATTCATTTAACGCCAATTCATCTCATGACTGAAGTCACAAGCATTCTTGGTTTAAATTGTAAGATTTTCCAGTACATTTTCTACCAGAAGTTTCAGTACCATCTGCCTCACAGAAGACTCTACATTCATCATCATCTTCCCGGATATTACAGTAAAAATTTGTATTTAAATTTCTTGCATATTTAATATGCTGAAAAAATTAGGAACGGGACAATTTTTTTACGAAAAAATTTTGGTGGAAATAAAAAAATCTCTACACCGAAATGTAGAGAAATAAAATATCGTGATAACTCGCCGTTGCCGGCTCGTTACCA
>OIYH01001450.1_pt1 | contig 13714 bp, 12 predicted proteins | sample 1587911 | NCBI WGS metagenome assembly OIYH01 (sample SAMN03283252) | human gut metagenome | biome: human-associated habitat; material: feces | host: Homo sapiens | place: USA | collected 2013
GATACACGCGCATAGTAGAAAGTGCGATTGTCCATGTTCGTAAATCTCCTTTGCTCTATGCGAATAGTATAGCAGATATGTTCGTAATAGTCAAACACTTTACAAACATATCTGTAAACTAAAATATAATATTTACGAACTAAGATTTGATAGTAATTTGCTTCATTCGCAAAAGTACACATTTACGAACATTAATACACAAGAAAAGGGATAGCACAGGGCTATCCCTTAATAGTTATGTACTTTTAGAGAGTGATACAATTCAAATCATCGACTTGTAGTGTCATTAGCGCTTTATCGGAAATATCAACTTGAGCGGCAATACGGTTTGCCTGATTAACCAATGCCCGCTCGAAGAAATTACGAACATCGCGACCATTAGCAAATGTTTCATCTCGCATCGCATATCTTTGTTCAAGAAATTGCTTTGCATATTCCGAAGCATCGTTCGTAAGGGTCAATCCGTATTTATTGCACATATTAACGAATATCTCCATTAGCTCTTGAGCGCTATAATCCTCAAAATCTATGAATTTATTAAATCGAGATTGCAAACCCGGATTTGATTGTAAAAACTGACGCATCAATTCTGGATAGCCTGCAACGATAACAATAAGGTCATTACGATTATCTTCCATGGCTTTCAGCAATGTATCTACCGCTTCATGTCCATAATCATTATCGTTCTTGCTCGAAGTTAATGCATACGCCTCATCTATAAACAGTATACCGCCTTTGGCTTTATCAATAACTTCCTTTACCTTAATAGCTGTTTGGCCAACATATCCACCTACTAAGCCTGAACGGTCTACTTCTGTCAAATGTCCTTTTGAAAGGATACCGAGTTGATGGTAAATACGAGCAAGCAAACGTGCTACTGTAGTTTTGCCAGTGCCCGGATTCCCTGAAAAAACAAGATGAAGAGACATAGGTGGAGTAGGCATACCACGCGCTTCACGAACTTTTCTCACCTTTATAAGATTGACCAAAGAATTGACATCATCTTTGACTTTGCTAAGGCCAATCAGGCTATTGAGTTCTTCCAATGCATCACTATCATCTGTTGTATCAGTACTTTTATCGTGATTCTCGATAGGTGCAGTTGTGCTATTTTCTTCGTTGCTGCTTTGTATCCCTATGTCAGGGAGTGTATCGAGTCCATCAACTGTGATATATTCTGACTCGCATTCTTCTGTCCAGCTTGCAAGTTCTGTTTTGATGTAACTGCGTGTCATCGTATGATAATCACGGAGTATCGCAACAAGGCTGTACGAAGCAGCACCATTCGTAGAAATAACTTCTGCACCAATCAGTTTTAGCAGGTTGGCAACCATAATACTGAAAGATAGGCCTAAATCTTTATCATTCAGGTACAACAGGTTATCATAGTTGATTGCTGCTTTTAAAGATTCTGGAATGGTTGTTAGAAAATCATCAGGCACTTGGAGATTGTCGTATATTGAGTAACCATCTTCATCCGAGGATAGATAATCAAACAGATAATCCGCAACTGTTGATAAGCCATTCTCCACAGCGGAAGATGCAGATGTTAACAGCGCTTTACTCAATGTCAGCATATCATTCCAGATAATACGAGAAAAAGGCAGAGCTTTTACATTTCCAGCATATAACGATTCATCTATCTGCTGTGCTACATTATCAAAGGCATCGAAGGTGCTTGTAATAATAGATTTAATTTTAGCGTTCATAATTGCTCTTATTGCTTTACAAATCCCGTAGCATTAGAGGAATTTGCATTAGAATTGGTCGATAATATACCTTTATAATTAGCATCTGCATAGTCTTGCATTGTTTTCATGTAAATCTTAAAGTCTTTTACTTCATTGGCATCCACATTGTTGTCAGATTGGATGATGTGCATACCGATTTTTTCATATGCTTGTAAAAGTAGCTGCGTAATCGACGAATCTATTGCTGCTCCAGCATCAATCATGAGATTATCCACAGTTACTGCAAGTTGCAGCGACGTAGGGACTTTGGTCTCATATTCCTTGGAATAGATATTGTTTTCTCTAATAGTAGATGCAATATGCGAGACGGCTTGATGGACTGAAACATTAGACATTCCTAAAACATATGTAATGAATGCCGCTTCATCTGTGCTAATCGTTCCGTCTGATGCAGATAAGTACATCATAAAATTGAGTAACTCACCTTTAACACCTTTTTTAGCAACATCAGCCGGAATCTGCCCAACCTCCCCCGCTTCTGCTAAAAGATTACTTATTAAGTCAACGTATTGTTTAGCCTCATCCCAAAAAGCTGGAACACTCATAATCCCATCCTCCAGTAAAAATTAAATATTATCAGTCTCATAAATAGCTGACAACATCAGTATATCACAGCACACTACACTTGTAAACCTTTGTAATATACAAATACTACAAATATTCATGTAAAATAATACAGAGGTATGATGATTATGAACAACAATGATGATAAGTTTATTATTAGAGCGAAAAAGAACTACGGTGAAACATCCGTGGTATCTTGTCGTATGCCGAATGATGTACTAAAACAGCTTGATAAGGTATCTGCTCGTACTGGAAGAACCAGAAATGAGTTAATTTTGAAATGCATTGAATTTGCATTAGATAAACTGCAAATTATTGATGAGCCGTAAGGCTTAATATTATAATAGGAGTACGATTAAAGTACGAATTATATATTATATAATTGATTTATTATTTAACAAACGAATATCATTTCAATAATAAAAAGTATGTTATAAATATCAATTCAATAAATAGTATATAATTTATACATCAAGCAAAGCATTAAAAATATATTAAATCAAATATATCGTATATCGTTTTTGCTACTTTGCAGAAACATATTTACCATATTCTTCCTATTAATGGTAAAAAATTCGCCGCTGGCTCGTAAGAGTTAGCGGCGTTTTTCTCAGATAAAGGATAGATGCTCTAACGGATAGAGACTTTATTATTGAAGCACTTTCGTGCTTATGCGAACCGCTGCGCGTTTCTCTGAAAAGAGGTTGTTAAAGAAAAGAGGGATAAATGCACATCGGTACACAATATAGGGCTATTGAGATTAGGGAGAGAGAGCAAGCGATGCTCTGTCATTCATGTCGAACAAATACAAGCCGTTTTTATCGTGCAGCCCTTGTTGCACTATGCGTTCTCGTGGTTTTCATTCATGTCGCGAAGGACTGCTCCTTGTGCGTCACCTTCATAGAACAGTGCAGGATGCACGATGAAGCAGCGTTGTTCAGCATTGTAGATAAAAGCAGGCTGTCCGTTTTCAAGGTGCAGTGCTTGCAAGTCCTTCATGAGCCTTGCTGATTGGTTGGGGTTATATTCTACGGCTTCGCAAATGCGTTTATCGTCCAATGGTGTAATACGGTCTGCATCGTGTGCGAACGTGTTAGCACATACAATGTTGCGTTCCTCATGCAGATAGGGTATCATGCGTATCAGATAGGCCAGCTGGCCGCGTTGTTTGTTCTTCAACTGACGATACAAATAGCGATAAGCGTTATGGTACACACGGATGAACGAGCGGTCATCACCTATCCAGTGGCGGATACTCTGCCGCGCAAAATACTCGGTGTTCATGATAACAGCACCATCTTCTATCTGTAGGTAGCCTTGCTGTTCCATTTCTGCGAGAAATCTTCTGCAAGTGCTCTCTGAGGTCTGCAACACTTCGGGCAGGCTGTCAGCGGTTAGTGCTCTGCCGTTGCTGTAACATAAGGTGCTGCGTTCATACAGTATATAAGTAGAGAGGTAGAACAGTCGAACGAGGTCTGCATTAGGCATATTTGCCCAGAATGGAGCAGAGGATATGTAGCGGCAAAATGTGAAGTAGCCAAATGCACTTGTGCGTTCATCGTTGGCTGCACGGTGTATGGCTTGCTGCTGTGCTCGTTCTCGAGCGCGTATGCGTCGCTCTACCTCTGCTTGTGAAAGGTATTGTCCGTTTTCGACAGGCACAAGTTCGCCTGTTGTTGGGTCAGTTGTATATAAAGGAAAATCTTGCTCATGTGGCACATTATTCACCTCTTTTGAGTATTGCTATATGTAGTAATGGGGAACGAGCGGGAATGCTCCCGCTCGTCCTTTCCATCGTTGTAAAATTATGACATTCAAACGCGCTCAGACGCACTTTGGCGTGCAAGGTGTAATCTCTCTACAGAGTATGTATGAACGCACTACAGCACGTCTACGCGCCTGTATGAGGGCATTATGCGACCTCATCATTGTGAAAATATTCCTCGGCTTTCATCCAGATATATCCATGTGAAATTTGTGTAGTATGATTCGTACAGCTTCTGATGCAGGTATCACGGATGCCTAACTTTTCCGCTGCTGCTGTGGCAGATGGGAAGGTATCAATCAATTTGCGTGTGTTTATATCCAGCATCACGACAGCTTTGCCGTGATGGATTGCCATGTGCTGTGCGTGTGTGAGCCACATCAAATTCGTGAAGCGGTTATTGCGCTTGTTTCCATCCTTGTGGTGAACTTCGGTTGCGTCTGCTGGTCTGGGAACGAACATATCTGCAACAGTACGAGATACACTGATGAGTTGTCCGTTAAAGTCCACATACTCATAATCTTTTAAGAGATAGATATGTCGTTTCTGACCTCGGTAGAATATTGCACCCGCACTGTATACCTGCCATTCTTCTTCTGGGTCGAGAGGTACAGAGACGTTAAAATAGGGTTTTTGATTGTACATCCATCCTTTGTCTGGATGCGTGTCAAAGTAATGCTCGAAATCGAACAAGGAAATCACTCCTTAAAAATATATTCAATGTTACCAGAGAACAACAATATATATTTTACTTTTGTGATTTCGTTAATTTTGCATTACGCGTTGAAGAATTTTCTTTTTCTGGTAATCATTGTATATATAATATAACACAATCGACAAAAAATGTCAATAGGTTTTGTGAAAATAAATGAATAAATCGTGGATAACGTTAAAATATATTGATATATCTCACAAATTCATCAAAATTCCTGTAGCCTTGCAAGCGTTCAGCACCTCGAAGTCTCGCAGTCCTTCCAGATACCGCTGTGTGATGGAAATGTTGGAGTGTCCCATCAAGCGGGACAGGCTGTACAAGTCCAGTCCGTTCTTCAACTGCATCTGCGCGAAGGTGTGGCGGCAGGTGTGCGGACTGACGCGAATATCTCTGCTCACGCCTACGGCCTTGCCAGCTATCTTGATAACACGGTGTATCGCTTCTGTAGTCATAGGTCTGCCGTTGCGACTGAGGAACACATTTTCGGGTACACGGCGATATGCAAAGAAGTTCTCCCGCGTGCTGAGGTACTTGAACATCCATTTATTCAGCAGAGGACTTTTCGGAACAACACGCTCTTTATCTCCCTTGCCATGAATAAGGATATACTCATCCTTGACCTGTGACAGCTTGAGGTCTATTAATTCGCTGACGCGAATACCTGTGTCGAAGAACGTCATGAGCATGAGACGGTTTCGTACTTCCATAAATGTGTGTCCATTGTAGTACTCGGTCATTTTCTTAACTTCCTGCTCTGTGAAGGTCTTGATAATGGTTTTAGGCTGCTTCACATTCTTAATACGCTCGGTCAAAATGCTGTCGGTGTAGCCTTCTTCGTACAGATAGCGGAACAGCACCTTGAACGCTTTTAACTGGTCGTTGATGTACTGCGGCTTTGCGCCGCGCTCTTGCAGCATCATCAGATACGCTTTGATGCACATCGGTCGTACATCTTCCAAACAGAGAACCTTGTGCTGCTCCTTCAAGTAGTCCAGCAGGTAGCCAATCAGTTTACCGTAATTCCGTATAGTCTTGTCGGATAGCTTGCGGCACTGACAGTTGAACTCAAATTCCTTTGCTGCATCTGTTAATAACATAAAAAAGCACCTCTTTCACAGGCGTTAGGCCTTAGAAAGAGGTGCAATTTGTTCTAATTGGAATAGTCCATCCGTTATTGCAGTTTCACAGATAAAATCCGTAATCGCTACCGTAACAAATCAACATTTTCCGTAACAGAGTGATTTTACCAGCAATATACAATCCGAACTTTTCGGATAGATAAGCGGCGAATTATTCACTGTCTTACGCCAGTGGGCAACAATTACTTGTTGTCAACCTCTGCCATGTGCTCGATGAGCATCAGCAGCTTGTTGGAGTAGCCCCACTCGTTGTCGTACCAGGAAACAACCTTTACGAAGGTGTCGGTCAGGTAAACGCCAGCGTTAGCGTCGAAAATGGAGGTGCGCTCGTCGCCCAGGAAGTCAGAAGATACAACAGCATCCTCGGTGTAGCCCAGAACGCCCTTCAGGCCGCCCTCAGACAGCGGCTTCTCGGAAGCAGCCTTCATAGCAGCGCAGATGTCTTCCTTGGTAGCCGGCTTAGCCAGGTTAGCAGTCAGGTCAACAACGGAAACGTCCAGGGTCGGTACACGCATGGAGATACCGGTCAGCTTGCCGTTCAGCTTCGGGTAAACCTTGCCTACAGCCTTTGCAGCGCCAGTGGTGGACGGGATGATGTTGCCGCAAGCAGCACGGCCGCCGCGCCAGTCCTTCTTGGACGGGCCGTCAACAACCTTCTGAGTGCCGGTTGCAGAGTGTACGGTGGTCATCAGGCCCTCGGTGATGCCGAATGCCTCGTCCAGTACCTTAGCGATCGGAGCCAGGCAGTTGGTGGTGCAGGATGCGTTGGATACGAAGGTCATATCCTTGGTGTAAGTGTTCTGGTTAACGCCCATTACGAACATCGGGGTGTCGTCCTTGGACGGAGCAGACATGATAACCTTCTTAGCACCGCCATCGATGTGAGCCTGTGCCTTCTCCTTGGTCAGGAATACGCCGGTAGACTCTACAACGTAGTCAGCGCCAACCTTGCCCCACGGAATGTTCTTCGGGTCCATCTCTGCAAAGAACTGAACCTTCTTGCCATCAACGGTGATGGAGTTGTCATCATACTCGATGGTGCCGTCGTAACGACCGTGCATGGTGTCATACTTGAGCATGTATGCCATGTAGTCCGGAGTCATGAACGGATCGTTTACCGCTACGAACTCAATGTTCGGGTTCTTCAGACCAGCGCGGAAAACCATACGGCCGATACGGCCAAAGCCATTGATACCTACTTTGATACCCATTTTACAGTGTTCCTCCTAAATGTTTTGATGAAGTTCTCTGTTGATGTTATTATTATACACTAAATGCGCAGTTTGCCGCAAGGTGTAATATTTGTGATTTTCTTGTCATTCTGCCCGGTATTTTTGTATAATTTTCTTTGCAATGACAGTAGCGGCAGTGGTATAATAAACACATCGTACAAAATATGGGGATTCGGTTTGTATAATCCCCCGATTTTCGGGATGAGAAAAGCACAGCGCGCGCCGTACTGTTTTTTCACATCCGCGAAGACAGAGATTAGTATGCCAAATACCGCGCAGCATATACCGGACGCAGGAAAACACGATCGAGAATGACAGCAGCTTTCCCACAGTACAAAGGTAAAATTACACGGTGTTTTGGGAGGATAATGATGGAAGACGCATTTTTTTCGCAGCTGGACGGCAACGCAGTCCGGGAGCTGCTGCTGCGCACCGAGCTGCGGCATGCGGCGCTGTTCGCAGTGAGCGATACGCTGCGTATCGAGCGGTGCAGCGACGCGGCACAGCAGCTTTCCGGTCTGCACCCGATGGAGGAGCTGGATCCGTTTCTGAGCGGCAGCACGCGGAATATACTGCTCCGGTGCATAAATACACAGTCTGCCTGCACCGCAGAGGAGGACATCGACGGAACGGTCTACACGGTCGAAATGATCCCGCACCGCGGCGGTGCACTGCTGGCGTATCTGCGGCGCGACCGTGCCGCCTATGACGGCAGCCTGCGGGTCATTCAGGACAAAAGCTCGCGTTATCTGGGTGCTTTGATGGCCGAGGCCGAGCAGGTGGAGGATCCTGCATTGGCAGACGGGCTGCGGCGGCAGTGTATGCGGCTGTACCGGCTGCTGACGCACTCGGATTTACTGCACGACCCGCTGCTGACCGAGCAGCTTTCTCTGCGGCGCTGCGACCTGTCAGCGCTCTGCCGCGACGCTGTGCAGCAGGCGGAGACGCATGCGCCTGCGGGCAGTGCAAAATTCATCGTACAGGTGCCGGAGCATGCAGACGCGCTCATTGACGCGAGACTGGTGCGTACCGCAATCTATAACCTGCTGACGAACGCGCTGCGCGCAACACCGGAGGACGGCGAAATTACGGTTTCGCTGACTGATACGCGGGATTTTGTGACGATTGCGGTTGCCGATACCGGTCCGGGACTGGACCCTGCGAAGTTCGATGACCTGCTTTCCGGCTGGCGGCGCACTACCTCGATAGACGATTACCGGGCGCTCGTGCGCGGCGGCACACCGCTTGGTCTGGGTCTGCCGCTCGTCAATCAAATTGCGCAGGCGCACGGCGGACGGCTGCTGCTCACACAGAGAGAGGGCGGCGGCAGTGTGCTGCACCTGTGTCTGGCGCATTTGCCGCATACGCTCGAGGATGACCTGTTCCGCGCACCGACTATCATCGAGGACGGCTATACCGCCGAAGAAATTGAATTTTCCATCCTGGAATGAAATAAAACAGCCTCGGAGGCGTGGAGAAATCGCACTCTGAGGCTGTGCTATTATGTGTTGGCGGGAGAGCTGTACGAACCGCGGTAGACCTTAATGGACTCCGGCAGCCAATGCCCATCCGCAGGCTTCTGAATTTCGGTGATGGTGTACGTCAAACCGCGGTATTTGGCGTATACGATGGAGGTTTCGCCGTCGTACACGGCGATTTTCGTACCGTCAGGCATGGTTTTCTGCCGGATAGTGAACGATTCACCATCTAGTGTGCATGTGCTGATAGAAAGCAGGCCGCCGGCCGGCATATAGCTGATGTTCAGACTTGCAGCCAGTACGCATAGCAGCGGAACAATCAGCAGGAATGAAATGCGTTTTTTCATAGAGCCGTCACCTCTTTCGCGGAAGCTGTCTCTCGGTATCTGCACTATAGCAGATAAAACGTATTTTTACAATTCGCGTTTTGACTGAAAACTGTGACGTGGAATTGACGTCCCAAAGACATAGAAAAACCACCTGTTATCAGTGATAACAGGTGGTTTTGCACATTATTTGATCTGCTGAGACAGGTTGTACAGCACCTGTGCCAGCTCAACCGACTTGATCTGTCCCTTGGGATTGAATGCGCCGTGATTGTCGCCGTTCATCAGCTTGCTGGTCTGACAGAACGCAACGGCATTCTTCGCCCACGGAGCGATCGAAGAAGCATCGGTAAACGCGGTATTCACACTCGTATCAGTCGAAACCGTAATCTTTCCGGCCTTTTGGAGCAGCGTGATGTAGCGCTGCAGCACTGCCGCGAACTCCTGACGGGAGATGGAGTCATAGGGACGCAGGTAGTGCTGACTGTCACCGGTCATAATGCCGGATTCAAAGCAGAACGAAGCGCCATCACGGTAAAGCTCGGGGATTTCGGCGTAATCGGGCGCTTCCTTAACAGCCATGCCCGCATAGGATGCAGTTAGTTCCGGGTCAACGAGCTTTGCACTGTTGTAAATCGCTTCGGCAACCGTGCAGCGGTTTTCCGCTGGATTGAACCACGGGAAATATTCTTTACCGTCGATATGACCCGCCGGCAGCATGATGTTGTTCTCAATCACATAGCGGACTGCGGGCGTGAACCACGAGTTCTCCGGCAGCTCGTATTTCTGCTCGAACTCGGCATCGGTCAGGTCCTTGTCGTTCTTGGTGTAAAGGTTGTTTTCCTGCTCGTCGGCGGTCTGTGTGGTGGATACGGTGATATCAACGTTATCCGGAAGGTCGGCAGCGAGCGCGGTGGTACTCATGGAGAGTGCCGTTGCACCGGTGAGGAAAAATGCCATTACCTGTTGAAATTTCATAGAGTGTACCTCCTTGTCTGCGGCAGAGCCGCAAGCCAATAGATGTATGACGTATATCATACTCTGTGACTATTATAGCATGGTCTGGCGGCCATACAAGCGGTGTAACACAGATGTAACGCAAACGACACAAAGTCGTCCGAAAGTTCCGCCCGTTGGTTGAAACTTTCTCCCTCTCAAAGTCAAAAAGTCAGCGCTATCCTTGCGCGGCTTCTTGGCCGCGCTGCGCGGTACACGCCCCGACTTTTGCTCTCATTAAATATTTTTAAGGATAGAGGCCTACGGGCTGGCATTTGTAATGCAAATGCTATTTAACATGCGCTATCGCGCGAAAATGTGTTAGCAACTGCCGTTATCGAAAAAAGAGCGGACCAATCGGTCCGCTCTCAGTGTATTCGCTTAAATGCTTTCGGTGATGATGTCCATAATTTCCTCGCGGGACAGCGTGCGCGGATCGACACGGAACAGGGCACCCATGGTGCTTGCTGCGTTGTCCGCAATCTTTCCGGCATCCTCGGGCTTTACGCCGTAGTCGGACAGGCGCAGCTTGTCCACGCCGCACGCCTGCTGCAGCTCAGCCAGCGCAGCGAGAAAATCGCCGTCCGCACGTCCAAGTGCGTGTGCAATGGCCTGTAGGCGGTCAGCCGAGGTGTCCTTGAAGCGGCTCCAGTATGCCTTGGACAGCATGATCAGACCCGCGCCGTGCGGCAGATCGGGATGGAATGCGCTCAGCGCATGCTCGATGGCGTGCTCGCCGCTGCAGCTCGATAGCGTTTCGACAAAACCTGCCAGCGTGTTCGCCAGTGCTACATCCGCGCGCGCATCGGCGTTGCTGCCATCCTTAACAGCCGCTGCCAGCGATTTGCCGATCAACGCAATTGCCTGCAGCGCGAACATGTCGCTCATCGGGTTTGCAGTCTTAGCCAGATAGCCTTCGGCCGCATGGAAGAATGCGTCAAAGCCCTGGTATGCCGTCAGATGCGGCGGAACGGTCATCATAAAGTCCGGATCGACGATCGAAATGGTCGGGAAGCACTTCTCACCGCCGCCGCCGATCTTTTCCTCACCGTTGGTGATAACCGTGAACGGGTCAGCCTCCGTGCCCGTGCCTGCGGTCGTCGGAATGGCAACAATCGGCAGTCCGGCATTGACCATGCGCTTGCCGCCGCCCGTGCCGCCGTGAATGTAGTCCCACCAGTCGCCGTCGTTGGTCGCCATAATGGCAACTGCCTTGGCCGTGTCGATGGATGAGCCGCCGCCGAGACCGACAACAAATGCAATATTCTGCTCACGGCAGAGCGCAGCGCACTCGCGCACGCCCTCAATCGTCGGGTTCGGCTGTACCTTGTTGTATACCACGGTTGGGTGACCGGCCTCCGCCAGCGTATCTGCCACCTTGGCCACATAGCCCAGTTTGGTGGTGGAGGTGCCGCCGGTGATGATCAGACCCGTGCCCTGCGGCAGACGTACCTTGGCCAGACGCTTGACCGATCCGGCACCGAAAAATAAGCGTGTCGGCATGTAAAAGCTAAAGTTTTCCACTATATAGACCTCTTTCAATTAATAATTAGGAATTAGTAGTTAGTAAATTTGTTAGAGTGAAGAGTAAAGAAAATGTAAGGATTCACCTTATTCTCCGCAAGTTTTCAGCAATCTGCTGAGATAGATTGTTTGTGCCACCCATTTCATGATGCTGTGGGCGCACACTGTGCGCCCCTACGGGTACACGGGTGCAAATGAATTTACAAACGGTGCGCCGAGGTCGTACCCCAGGGCACCTTCTCTTGCCCTAACAGGCAATTCACCTTGTCGCACCGTACGGTAAAGATTACTGATAATTGTAACTCGGAGGTGTCATCCGTTATATCCGGACCAGCGAGTTGCGCGCCATACCCGTGCCGCACCCGCGCGGCGTCAGCGCAGGGTCCGCTCGCTTCGCAAGCCCTAACACTTTTATTATACCAAATTCCACACTTGGAGAAAAGAGCCAAATCACCGAAATGAACGGCTTTTTGTTGTGCAATATGCAGCCTAAAAAGTCGTAAAAAACGCTTGACGTTGTGCAATATTGATGATATTATAATGACACAGAAAAGATAAAGGCAAACACCAAAGGCAAAGTAAAACAGGGGTTTTACTCCAAAAGGCGCAAACCTTCATCTAATCTGAAGGATGTCAATCCGGTTTGATACCCACGAAAGAGGTGAGTCCAATGGTATCAGAAGAGGCATCTTACCAGTTCGCGGGACTCGCCGCGGCGCTGTGACCGAAACGATCAAGGTGATAGCTGAAAAAATGAGCGAGTTCCAATTCCACAATTTGAACCGCCTGAAAAGCGCGATCGGCTTCTAAGCAAAGGTAACAACAACGGTAACTTTGGGGAAGCTATCCTCGTGAATTTAACTATCCGTACATGGCATACTAAGACAGTCAAGCGGATCGAGGCAGCAGGAAAGTAAGGTTCATACATGACAGAACCCTGATATTTGATGCGCCGGCGAACAAAACGAAGTATCTTACGATACCTGCCGGATGCTGCACCAGCCGATGGGCATACTGATGAGTATCTGCAGCATAGACATACCGCATCGGAACGAGATGATATCAAAGTCCGAGTAACATCCGGTTCGACAAGGCAGGCTGTATCACATCTTCCGCCGAGCAGTGACGCATCACCCACTGGAAATAGAGTTCCCGAATGTAGGAAAGGCAACCAAACGGATTATGTAGTTTGTGCAGTAAACGAACCTTAGCCGGGCGGTTCCGCGAACGTAAGATCGAAAGATGCCGAAAAAACAACCGAATACCAATCCAAATGCGATGGGAAATATCCTGTCGGGAAAAGAGGATCTATGGAGATTTGGAAGTAAAAGCCCTCGTTCATGTGTCTGTGAATGAGGGCTTTATTCTGTTCTTTTTGTCAATGGCAAAATAGATAAAATGAACGCTGAAAATCTGTATAACTGCACGAAAACACGGTTTTGGGTAAAGTTGCTTTGACGAAACTGTCAAAACCCTGCTATGATAAAAATGCGATGTAGTGCAATATATAGAGGAGCGATATTTATGAAAATAGACGGAAACGAACTGGCCATCCTGCAGAACGACCTTGATCGCGAGGGCAAGAAGGAAGAAGCGCTCAAGATCAAGCTGGAATTTCTGCGTCAGGTGCGCGAATCCGGTGACCACTGCCCGTGCAAGGAGGCGTGCCGCCATCATGGCAACTGCTTCGAGTGCGTGACTATCCACCGCGGACACCGCGACCATTTGCCGATGTGCCTGTGGGATATGGTAAATGAGCGGCTGGCGGCTCTCAGCCACATGACCGAAGGCACGCTGCGCGCCTACGAGGACCGCAAGGCCGCGGAAGGCACCGAATGTGGTGACTGTTCCGACTGTCCCGGCTGCGGAGAATAAAAATATAACGGACAAACCAAAGCGGTTTGTCCGTTTTTATCTGCCGATAAGTGCATATGGCGCAAAGCCAATCAATTTGCGCGGCAGCGTGCGTTCCATTCCGCTTGTCGGCTGGAATGACGTTTTGTGACAGTATGAAAAAAGGACTTGAGTGAAAACTCAAGTCCTTCTGTCTGTCGAAAAAGTCGTATAGTCAGCATTTTTCAGCATTTCGCGCGGCAGCGCGCATGAAATAGCATTTGCTCTGCAAATGCTCAAAAAGGGGGAGCATGTATCACCCTTTTTGAACTTCTGGAGGGAAAAAGTTTCCGTATGGGAACTTTTGGACGACTTTGGAACGGCCTACGGT
>OIYH01001462.1_pt1 | contig 13669 bp, 18 predicted proteins | sample 1587911 | NCBI WGS metagenome assembly OIYH01 (sample SAMN03283252) | human gut metagenome | biome: human-associated habitat; material: feces | host: Homo sapiens | place: USA | collected 2013
TCTGTTTTCTCTGTCCGTTTTTGTGGACTATCAACTAATTCTTTAAAAAGAGCGTCTTTCAAAAACAACGCGCAGAAGAAATCAACATTCTTAGTGAAGCAGTTTCATCAAAAAAAGAAAGCTCCTATGCTTTCCTGACTTACACAATTCTCAAACTTTTTTATCATATACGTGTTTCAAACGATACAAATGCATTAACAGAGTGCAAATTATTACTTGATCGTTATTGTTATGCACTTTCTGATTATGAGAAATCTGTTTATTACAGTTTATTAGCTCTATTCTATAAACGAGATATTTCAAAAGCAAAAGTTGCTCATGAATGTTTAATTCTTTCATATTCCTATTGCTCTAGTAATTCAATTGTTTTCGCAATGAATGCATTTCAAGAAATTGCTATTTTGGGGGAAATGAATCAACCTGCTTTAGCATTGCTGGCATGTCAAAAAGTGAAAAGTATTCTGAGAGAGAAAAGCAATTACAAAAGACTATCTGATATTGATCTATTTGAAAGTAACTGTTTGATTTTATTAGGCGAACAAGAAGAAGCACAAAAGAAATTAAAATCAATTCTAGAGCTAGGTAACAACACACTCAGCTCCAACACATTTTCAACAATTCAATCATTAAGCTTTAGTTATATTCTTTCTGAAAAATATGAAGAATGTATCCAAACCATTGAACCAGTGCTTGATAAACTTCCAGAAGATACACAGTGGTTTTTACCATTTTGCCTGTATCATTTAAATCGTTTCTCTGAATGTATAGTTTCAATAAATACTTCTATCAAATATTCAACAGAACAAAACACGCACTTTCTTTTGGCAATCCAATATCGCATTGCTGATGATGCAAGCAATTTCATCCATGAATGCAAACAATATTATTCTTCCAAATTAAGCCAATCTGAATACGATAATATCCCTGTCATTCTTCATTTTCTCTTAGATTTTGCAAAAGAAAAAAAGAATTCATCTTTACAGCTCAAAATCTATGCAGATTTAAACCATTACTACGAAAAAACATTAACTCTTGAAAGAAGTGAGCTGCTTTAATCGCTCACTTCTTTTCTATTGCCTGTACAGGACATACTTTCACACATTCCCCACACTGAATACAATCACTCTGATTAATCACAACCGGATCCTTTGCTGTATCAATACACTGCTTTGGACAAACCGCATAACACGTACCACAAAGAATACATGCATCATTCACATAATACCCACCAGCAGGAACAATTTCTTCCTCAATGATGAAATCTTCATTCACATGATTCATTTCATCTCTAAATTCACCTTTTCCCTTTTCAATACAAAAAAGCATCTTTCCCTTTACATTCGATTCCCCAACACACAAAACAAATCCATTCACTTTGATAGACACATGATCATTCACACCAATCAAAGAAACATATCCATGTTCATGCAATGCATCAAACAATGTACTGCCCTCTTCCACATCAAAGCACAACTTATTTTCATCCTGCTTCACAAGATCCACAACATGCACTTCTGCTCTTCCTTCTTTATCATTCAACGCTATAACAACTTTATCAAATGATTCATTCAACACTTCTAAATAACGATTCATACACTTCTTCCTCATTCATTTTACTTTTCCTTAATTATTTTACATATATTTTGCATTTCTAAGAATACATGTTTAACATTTCAAAACTATTCTATTCACGTACCGCAGGAGGAAAGAAATTGGTATGTTAAGTAAAAAATCTATATTAGGAAGTTTCATTGCTCTGGCAATGCTCGCTGGATGCTCATCCACACCTGCAGCTTCCACAGGCGCATCTGATGCATCAGGTTCAGATTTTGATTCATCAAATGATATCACAGTCATCTCAAGAGAAAGTGGTTCAGGAACAAGAGGCGCATTCATTGAACTCACAGGTGTAGAAGAAAAGCAGGGTGATCAGAAAGTTGATATGACAACAGATGATGCACAGGTAGTAAACAGCACATCCGTAGTATTAACAACAGTAGAAACAGATCCATATGCAATTGGTTATGTATCTCTTGGAACATTAAACGACAAGGTAAAGGCAGTCAAGGTTGATGGTGCTGAAGCAACAGCTGATGCAATCAAGGCTGGACAGTACAAACTATCCCGTCCATTCAATATTGCAACAAAGGGTGAACCATCCAACGAAGTTGTAAAAGACTTCATGGCATATATCTTAAGTACAGAAGGACAAGAAATCGTTACAGATAACGGTTATATCGCATTAGATGATACAAAGGCATTTGAAGGAACACAGCCTTCTGGAAACATCGTTGTTGGTGGTTCTTCTTCTGTATCTCCATTAATGGAAAAGCTCATTGAAGCTTACAACAAAGTAAACCCAAATGCTTCTATTGACTTACAGACATCTGATTCCACAACAGGTATGACAAGCTGTGCAGAAGGAAGCTATGACATTGGTATGGCAAGCCGTGAGCTCAAGCAGGAAGAACTTGACTCCGGTCTAAAGAATACTGTTATCGCTACAGATGGTATCGCTGTTATCGTCAACAAGGAAAATCCAACAGATGAACTCAGCTCTGATGCTATCAAGTCCATCTATACAGGCGATACAACAACCTGGGATGAAGTAAAGTAATTGATTCATTCGTAAGCTTTCTTCACATGAAGAAAGCTTTTTTCAAAAGAAAGGTGTCTTATGAGAAAAAGTGAATTTTTCGAATCCTTCATGAAATATGTATTCGCTGTTGCGGCATGCTTCTCTATTGCTGCAGTTGCATTGATCTGTATCTTCCTGTTCAGCAGTGGTATCCCAACATTTAAAGCAATTGGTTTATTCAAATTCCTGTTTGGAACATTATGGAGACCAGGCAATGATATCTATGGAATACTGCCAATGATCGTTGGAAGTCTCTATGTCACCGCTGGTGCAATCTTGATTGGTGTTCCAGTTGGCATCATGACAAGTGTCTTCTTAACTTACTATTGTCCAAAGAAAATCTATAAGCCACTCAAAGCTGCAACAGAATTACTAGCTGGTATTCCTTCTGTTGTCTACGGATTCTTTGGCCTCATCGTCATTGTTCCAGCAATTAGAAACATGGAACTAACACTGCATATTCACGGAAAAGGAAACTGTATCTTAACAGCTTCCATCATCTTAGGCATTATGATCCTCCCATCCATTATTGGGGTATCCGAATCTGCACTCAGAGCAGTTCCACACAGCTACTATGAAGGTTCATTAGCGCAAGGTTCAACAAAAGAAAGAACGATTTTCAAAGTTATGCTTCCAGCAGCTGCTTCAGGTGTACTTGCCGGAATCGTACTAGGTGTAGGCAGAGCAATCGGTGAAACAATGGCAGTCGTTATGATTGCGGGTAACCAGACAAAAATGCCATCTTCTATCTTCAAGGGCGTTAGAACAATGACAGCCAATATTGTTATGGAAATGGGATATGCTACAGGATTACATCGAGAAGCATTAATTGCTACAGGTGTTGTTCTATTCGTATTCATACTTCTCATTAACGCATTCGTTGCTGCTATCAAGAAGAAAGGAGTAGAACATGCATAATTCATTAGAAAAGCAAAAATACCCAGGCATTGCATTCTTGAAATTCTTGATCTACTTCTGTGCTTCGCTCACATTTCTAGTATTGATTTTCTTGATTGCATATATCCTGATCAATGGTATTCCACATATCAATCTAGATTTATTTACACTCAAATACACATCCGATAACGCATCTGTCATTCCAGCATTGATCAATACAGTTGTGATGACATTGCTATCTCTATTACTCGCTGTTCCTATTGGTATCTTCTCAGCAATTTTCCTTGTTGAATATGCCAAAAGAGGAAACAAGCTTGTAGAAATCGTAAGAATGACAACAGAAACACTACAAGGTATTCCATCCATCATTTATGGCTTGTTTGGCATGTTATTCTTCGTCAATCGATTAGGTTGGGGATTTTCCATTATCTCAGGTGCATTCACTCTAGCAATCATGATTCTCCCTCTCATCATGAGAACGACTGAAGAAGCATTAAAATCTGTACCAGACCTCTACCGTGAAGGTTCCTTCGGCTTAGGTGCAGGAAAATTAAGAACAGTATTCAAAATCGTACTGCCTGCCGCAATGCCAGGCATCCTGGCAGGGATTATCCTCGCCATTGGCAGAATCGTTGGAGAAACAGCTGCGTTGATCTATACGTCAGGAACAGTCGCAAAAGCTGCAGAAGGATTATTCAGACCTGGCAGAACATTAGCAATTCATATGTATTTATTAGCAAGTGAAGGTCTCTATATGGATCAAGCTTACGCAACTGCTGTCGTATTGCTTGTATTAGTTGTTGGTATCAATGCACTATCCGCATATATTGCCAAGAAGATCACACAGGCATAGAAAGGAACAACATGAGCAAAATCAGTGTCAAAGACTTAGATCTCTATTACGGAGATTTCAAAGCTTTAAAAAATATCAATATTGAAATTGAACCAAATGAAATTACTGCTTTCATCGGTCCATCTGGCTGTGGTAAATCCACACTGTTAAGATGTTTAAACCGTATGAATGATCTTGTAGAAGGATGCAGGATTGAAGGAAGCGTTCTACTAGATGGTACTAATATCTATGGAAAGAATGTCGATGTAAACCTTTTAAGAAAGAAAGTAGGCATGGTATTCCAGAAACCAAACCCATTTCCAATGAGTATTTATGACAATATTGCCTATGGTCCTAGAACACATGGCATCAAAAACAAAGCACAGTTAGATGAAATTGTTGAAACTTCTTTAAAGAATGCCGCAATCTGGGATGAATGCAAAGATCGTCTCAAATCCAGCGCCCTTGGCATGTCAGGTGGTCAGCAGCAGCGTCTATGTATCGCTAGGGCTTTAGCTTGTCAGCCAGAAGTGATCTTGATGGATGAACCAACAAGTGCACTTGATCCTATTTCAACATCAAAAATTGAAGAACTCGTATTAGAACTCAAAAAGAAATATACCGTTGTCATTGTTACCCATAACATGCAGCAGGCTGTTAGAATCTCTGATAAAACTGCATTCTTCTTACTCGGTGATTTAGTAGAATACGGACAGACAGATCAAATATTCTCCGTACCTAAGGATAAGAGAACAGAAAACTATATTACAGGAAGGTTTGGTTGATACATATGAGAAATCGTTTTGATACGCAATTAGAACAGTTACAGGAATCCATGACACAAATGGGAGATAAATGCTTATCTTCTATTACAGATACAATTGATGCATTAAATACAGGAAATGAAAAACTAGCTACGGCTGTCATCTCTAGAACAAGAACGATTCGTAGAGATGAAAGAGAAATTGAAAACATCTGCTTGAAACTTCTTATGCAGCAGCAGCCAGTGGCAAGTGATCTTAGAAAAATCTCAGCCTCTTTAAAAGCTGTCTATGATCTAGAAAGAATTGGTGATGTTGCGGCTGATATTGCCGAAATCGTTGCAGTTGAACATGTATCTACAGCTGTAGATATTCTAGATATGAAAGAAATGGCAAATGCTGCTAGAAGTATGGTATATGATTCCATCAAAGCATTGAACACAAAAGATGCAGTGCTTGCACAAAGTGTCATTGATACAGATGATATCGTAGATACTGCATTCAATAACGCAAAGCAGACACTCATTGATAAGTTTTCCAAAGATGCAAATGTAGAATATGCCTTAAATCTATTAATGGTAGCGAAATACTTTGAAAAGATCGGTGACCACGCAGTTAACATTGCACAATGGGCAATGTATGATGCAACAGGTAAACTTTAAACAAAATACATATTCTCTTCAATAAGATATGGAACATTCCATATCTTATTTTGTTTACAAACGCAAAAAAAGACCCAGGAATTTCTTCCCAGATCCTTCTTGATATGGCGCCTTAAACAGGACTCGAACCTGTGACACCCTGGTTAACAGCCAGGTGCTCTACCGACTGAGCTATTAAGGCACGAACAATATGATATCATAGATTCAATAAAATGCAAATACATTTTTTCAAAAAAAGTAAAAAAAAGAGCGCCTTAAACAGGACTCGAACCTGTGACACCCTGGTTAACAGCCAGGTGCTCTACCGACTGAGCTATTAAGGCAACAACAATAGTTTATCACGATTCATAAAATACGCAAGCAGTATTTTAAAAATTATTAATTTCCAGTCATATCTATTGACTTGTACTAGTACAGATAGTACAGTTTAGACAGATAAGACAGAAAGGAGTTCAAATGTTTCTTCTCAACACGCAAAGCAAAGAGCCAATCTTTGAACAAATACAAAACCAGATACTGCGTTTTATTCAAGCAGGCGTGCTAGCTCCCGGGGATCGTTTACCAAGCGTACGTCAGCTCGCACAAGAAAACGGAATCAATCCAAACACAGTATCCAAAGCATATATTGAATTAGAAAAAAATGGATATGTTTATAACATTCCTAAAAAAGGCGTCTATGTTTCAGACATCGATCTTAAACAATCTCATTCCAATCAAATCGTAAAAGTATTACAGCCACTCAAAGATTCAGGCATCCAGAAACAAGAATTAATGGATGCCATTGAAATACTCTATAAGGAGAATGCAACATGTTAAAAATTGACAAGCTATACAAAAACTTTGGAAATAAAGAAGTCCTGAAAGGACTCGATCTAGAAATTCAAGATGGATCCATCTTTGGACTCGTCGGAATCAACGGCGCCGGTAAATCCACACTGCTTCGCATCATTGCTGGGGTCTATGAGCCTGAACAAGGATGTGTTCTGTTCAATGACTGTGATACATATGATGATCCAAAGATCCGTAAAGAAATTGCATTTGTTTCTGACGAACAATTCTACCCAATTGGCGCAACAATCAAATCTGTAAAACAGCTCTATGAATCTATGTATGACTTCTCTGAAGCTAAATATCAGAAATTCTTAAAGATGTTTGAATTAGATGAGAAAGATTCTATTCTGAATTTATCTAAAGGCAACAAAAGACGAGTTGCCCTGCTATTTGCATTATCAATAGAGCCAAAACTCTTATTATTGGATGAAGCATATGATGGTCTAGAGCCACTCATTCGCTACAAATTCAAACAGGCATTAGCCGATTTAATTGAAGATGAACATTTAACCGTTATCATCTCCTCACACAACCTGAAAGAATTAGAAGATATCTGTGATTCCTTTGGCATTCTGGAAGATGGAAGAATGCTTGAATACGGTGATTTATCCGATTCCAAGGAAAACATCAACAAATACCAGATTGTTTTTGAAAAAGAAATTGAAAAAGATGCATTCAATGATTTCAATATCCTTCATTTAGAAAATGAAGGCAGAGTATATCAGCTCGTCGCAAAAGGAAATCAAGAAGAAGTTCTCAGTCAAATTGAAGCAATGCATCCAATTCTTATCGATGTATTACAAGTCAACTTTGAAGAATTATTTATCTACGAATTAGAAGGAAGGAGCAAATCTAATGATCAATAAGAACTATTTCAAATATCTATTCAAAAGCAAAATCATTGCATGGATATTCTTTGGCATCATGTTCATTGCGATTTCTATGTCTTCTTTCTTAACACCTGGCAATGAAGCCGCTGACTGCTTTAGAGTTACCACAATAACTTCTCTTGTGCTATCTATCATCATGAGCTTTGCACTGCCAGTCTTCTTATTCTCCTTCGTACACCGAAAAAGAAGTTGTGATATGTATTTCTCACTTCCAATTGATCGTAAAGAACTATTAATCACAACAATCACATTTTCATTCGTACTGATTTTCAGCTACTATACAATCTCTTCTCTATTTGCATTGTTATTCACAATGCGTTCCACTACGATTTTCTTTTCATCACTTTTTGCTTCTTATGCGATGATGGCATTAGGCATCCTTGCATTACTCATCATCAATTCCTGTATTTATCTATTTGCAAATAACATCTTTGATGGAATTGTAATGTTAGCTGCGTATTCCGCAATCTTCGTTGCAATCAGCTTAACCGCAGAAACCATCAGCGATCTATTGCTCATTTCATTCATGCTGTCATCCTTTGAAGAAGGTATTCTATTTTCCCCAGTCGCAATTGTCGCTGTCAACTTCACAAGTATTTCTCAGAATATCGTGCAATCCATTGACGAAACAATGAGCTTTGTTCCAAGTGTTTCCTATTTACAAATCACAGTATTAGTCATCTATACATGTATTGCATGCTTCCTCTTAAAGAAAAACTTTGTAGAAAGAAAGACAGAACGCGCAGAACAGGTCTCTAACACATTCTTCTCCTATCCATTTATCATCAATTTCTATTTGCTTGTTTCCCTTGTCAATCTAGGTTTTTCTATCATCAAATCCAATATGATTGATTCCTTCATTCTTCTTTACATTCTCTTATTCTGTATCTATCTGATTTCTATCTTTGTATACAAAAGAAAGATCAAATTCTACTGGAAGAATATTCTCTACTTTGTTTCAGCTGCACTCATTACATTTGGTTGTGGAAAGTTCATCTTTATGAACCATGCATTTTCCTTACCATACCAGTATCCCCTCAACGCAGGAGAAAAGATCAACTACTATATAAATGAGAACAACTTAAATAAAGATCTTTCTTCTAAAGATTTGGAAGCGAATTATTCCGTCAACTTATCCATCAACATTGATATTCCAGCAGATCAATTAGAAACAGAAAAATACAAACAGGCTTTATCTATCCTAGAAGCATATAGAAAACAGTCAATTGATCTATGGTTTACAACTTCGCAATCCTATTACGATAAAGGTGCAGACCTCTACATCAGTAACGCAATTCAAAACAAAGTTGTAGCTTCCTGCTCCTATCAGACAAAAGATGTATTCACAATAGAAGAGCTCAAACAGCTTGCTAAGGTTGGAACAATTGAACTTGAATACTATGACTATGAAACTGATAATTATCAAACTTACACACTCGATGAATATTTAAAGGAGGTCAAATAATGAACCTTTCACTCAACAATACAAATAACACAGTCTTAAAAGACGGTACAGAAAAACAGCTTACATCTAAAGAATTTGGTATTCTATCATTTCTGATGGATCATCCAGATGAAATCCATACTGCAGAAGAAATCTATGAAAATGTATGGAAAGAAGAACCATTTCGCTGTCGTTCAATTATATGTGTTCATATTTGCCATATTCGCGAAAAACTAGAAAGTTCTCACTCCGAAAAAATCTTAGATTCTTTCTGGAAACGTGGATATCGTTTCAACTCAGCTTCCTAGTTTGGAAGCTGTTTTTCATTTTCATACAACTTTTCATATAAATTAATAGTTTTCCATTCCATTTTCAGCTACAATGGAATTAACAAAAGATAGTGTTCACTTACACTACAGACAGGAGAATAATATGGGACTAATTTTAACTACGCTTAATGCAGCAGGTAGCACACTTAGCGATCAGTGGAAAGAGTATTTCTATTGTGATGCAATTCCTGCCGATACAATTTGTGTAAAAGGTCATAAGAAGACATCAGGTTTCGGTGCTAACCGTGGAAATGACAATATCATTTCTGATGGATCTGTCATTGCGGTTGCTGATGGTCAATGCTTAGTTATCGTTGAACAAGGTAAAGTTGTTGATATCTGTGCAGAACCTGGAGAATACAAGTATGACTCCAAAACAGCACCATCTATCTTTACAGGCAAAAGCCTTTCCTCTTCTGTAAAAGACGTATTCGCACAAATTGGAAAGAGAATCACATTTGCTGGAGAAACAGAAACAGATCAAAGAGTTTACTTCTTCAACACAAAGGAAATTCCAGGTATGAAGTACGGAACAGCTTCCCCTGTTCCATTCAGAGTTCTTGATCAAAGAGCAGGGATTGACTTAGACATCTCTCTCAAGGCTTTTGGTGAATATTCCATCAAGATTTCTGATCCAATCCTTTTCTACACAAACGTTTGTTCCAATGTATCAGAAGTATACAAAATTTCTGATATCGAAGATCAGATGCGTTCTGAATTATTAACAGCTTTACAGCCAGCATTCGCTAGAATCGGCGCTGCAGGTGTTCGTTACTCAGAAATTCCTGCACACACACTAGAACTGGCAGAAGCACTAAATGACGAACTATCCAAGAAATGGAGAGATCAAAGAGGTATTGAAATCGTATCCTTCGGTATTTCTTCTATCAAGGCTGATGAAGAAGACGAAAAGATGATCAAGCAGATGCAAAAAGATGCTGCATATACAAATGCAAATCTAGCAGGTGCTGCTATCGTCGGTGCACAGGCACAGGCAATGAGAGATGCCGCAAATAATGCAAATGGCGCAGCAATGGGCTTTGTAGGACTTAATGCAGCGCAGGCAAGCGGTGGTGTGAATGCTAACGTATTACTCAACCAGCAGCCTGCACAGCCAGCACAACCTGCAGCTCCAGTAACTCCTGCAGCTGGATGGACATGTCCAAAGTGTGGAACAGCGAATACTGGTAAATTCTGCACGAACTGTGGTGAAGCAAATCCAGCAAACGCAAAGTGGATCTGCCCAAAATGCAACACAGAAAATACTGGCAACTTCTGCAACAACTGCGGAGAAAAGAAACCGGCATAATGATTTAACAAAAGGTCCGGAATCCGGACCTTTTCATGTAAAAAAAGATATGAAAAACATTGATCAGGAAAGATATAAACGACAGCTGCAGTCTAATAATTTGATTGGCATTCTTTTAGGTCTTTCTTCCATCGCCCTTTTCATTATTTTACTTATACTTTCAAAAGCACTGACAAGATAGAAAGGATTATTCTATGCCAGAACAATTAACGAATTATCAGTGTCCTAATTGTAATGGGCCACTCAGATTTGATCCCGTTTCATCCAAGCTAAAATGCGATAGCTGTGGTTCTACATTTACAGTGGATGAAATTGATAAAGTCTTTTTCGAGAAAAACCAGGAAGCAATTTCCGTAGATGCTGAAAAGAAACAGCAGGAAAATGCAGAACTTCTGCAATGGAATGAAGAAGAAGCAAAAAACATGCGTGCATACAACTGTCCAAGCTGTGGTGCACAACTCATTTCTGATGCAAACACTGCCGCAACAAGATGTCCATATTGTGGAAATCCAACAGTAGTTCCTGCACAGTTTGAAGGCTCTTTAAAGCCAGATTACGTCATTCCTTTTAAACTGATCAAAGAAGATGCAGTCAAAGAATTAAAGAACTTCTACAAAGGAAAACCATTCCTGCCAAAAGCATTCACAGAAAACAACCACATTGAAGAAATCAAAGGTGTATACGTGCCATTCTGGCTGTATGACGGTACTGTAGATGCACACTTAAGAGGATCAGCAACAACTTCTTCCTCTTACGAAACTGATGATGAAATCGTCACAACAACACGTCATTTCCGTATTGAAAGAGATGGAACTGTTGAATTTCAGAAAGTACCTGCTGATGGTTCTTCCAAAATGCCAGATGATTTCATGGATTCTATTGAACCATTTGACTACAAAGATCTTGTTCCATTCCAGATGTCATATTTGCCTGGCTATTTGGCTGATAAATATGATGTATCGATAGAAGAAGATGCGGAAAGAGTCAATCAGAGAATTAAAAATACAACGATTTCTCTTTTAGAAGAAACAGTCACTGGATATCAGACATATGTATCTGATAAAACAAATACAACAATTACACCAGGTACAGTTCACTACGCATTCCTGCCAGTATGGCTGTTATCCACACAATATCAAGGCAAGAATTACTTGTTCGCTATGAATGGTCAGACAGGAAAGATGATCGGTGATGATTTGCCAATTGATAAAACAAAGATGATTCTACGATTTCTCTTGATTACAGTCATTGGTATTGCTTTACTGTATGTCATCTTATTTCAAGTGATGGGAGCGTGAAGATACTATGAAAACAATTAGAAACATGATTTTACTAATCGCACTCTTTCTCTTGATTCCTTTTACACCAATCCACGCATCGAGTGATGTATATGTAGAAGATACCTATGGTGCACTTTCTCAAGAAGAAGTAGATGAATTAAATGCATATGCCGCACAAATTGCAGACCAGTATGAATTTGGAGTTTACGCAAGAATCATCGAAGATTCAACAGAACAGTCATATGATGATATGACAAACTTCATTGAAAAATACTATACGGATGAAAGTTTAGGATATGGCAATACTGACAATGGTGTATTACTACTGATTACACAATGTTCAAAAGGTGGCTCTTACCAGGTTTATATTCCATATTGTGATAAACAGTCTATGTTCTCTTTAGATGGCATGGATATCATGGATTCAGCTGCACGCAGCGGTCTCTATGAGCACGATTACTATTCCGCAATTCGCGATTACATCAAAGAAGCGGATGGCTTAATGGCATACTACAGTGAAAATGGCGAACATTATGGAAGCAACTATGATGAGCCTGCAGATTCCACACCAATCAAAAAAGGCATCACATTTGGCTTGCCACCAATTATTGCACTCATCACAGTGCTCGTACAAAAAAGCAAGCACAAAACAAAAGCAATCGCAACAACAGCACATTCCTATGTACCAGGCAATGGCGTGCATTTAACAAACAGCCGTGATATGTTCCTGTATGAATCTGTCACAAGAGCTCCAATTCCAAAACATGATGACAACGATTCCTCACCTGGAGGAAGCAGTTTCTCCAGCAGTGGGGGAATGCACTCTAGTGGCGGACACTTCTAGATTCATAAAGCTATAGCAGTACATCTGTTATAGCTTTTCTTCTATTAAAATGAAAGGATTTTCTGTATATCTCTTTTTCTCATGTAATAATAAAACACGTAAAAATCAAAACAAGAGGTAGCGATGCAAATGAGTATCTTGTGGAGTCAACGGGCAAAGAAGCAAGTGAAAGGTAATCATCGCCGAACGAAGCATATTGGCAAATATGTTCCGTGGGGTTATGAATAACATTCAAAACACTCCTTCTAAAAGAAGAGGTGCTTTGTTTGTTCATGTATTTTGTTCAATCACATCTCTTACCAGACGTTTTTATTTTTTACAAGAACGACTATACAGACGAAGAATTAGCTTATGCCCAGTCTCTCAAAGATACATTTGATATCAAGGATGTACTCAGTGATACTCCCCAGTTTGCAAAGGATCAGCAGAAAGTTATTGAAAACATCAAAGAAAGACCAATCAATGATTATTTCATTGAAACAAATCACTCTGATGTTTGTGAAATGGGCTCTGCAGATGTAGGTGACGTTTCCTGGTGTGTTTGTACTACACAAATTAATACTGCATGTTATTCCATTGGTGCAGATGTACATAGCTAGCAATGGGTTGCACAAGGTAAGAGCAGTATTGCATATAAAGGCTGTATGCTTGCAGGTGATGTATTGTTTGATGCCGCAAAAACACTGTATCAAAATCCTGAAATGATTGAAAAAGCAAAAGCTGAATTAAAAACTAGACTACAGGATAATTCCTATAAGTGTTTAATTCCAAAGGATGTACTGCCACACATTTCAAATGTTGAATAATATGAAGCAAGCTTCGGCTTGCTTTTTGTTATGAAAAAATACATTTTTTCATTTATAAACATTTTTTACCCACAGCTTTCACATATTTTTTTTAAAAATCGCTCTTTTTAAAGATTTAGTTGATATTTGAAAATACGCCATAATGA
>OIYH01001464.1_pt1 | contig 13662 bp, 10 predicted proteins | sample 1587911 | NCBI WGS metagenome assembly OIYH01 (sample SAMN03283252) | human gut metagenome | biome: human-associated habitat; material: feces | host: Homo sapiens | place: USA | collected 2013
CGCCCCGGCCGATGGCCGGGGCGTTTTATTGCAGTTCTGCCTCTAAGTGATGAAATCACTATAATCGGGAATGGTATCGGGCATATTATCCGGATCTGTGGTGTCATCGTGGTCGCCGTCCGGCATATTGAAGTCGTCGTCCGCCTCGTCGCCAAAAAAGCCGTTCCAGCCGCCCAGCATCATAAAGGCGTCCTCCACCACGATCTCGTCGTGGCCCTCGATCAGCTCGCGCTGGTAGTTCAGCACGGAGCCGGTAACGGTGGTCACGTTGCCGTCGCTGTCCGCCATGTTGACGGTGTAGGTGGGGGCGGTGTGCATGGTGCAGACGGCGGTGGGGGCATTATCCGCCGCCACCAGGGCCGTGTAGACGCGGCTGCCGCGAACGTCCAGGGCACAGTTCTCCGACGCCAGCATACCGCTGTCGGCGCAGACGGCCACGCTGGTCAGGCCGGAGCAGGAGAAGAAGTCCTTATCGGCCAGGTCCGCGTGGATGGCGCTCATGACCTTGCGGAACACAGCGGAGCAGGGGTTGCCGCTGGCCACGATGCGCTGGTTGTGCTCATAGCCGGCCCAGACGGCGCAGCTGTAATAGGGCGTGTAGCCCACGAAGTAACGGTCCTTGTTGCTGTTGGTAGAACCGGTCTTACCGGCGATGTGCATACCGCTGAACTGTGCCTCGTAGCCGGTGCCGTTCAGGGCGGCCTCCTGCAGCAGATGGTTGATGATAGCCGCCGTGGTGTTCTTCATGGCCACGGTGGACTGGGCCTCGTTCTCCAGCACCACGTTGCCGTTAGCGTCCTCCACACGGATGAAGGTGCGGGGCTTGGTGTACACGCCCTCGTTGACGAAGGCGGCGTAGGCCGCGGACATCTCCTCGGTGGTGACGCCCTTTTCAAAGCCGCCCAGAGCCATGTTGCCCACCTGCTGGGAGTCGGTATACGTCAGGTTCTCAAAGCCCAGCTTGTTCACCAGGAAGTCATAGGAATTGCTGACGCCGTAGGCCAGGTTCGTCCGCACGGCACAGGTATTCAGGGACTGGGCGATGGCGGTGTGCAGCGCCGTCAGGCCCTGATAGCGCCAGTTGGCGTTGCGGGGCCAGACCTCGCCGTTGAGCAGCATGGGATAGTCGTCGATGACCGACGCGCCGTTGATGGTGCCGTCATCCAGTGCCGGGGCGTAGGTGGACACAGGCTTGATGGCAGAACCGCACTGCCGGGCGTTCACAGCCCAGTTCCAGCCGCGGTCCACCACCTTTTCACCGGCACCGCCGATCATAGCCACCACATAGCCGTTGGTGGGGTCCACGATGGTCAGGGCGATCTGCAGCTGATCCTCCACCTGCTCACCGGCGGCGTTCGTATAGCTGCTGGTATAGGGGATATTCTCCAGATTATAGCACACATCCTCCGCGATCTTCTGATACTTGGGATTCTGAGTGGTGTAGATCTTGTAGCCCCTGCTGTAGACCATGTTGATGGCCTGGTCGTAGGCGGAGACCTTCTTGCCCTCGCTGTTGACCTTTTCGGTGATGCCCAGCTTCTCCACCAGTGCCTCGGCCACATCGGTGATCATGGCATCGGTGAACCAGGAGTTGCTGCCCTTGATGGTGGGGGTGCTGTCATCCGCCGGGGAGTCGGTATCGTCGCCGGTATCGGTGGTATCCTCCGTGTCCAGCTCGGTGACGGTACCGTCGCTGCCCACATACTTGCCGGAGATGGTGAAGCCGTTGGCGAACTGGATATCCTCGGCCACGGCGGCGTCATACTCTTCCTGGTCGATCTTGCCCTGAGAGAGCATCTCGCTGAGGATGGTCAGCTGGCGCTCCCGGTTGTTCTCGCGGGTCCAGGAGCTGATGAAGGGATCGTACATGGAGGGGTTGTTGGTGATGCCCATCATGCTGGCACACTCGGCCAGCGTCAGCTCGGACACGTCCTTGCCAAAATACACCCGCGCCGCCGTCATCACGCCGGAGCAGCGCTGGCCGAAGTAGACCTCGTTCAGGTAGGCTTCAAGGATCTCGTCCTTCTCGTAGCGCTTTTCCAGCTCCAGAGCGCGGTAGATCTCCGTGATCTTGCGCTTGACCGTCACCTGATTGTCGCCGGTGACGTTCTTCACCAACTGCTGGGTGATGGTGGAGCCGCCCTGCACGTTTTTGCCGAACAGGGTGTACAGAATGGCGCGGGTGGTACCCTTCCAGTCCACGCCGTGGTGCTTTTCAAACCGCTTGTCCTCAATGGCCACCGCTGCATCCTGAAGGTACTTGGGAATGTTCTCCAGGTCCACCCAGATGCGGTTCTCGTCCATGTACAGCGTCTGGTACATGACCCACTCCTGGGTGTCGGGGTCCTGGTAATACAGCTCGGTGGAGACCTGGGTCTCGAATTCGTCCAGATAGACCTCCACCTTGCCGCGCATGGCGCTGTTGATGTACGCCATGAAGATACCGGCAAAGATGGACGCTGTCAGCACGAACACCAGCAGCAGCGTGCCGATGATGCGTCCGGCCTTCTTCCAGCCGTTCTTCTGCTTAGGGGTCATGTTCCGCACACGCTCCTGCGCGTCATGCTGCACGCGCCGCGCACCCTCGGCGGCACTGTGCTCTACCCGGCGCGCACCCTCCTTTGCCTCGTTTTCTATGTGCCGGGCGCTCTGCCGGATGCGTCCCCAAAAGCCGGTGGACGACGACCGTCTGCGCTTGTTCTCACTCAAGACAGGGCACCTTCCTTTCTTTATTGATGTTCCTGTGTATTCTTTTCGTTCCGGGGTCAAAATTCACATACCAATCCACTATAAGGAACATTCTACCATACTTGTCAAATGCAAAAAAGAGGATTTTTTGCAGAAATCCGCCCGTTTGGCTGCTCAATTCCCGTTATTTTCCCCCATTCCACCGATTTTCAGTCCGACAGATGGCAGAAACTGCCGAATGCTTCCACTTGCGTTTTCTCCAGCTTTCGGGTATACTATGGATATAAAGACAAAGGAGGACTCTCCCATGAGCGAGGAATTCGGCCCCAACTTCATCACTCTGACCGACGAGGACGGCAACGACATTGAACTGGAATACGTGGACGCGCTGGAGCTGGACGGCCAGACCTACATGGCGTTCTTCCCCGTGGTGGAGGATGATGCCGACGAGGAAGCCGCCGAGGAGTACGGCCTGGTGATCCTGAAGTCCGTTATGGAAAACGGCGAGGAGCTGCTGAGCACCCTGGACAGCGACGAGGAGCTGGATAAAGTCTACGACCTGTTCATGGAGCAGATCCTGTCCGACGAGGACGAGTGATCTTTCGACGGGATTTTTCGTCCTGCCGATGGCGAGACGCCGCCGGCTGCGCCGGAAAATGGCTGGATTTTTCGCCAAGACGAGGCGCGGCGGTGCAGCGAAAAAGATACACGCCACTCCTTCGGCAGGATTTTTCGTCCTGCCGATGGCAAAGCGGCGATGGCGTACTTTCTGTACGTCGAGCCGATTTAACGAAGGCAGGGCGGAAAATTGAGCGATGGGCAGCGGTTCTATTTATCCTGACATTGGTTATACGGGACGTCGGATCGGCAGATGGTTTGCAGGCCTCCCGCCTGCCGTATGCGGGCGGATGCTGGAAGCAGTAAAGTCAGCCGGAGACGACCCACCTGCGAGTTGTGCAGGTTATAACATGGCCGCTGCCTGTCGCTGAGCACAAGACCCCCATTCCGAAACGGAATGGGGGTCTTGTGCTCAGTGAGCGCGGTAAAATGTTCACAAATTCCAGGCGTTTCCCTCTTGCGAAAAGGTGCGGTATACGATATAATGACCGAGTATGTTACCAAACAAGGGCGTATTGCGCCCAAAATCGAGAGGAATGAATTTCAATGAGCGCATCAAGAGAAAAGAAGATCCGGCAGGATCTGGCGGCCCAGGGCGTCACCGACCCCAAGAAGATCCGCGAGGCGGAGGAGAAGGCCAAGGCACGCAAGAACAATATCCTGTACGGCGTGATCGCCGGCGTGTTCGTGATCGTGGCCGCGGTACTGCTGGTGTATAACTCCGGCGTGCTGCAGCGCAGCGCCACCGCCGTGACCATCAACGGTGAGAAATATACCGCCGGGCAGGTGGAGTATTTCTACGCCAACGTGAAGAGCAGTCTGTTGAAGAGCGGCTATGCCAGCTTTTACGGCATCGATACGTCCAAATCCCTGGACCAGCAGGTGGTGAGCGACACCATGAAGACCGCGCTGGGTATCGAGGACGAGGGTGATGTCACATGGGAGCAGTATGTCCGCGACACCGCGGTGAAGCAGCTGGCCATGTACGTGCTGACCGCCCAGGAGGCTGAGGCCAACGGCATGGGCGCCGATGAGCACACTCAGGAGGAGCTGGATGCCACTATGGAGGAGCTCAACGCCGCCGCCAAGCAGAACGGCTACTCCACGAAGACGTATCTGAAGCTGATCTACGGCAAGAACATGACCGTGGATACCTTCAAGGAGATGGTGCAGCTGGTGGACGTGGCCACCCATTACCAGAGCCACTACGCCGATGAGCTGACCTACACCGTCAGCGACCTGGAGACCTACTATCAGGGCAACAAGAGCAGCTTTGACGTGGCCAGCTATGAGTCCCTGTACTTCAAGGGTACCGCCGACAGCACCAAGGACGATGACGGCAACACCGTGGAGCCCACCGATGAGGAGAACGCCGCCGCCAAGGCCAAGGCCGAGAGCGATGCCGCCGCTGTGCTGGCGCGCGTGCAGGGCGGCGAGGCGCTGGAGGATGTGGCCAAGGATTATGAGTCCGCCAGCTACACCAGCACCGATGCCGGCAGCAACAACGGCAGCGACGTGGCCAACTGGGTATTTGACAGTGCGCGCAAGGCCGGCGACAGCGCCGTTGTGGCCAGCGATTCCAACTGCTATGTGGTCGTGTTCCGCAGCGTGGGCCGTCAGGAATACGCCACCAAGGACGTGCGCCACATCCTGTTCAAGGTAGACGAGAGCGCACTGGACAGCGAGGCCGAGACCTATGAGGCCGACCTGCAGGCGGCTAAGGATGCGGCCAAGGCCGCAGCCGAGGACGCGCTGGCCCAGTGGAAGGCCGGCGAGGCCACCGAGGACAGCTTCGCGGCCCTGGCCAACGAGCTCAGTGCGGATGACGGCAGCAACACCAACGGCGGTCTGTACACCAAGATCTACAAAAACCAGATGGTCACCGAGTTCAACGACTGGTGCTTCGATGCGAGCCGTCAGTCCGGCGATACCGGCATTGTATACGGCGAGAGCTCTAAGTACAAGGGCTATCATGTAATATACTTTGTGGGCGACGATGTGCCCTACTGGCAGGTACAGGCCGAGAACGCTCTGCGCAACACCGACACCGAGGCCTGGCTGGACGGTCTGCTGGACAGCGCCGATGTGGTGCAGGAGAACGGCATGAAGCACGTGGGCTGATGACCGCCCCTTCTTCGAGTCTATGAACGAGCGTTTTCTCAGAACAGAAATGATATTGGGCGCACCCGCTTTGGACAAGCTCCGCCGCAGCCATGTGGCGGTGTTTGGTCTGGGCGGTGTGGGCAGCTACGCCGCTGAGTGCCTGGCACGCAGCGGCGTTGGCACGTTGACACTGGTGGACCAGGACACGGTATCCGTATCCAACATCAACCGCCAGCTGTGCGCGCTGACCTCCACCGTTGGGCAGTATAAGGCGGAGGTCGCGGCGGCGCGTGTGCGGGACATCGACCCGGACACGGTGGTATACCCGATCTGCGCCACCTATGACGCCGCCCATCGGGAGGAATTTTTCTCCCGGAAATTCGACTATATCGTGGACTGCATCGACCTGGTCAGCTGCAAGCTGGACCTGATCCAACAGGCCCGCCTGCGGGGCATTCCCATCCTGTCGGCCCTGGGCACCGGCAACAAGCTGGAGCCTGAGCTGCTGCGGGTCACGGATATCTCCAAGACCAGCGGCTGCCCGCTGGCCCGGGTCATGCGGAAGGAGCTGCGCGCCCGGGGGATCCACCACCTGAAGGTGGTGTTCAGCCCGGAGCTGCCCCATGAGACACAGCAGCTGGAAGCACCGTCACCCGGACGGCGCAGCGTCCCCGCCAGCGTGGCGTGGGTACCCTCTGTGGCCGGCCTGATGATGGGCGGCACGGTGGTGCGGGATATTATCGAAGATGGAGGTCTTGTACCATGATCTTGACAGGCGCGCTGGTCAACGGCGGAGCCATTGTCGTCGGCGGCCTGCTGGGCACCTTCGGCGGCAAGCTCATGCCGGAAAAAATGCGGCAGACGGTGCTTGGCGCTACGGCGCTGGTGTCCATGGGCATCGGCATCTCCGGCGCCATCGGCAGCAGCAACCAGCTCATCCCCATACTGTCGCTGGTCATCGGCGCCGTCATCGGCGAGCTGCTGCACATTGAGGACGGCGTCACCCGGGCGGGCGACTGGCTGCAAAAGAAATTCGGGAAAATGGGTCCCATCACCGACGGCTTCGTCAGCGGCTCGCTGGTGTTCGCCGTGGGCGCTATGGCGGTGATGGGTTCGCTGGACAGTGGTCTGAAGAACGACCACGGCATCCTGCTGGCCAAGTCTGTCATCGACTTTGCCGGGTCCGTGGCCTTTGCCAGCTCCATGGGCATCGGGATCGTCTTTTCCGGATTGTCGGTGCTGGCGGTGGAAGGTGTGATGACGCTGCTGGCCTCCCTGCTGACAGGGGTGCTGACCGACGCGGTCATCACCGAGATCTCCGTCACCGGGTCACTGATGATCATCGGCATCACTCTGAACGTGCTGGGCGTCACCAAGCTGCGTATCCTGAACATGACGCCGGCGCTGCTGCTGCCCGTTCTGCTGTGCAAATTCATGTGAGCGCTTTAATTAAAAGGAGTACATAGCATGGCTTTTGAAGGCTATACACAGGAGACACTGGACTTTCTGTGGGGCATTCGGTTCAACAACGAACGCTCCTGGTTTCTAGCGCATAAGCAGGACTATGAGGCACATCTCCTGGCCCCCACCCGTGCGCTGGGCGAGCAGGTGTATGAAGCCCTGCACGCGGCATTCCCCAAGGAGCCGTTTCTGCTAAAGCTCTCCCGCATCTATCGGGATGCCCGACGGCTGCACGGGAATGGACCGTACAAGGACCACCTGTGGTTCTGCGTCCGCGCCGGCGGCGAGGACTGGACGGGGCGGCCCACGTTTTACTTTGAGATCGGGCCGGACTATTACAGCTACGGCATGGGCTTCTGGGCGCCGAAGGCGGCGCTGATGGAGGCGTACCGCAAGGCCGTCGACGAGCATCCCGAGGTGCTGGAAAAGCTGGTCAAAAGGTTCAATAAACAGGCGCAATTCACGCTTTCAGGCCCGGAATATGCCAGGAAAAAGCCCGCCCCCTCTCCCCTGCTGGCGGCGTGGTACAACAAGAAGTCTATCAATTTACAACATGACGCCGCGCCGGACGAGCGTATGTTCTCGCCGGAACTGGCACAGGATATCATTGAGGGCTTCCGGACACTGATGCCGCTGTACAAGTATTTCGATGGTCTGTGCGCCGCGGAAATGGTGTAAAAAACCGCCCTTTTTGGGGTTGACAGCGGGTAAAAAAGCGGGTAAAATACCCCATAATGAATGAGGGAGTAATTCCGCAGCGCCGGTTTTGGCGCGGCGTGGCACACCGTCATCCCGGCGCGGCAGCGCCCGATGTGTCCTGAAAGAATGAGACTCATGCACAGACATAGCCTGTCCGTGCATGAGTTTTTTGTTGTCCTTTGGTTCATTTTCTGTTTCGCTTTTTGTTCTGCTTTTTTGCTTCAAATTATAAAACCATGATATAAAGGAGTAATAGACGATGGAAAAGGAATACAACCGCAGTCCGCAGGAGGTGCTGGAGGAGCTGGGCTCCTGTCCCACCGGCCTGACAGAGGCGGAGGCGGCGGAACGTCTGGCCAAGCACGGCCCCAATAAGCTGAAGGAGGCGGAGAAGCCCTCCCTGCTGCAGCGGTTCCTGACACAGCTGAAGGATCCCATGCTGCTGATCCTGATGGCGGCGGCGGCGGTGTCCGCCGTGACCAACGCACTCAGCGGCGAGAGCTTCACCGAGGTGTTCATCATCCTGGTGGTGGTGCTGCTGAACGCGGTGCTGGGCGTGGTGCAGGAGAGCAAGGCCGAGGCGGCCATCGAGGCCCTGCAGACCATGACCGCCGCCAAGTGCAAGGTTCTGCGGGACGGCCACCAGGTGGTCATCGAGAGCAGCCAGCTGGTGCCCGGTGACGTGGTGCTGCTGGAGGCCGGCGACGCCGTGCCCGCCGACGGACGGCTGCTGGAGAGCGCCTCCATGAAGATCGAGGAGGCGGCGCTGACCGGCGAGAGCGTCCCCGTCACCAAGGCGGTGGGGCTGTTGACCGGAGATAACGTGCCCCTGGGCGACCGGAAAAATATGTGCTATATGGGCAGCACGGTGGTCTACGGCCGCGGCAAGGCAGTCATCACCGCCACCGGCATGGACACGGAGATGGGCAAGATCGCCGGTGTGCTGGCCCAGACGGAGCAGGAGCAGACGCCCCTGCAGCGCAAGCTGAATGAGCTGGGCAAGACCATGAGCAAGCTGGTGCTGGGCATCTGCGTGTTCATCTTTATCTTTGACCTGGTGGTGGCCGGCGAGTTCACGCTGGACACCGTGCTGAGCACGTTTATGGTGGCCGTTTCCCTGGCGGTGGCGGCCATCCCGGAGGGACTGGCCACGGTGGTGACGGTGGTGCTGAGCATCGGCGTGACCAACATGAGCAAGCAGCACGCCGTGATCCGGCGGCTGACGGCGGTGGAGACGCTGGGCTGCACCCAGGTCATCTGCTCCGACAAGACCGGCACCCTGACACAGAACAAGATGACCGTGGTGGAGCACACCGGCCCCACAGAGCTGCTGGCCACAGCCATGGCGCTGTGCAACGACGCCGCGCTGGAGGAGAACGGCGCCATCGGCGAGCCCACGGAGGCGGCGCTGGTGAACTTTGCCGCTGCCCAGGGGCTGAAGAAGCCTGTGCTGGAGAGCCGCCAGCCCCGCTGCGGCGAGGCCCCCTTTGACTCCGGCCGGAAGATGATGTCCACCATCCACCGCACAGACAACGGCTTTATCCAGTACACCAAGGGCGCGCCGGACGAGGTGCTGCGCCGGTGCACCAGCTATACGGAAAGCGGGCAGATCCTGCCCCTGACTGAGGAAAAGCGCACCGCCATTCTGGCGGAGAACAAAGCCATGGCCGACAAGGCCCTGCGGGTCCTTGCGGCGGCGGAGCGCCTGTACGACGCACTGCCCGACCGGCAGGAGCCGGAGGACCTGGAGCAGGACCTCTGCTTCATCGGTCTGGCGGGCATGATCGACCCCATCCGCCCGGAGGTCAAGGCCGCCGTGGCCGAGTGCCGCGCCGCGGGCATCCGCCCGGTGATGATCACCGGCGACCACAAGGATACCGCCGTGGCCATCGGCAAGGAGCTGGGCATCATCACCGATGCCAGCCAGGCCGTCACCGGCAGCGCGCTGGACGGCCTCACCGATGAGGAACTGGACAAGGCGGTGGAGAAGTACAGCGTCTATGCCCGGGTGCAGCCGGAGCATAAGGTCCGCATTGTCAACGCCTGGCGGCGCAAGGGCGCCATCACCGCCATGACCGGCGACGGCGTCAACGACGCGCCCTCCATCAAGTCCGCGGATATCGGCGTGGGCATGGGCATCACCGGCACGGACGTGACGAAAAACGTGGCGGACATGGTGCTCAGCGACGACAACTTCGCCACCATCGTCACCGCCGTGGAGGAGGGCCGCCGGATCTATGACAACATCCGCAAGGCCATCCAGTTCCTGCTGGCCAGCAACATGAGCGAGGTGCTGGGCGTGTTCTTCGCCACGCTGCTGGGCTTCACACTGCTGAACCCGGTGCACCTGCTGTTTATCAACCTGATCACCGACTGCTTCCCCGCCCTGGCCCTTGGTCTGGAGAAGGGTGAGCCGGATACCATGACCCGCCCGCCCCGGGACAGCAAGGACGGCATCTTCGCCGGTGGCCTGGGCTTTGACATCCTGTATCAGGGCGTGCTGATCACGATCATCACCATGACCTCCTACATCATCGGACACTGCATGGAGGTTGGCTATTTTGAGATGCCCAAGGGCGTGTCCGACGACGGTATGACCATGGCCTTCCTGACCATGAGTATGTGCGAGATCTTCCACAGCTTCAATATGCGCTCCCAGCGCAAGAGCGTGTTCTCGCTGCCCAGCCACAACAAGGTACTGTGGGGCGCTATGATCGGCTCGCTGGCTCTGACAACACTGGTGCTGGAGGTGCCCGTCATCGCCAACGCCTTCGGCTTCACCCCCGTCAGCTGGACGGAGTACGGCGTGGCCCTGGCCCTGGCCTTCCTGGTCCTTCCGGTGGTGGAGCTGGTGAAGCTCATCCAGCGCCGCGCCGCCCGGAGGGCGAAATGACCCCTGCTGACTACGACCGCCTGCTGACGGTTATCCGGGCGCTGCTGGACCGGCAGGCGCGGGTCATCGCGGCCATCGACGGCCGCTGCGGCGCCGGGAAAAGCACGCTGGCGGCACAGCTGCAGGCGCAGCTGTCCTGCCGGGTGTTCCACATGGACGACTTCTTTCTGCGGCCGGAGCAGCGCACCGCTGCACGGCTGGCACAGCCGGGCGAAAACGTGGACCACGAGCGCTTTCTATCGGAAGTGCTGCAGCCGGCACTGCGCGGTGAGGTGGTCACCTACCACCCCTTCCGCTGTGCGCGGCAGGCGTTGGACGAGCCGGTGACGGTCCCGGCGGCGCGCCTGACCATCGTGGAGGGCGCCTACGCCTGCCATCCGGCCCTGTGGGACAGCTATGATCTGCGGGTATTCCTTACCGTGGACGCTGCCGAGCAGCTCCGCCGCATTGAAGCCCGCAGCGGCCCGGAGAAGCTCCGGATGTTCCGGGATCGCTGGATCCCGCTGGAGGAGTCCTATTTTACCGCCTTTGACCTGCCCGCACGCTGCGATATGGCGCTGAAGGGGTAAGCTACGCAAAAAAAGAAAGCCCAAAAGGGCTTTCTTTTTTTGCATATATCCGTTTACCGGGCGTTGTAGGCGGCGATGCCCTTGGCCAGCAGGTCCATGGCGCGCTCCAGGTCCGCCTGCTTCAGCACATAGGCGATGCGGATCTCGTTCTTGCCCTTGCCGGGGGTGCCGTAGAAGGGCTCGCCGGGGGCAAACATCACGGTGTCGCCGTTGTCCTCGAACTCCTCCAGCAGCCACTTCTGGAAGGCATCGGCATCGTCCACAGGCAGGGCGGCCATGATGTAGAAGGCGCCGCGGGGGCACTCGCAGACCACGCCGGGTATCTCATGCAGCTTATTGACCACCGTATCGCGGCGGCGCTTGTACTCCTCACGGACGGCGGCAAAGTAGTCGGGGCCGACGGTGTACAGCGCGGCAGCGGCCACCTGGTCCAGTGTGGGCACGGACAGACGGCACTGGGCGTACTTCATGGCCTGCGCCATCAGCTCCTTGTTGCGGGAGATCATGCAGCCGATGCGGGCGCCGCAGGCGGAGAACCGCTTGGAGACGGTGTCGATGACGATGACGTTCTCGGCCGCGTCCTCGAACTGGCCCATGGATTGCAGAGGCTCGCCGGCGTAGACGAACTCGCGGTAGGCCTCGTCGCCGATGATGAACAGGTCGTGGGCCTTGGCCACGTCCACCAGCATACGCATCTCCTCCGGCGTCAGGACGGCGCCGGTGGGGTTGCCGGGGTTGGTGACCATGATGGCGCGGGTGTGCTCGTTGATCTCCGCCTCGACCTTGGCGCGGTCGGCGTAGTGGTAGCCGTCGTGGGGAGAGGTGGGAATGGGGTGGATCTTCGCGCCGCAGGTGTAGGCCATGGTATTGTAGTTGGGGTAGAAAGGCTCGGGGATGAGGATCTCATCGCCGTCATCCAGGATGCAGTTCATGGTGATCTGCAGCGCCTCGCTGCCGCCGTTGGTGATGAGGATATCACCGGCATCGAAGTGCATACCCAGATCGGCGTAGTACTTGCGGATGGCCTCGATCAGCTCCGGGATACCGGGGGACGGGGCATAGGCCAACACCGGCAGGTCAAAGTGCTTCACCGCATCGAAGTACGCCTTGGGCGTCTCGATATCCGGCTGACCGATGTTCAGATGATAGATCTTCCTGCCCTTGGCCTCCGCCGCCACCGCGTAGGGGTGGAACTTCCGCATGGGGGACAGGCCGCATTTCAAGACCTTGCTGGAAAACTTCATGGTGGTTCCTCCTTATCTCTTTCTCGTGTATCGTAATAGTAGCGCTTTTTCGCGGAAGTTGCAAGAGCAACTTGAGAAAAAGGCCGCCTAAAGGCGGCCTTCTGTATTGTGCTCAGCTCATCTGCTTGCGGCGGCTCAGGTTCACGGTGCCGTCGGTCATAGAATTCAGGGAGTCCAGGCTGCGGCCGGTGCCCTCGGCCACGCAGGAGATGGCGCCCTCGGCCACCACGGTGTGGATGCCGGTGCGGGCCTCGATGAGTTTATCAAAGCCGTCCACCAGGCTGCCGCCGCCGGTCATAACGATGCCGTTGTTGGAGATGTCGGCCACCAGCTCGGGCGGGGTGCGCTCCAGCACACCGTGGACTGCCTCGAGGATGCGCTCTACCGGCTCCTCGAATGCCTCCAGCATCTCGGTGGAGCTGACGTTGATGACCTTGGGCAGACCTGTCACCAGGCAGCGGCCCTTGATCTCGATGGACGTCTCCTGCTCCTTGGGGAAGACGCAGCCGATCTGCATTTTCATCAGCTCGGCGGTGCGCTCGCCCACCAGCACGTTGTGCTTGCGACGCATATACTTGACGATGGCCTCGTTGAACTGGTCGCCGGCCACCTTGATGGAGGCGCTCTCCACCACGCCGGAGAGGGAGATGACGGCGATGTCGCTGGTGCCGCCGCCGATATCCACCACCATGTGGCCGTCGGGCTTGGCGATGTCGATGCCCGCGCCGATGGCGGCGCGCACGTCGGCGGGATGGGTGCCGAACACCTCGCCCATCCGGCGAAGCGCGATGGAAACCAGCCCCTGCGCCGCACCGCGCCACCCGGCGTGAACGGCACCGACGGCCGCGTGCACCGGGTCGTGCAGCAGGATGATGCCGCAGTCGGCGGAAAAGACGACGAGCGGCAGGTTCGGCGTGTTGCAGATCATCGCGTCCACACTCTGATAGTCGCGCTCGCGCCAGAGGCCCTTGCCCGCGTCCGCCCCGGTCACAAGGCGGACATTCGGCTCGTGTACCTGCTTGCTGAGCACGACGCGCATGGGATCCGCGCCGACGGCGGCGCAGAAGCGCCGGAAATTCTCCTGCACGTTCTCCTCCGTATCGCCCCGGCCGACGCCGAGGTTCAGCGAATCCCACGGCGCGGGGCTGACGCCGCCGGGCCGCGTGGAAAAGCCGTGGCAGACGGCGCCGGCATCGAAGAGCGTGCTCGTGTGCCAGAGCAGAGCGCCGCTGCGGTTTGTTTCAAATGACATAGTTTCTCCTTTCGGGGAAGGGGCTTACCGGCCGCAGCACTGCTTATACTTCTTGCCGGAGCCGCAGGGGCATGGATCGTTGCGGCCGATCTTCTTGACCTTGCGTGGCTGCTTTTTCACGGTGCCGTCGCCGCC
>OIYH01001465.1_pt1 | contig 13662 bp, 13 predicted proteins | sample 1587911 | NCBI WGS metagenome assembly OIYH01 (sample SAMN03283252) | human gut metagenome | biome: human-associated habitat; material: feces | host: Homo sapiens | place: USA | collected 2013
TCAAGGTACTGGACGGAACAAACAATCATCATATCATGGAAGCGATGTTCAAAGCGTTTGCCAAAGCACTGGATCAGGCAACGCAGATGGATGAGCGGATTCAGGGAGTTTTGTCTACAAAGGGCAGTCTGTAAAAGGGCTGAGCTGTAGACACTAGGGAACTCCAGGGATATATTTATACAAAAACAGAGGAATCGATGAGCATGGAAGAAAAAAAAGAAACACCGTTAAAAGCTGCATTTACATGGGATGAGTTAAAACTGAACAGTGACGGGATGGTCTGTGTGGTGGTACAGGACGATAAAAATAAAGATGTTCTGATGGTTGCCTATATGAACCGGCAAGCTTATGAAAAGACGCTGGAGACCGGCGTGATGACTTACTGGAGCCGCAGCAGAAACGAACTGTGGGTAAAAGGACTTACCAGCGGACATTTTCAATATGTCCGGTCACTGTATCTGGATTGTGATAACGATACGATCCTGGCAAGGGTGGATCAGGTCGGTGCAGCCTGCCATACCGGAAGCCGCAGCTGCTTTTTTAAAGAAATTATGAAAAGCGATAATGTAGCGGAAAATAGTTGAAGATTGTCTCGATAAGACAGGACAAAACAGGTGAAATGCATAAAAAATCAACATGGTTTTCAGTTAATTGTTAGACAGAATATGTCTTGAGTATTTTAGTATTGATGCTATAATAGGATATGATTTTATTTTATTATTCTATCCTGTTATAGCATTTTTTGTGCTGTTGATGAAAGCGGAAATACTGTCAGTAAGAAAATGATACATCACAGCAGCAGCGTAACAGATATCTGGAGGAACTATGAAGATTATAATTATCGGATGTGGAAAAGTAGGTTCTGCCCTGGCAGAAGAACTGACCATGGAAAATCATGAAGTGGCGATTGTAGATATATCCGCTCAGAAATTACAGGAGGTAGGAGAGGATCTGGATGCCCTGCAGATTCATGGAAACGGATCCAGCATCAACGTTCTGATGGATGCCGGTGTGACATCTGCAGATCTTGTGATCGCAGTGACCGGATCGGATGAACTGAATCTGCTGTGTTGTCTTGTAGCAAAAAATCTGGGAAAATGTCATACAGTTGCCCGGGTAAGAAATCCGATTTACAACAAGGAAATCAATCTGATGAAAGAGAGTCTTGGCATTTCCATGATCATCAACCCGGAGATGGCAACTGCTGCAGAGATCGCACGGCTGCTTCGCTTTCCTTCGGCCATTAAAATTGATCCTTTTGCCAAGGGAAAAGTGGAACTGTTAAAGTTCCGTCTGAAACCGGAATTCCGTCTGGACGGTAAGTCTATCGTTGAGATCAACATGAAAGGGAAACATAATATTCTGGTTGCGGGTGTAGAACGTGGCGCGACCGGAGCCGTGGCAATAATTCACCACATGAACATGTCTGAATTGGTGTTTTCACTGCATTTGTTCGTGGGTAGTTGTCTTATCTATATCAATATTGTAGCCACGCTTATTTTTTGTCACGGTTATGGATTTACGATGAACATATTTATTGCCATAGATATCGCTGTACTGCACTTCAAATTTATAAGTACCGGTTAAGCTTGCCTCATGATAAATGAGTAGCCCGACATAGATCTTTTCTCCAATCGGTATAGAAACCGTGAAAGAACCTGCTGCGAGATTTTTTGTATCGGACTTGATTACAATCATGGTATTTATGGCGCAGCCTTTTCCGATATTCATCATTTCGATGGGAATGTAGAATACTGGTTGCAAGTCTTCTCCGCATTCGCCTCGTTTTTCAGTATTCCATCCGGTTTCCCTTGTTCTGTTTTGTTCAGATGTTAATTTTTGGACGCATGTCAACTCGTCATCACAAAATATAAAATAATTTTTATCAAACGGGTATTCTTTATATTCTGGTACTTCAGGACTCGAGTTTTGCATTTCCATCTTATGCATACTTTCCCAATCGACAGGATTGATACTCTGCCTGTCAAGCAGGTTAATAGAGAAATACGGCAAAACATCTCGTCGCTTGTCCTCTCTATACTGTTCATGGGACGCTCGAATCGAAATATGCACACCAACTACGGCCACAATAGCAGCTAAGATGGCAGCCAAAATTGTCCCATAATAAGAGAACACCTCTGCCGCGCCCCAAATCGTTATATAACCGCTATTACTTTGATAAAGCCAGTTGATTATCATCGGACCACCGAAAACTGCTAAAAATACTACAGTTCCAAGCAAACACCAATTATGCCACTGTTTCATTATATAAAATCTCCTGTATATGATTCCATTTCTAGACCGAAACTGCGATTGAAAAGCTCGATCATTGATTATTTTCTTACTCTATAGTTTACCATCAATCTAAAGTGCACACAACTATTGCGGTATAGATAGCTTGTGGCGGTTTGTCTATATTATAAAATGTGATTTAATACAAATAACTCGCTCATAAAATGTGAGCAAAGCAGAAAATCTCGCTCTGATTTTGCACAATTGATTTTGAAATTTGCTATTTTGCGATTCAAAGCCCAGTATCGCATCTTTTGACGTGATACTGGGCCTCATGTTCAATTCCATTCCTCGGCCAGGAGAAAATTGCGGATGTTTCGGTGCTTGATACCATTTCGGCTCATATCGAATTCATCGAGGGAAACAACATACTTCGGGAAGTTATCACGAATAGTATCGTATGCGCCGAATTCACGATTCACCGTTTCTTCCGATGCCAGCAGATACGTGACCTGAACATACAGTTTCTCGCCGCGTTTGTCGCATACAAAGTCGATTTCTTTATCACCTGTTCTGCCGACAGTGACCTTGTAGTCCCGGCGCAGCAATTCCAGATACACGATATTCTCCAAGATGAGATTGATATCCCGCATATTGCCGCCGAAAACAGCCTCGCGGATACCGTGATCGGCAATATAATACTTCTCGTTGGAAGCGAGAATCTGCTTGCCCTGCAAATCTTCTCGCTTCACCTGATAAAACAGATAAGCCTCGCAGCAGTATTTGATATAGTTTAGGATCGTTTCTGGGGCGACGGTGCGCTGCTCGCTTTTCAGAAACTTTGCAAGAGAAGTTGCGGAGAAGGTCGTACCGACATTGGCGATCACATAAGCAATAATTCGCTCCAGCAAATCGACATCCCTGATTTTATTTCGCTGCACGATGTCCTTGAGCTGGACGGAGTTGAATAGATCATGAAGATATTGCTTGGATGGAGCATCTGCGTAGCAGAGGTTCGCAAGGTAAGGCATGCCGCCGGCAAGCAGGTATTTTTGGAAACACTGCTGGATGGATTCACTGGGGGCAATTGAACGATATAGCTCCATGAATTCTCCGAATGAGAACGGGTAAATCACGAACTCCACATATCGTCCGCCCAGATAAGTCGCAAGCTCACCGGACAGCAGCTTTGCATTTGAGCCGGTGATGTAGATGTCGCAATCTAACGAAACGCGGAAAGAGTTGATGCACTTTTCCCAGTCCTTGACCTCCTGTATCTCATCAAAGAACAGGTAGACCTTGCCTTCCATTGCCGCAGCTCGCTTGGTGATCTCATCGTGCAGAGCCTGAGCGGTTTGCAGACGAGAATAGCTCATATCTTCAAAGTTGATGGAGATAAACTGCTCAGGGCTGACACCGGACCCCATGAGTTCCTGTTTAATCAGTTCCAGCATGACCGACTTTCCACAGCGGCGGATACCGGTCATGACCTTGATAAGATCTGTTCCGATAAACGGACGGATGCGGCTCATATACAATTCGCGTTTGATCATAAAGCTTAGCTCCCTTCCTGTGGCTGGCTATAGCATATCACATTTATAGATGATACTCAATGATAAAATTTGAATTTTATAAGTTATAACTGTTAAAATTCAAAATTCGACAAAGAATTTCAGACCCTTGTAAAAGGACTCCGCCCATAAAAGCTTGTCGCGTATAAAGAGAGAAATCGCTCAGTTATGAAGTGTAACCGAGCGATTTTCTTTACCTGTTTTTGCAGTTGTCGCAGCGCTTTTTGCAGCGTTTGTCGGACTTTTCGCCAAAAAATTCGCGAATCATGCCCCAGCGGCATTTGTGATTTTCACAGGCGTAGTCATGCAGAGCCTCGAGCGCATGCAGGCGCTCCTTGAGCTCGGCTCCTTTGAGTTCCATCTGATTTTCCTTGAGGAGGCGACGATTGATGGTAAAATCGTACTCGTGCCAGAGCAGCAGGGCGGTGGATTTTTTGCCGTCGCGTCCCGCGCGACCGGCCTCCTGCGTATAGTCGTCCAGGCCGATAAGCGGCGCATGGTGGATAACAAGCCGGATGTTAGGAATGTTGACACCCAGACCGAAGGCGTTGGTGGCCACCATCACCTTTACCTTTCCGCTAGCGAAACGATCCAGACGGGCAGGCTTGTCCTCACATTTGCCGTGATAGAACTCCGCCTTAAATCCCTGCCTGCACAGGTATCGGCACAGCTTTTCCACGCGGTCGATGGTGTTGGTGTAAATGATGACGCGATCGCCCTTGTACTGTCGGAGTTTTTTGCAGATAATCTCGCGCTTGCGCAGCTCAATGAGGTCAGAGGCCTTGCGGCCGCCCAGACCGTGCCCGACCTCGATCACACGCAGCTCGATGTTGTCGCGGGTCACACCGCCGCGAATGACATGTGCGCCCTCGATGCCCAGCTTTTCGAGAATGTACTGCTCGGTGGTCGGCGTGGCCGTTGCCGTGAATGCGCCAACGACCGGAGGCGTCGGGAGGCTCTGTACGAATTCACGAATGCGCAGGTAGTCCTCGCGAAATCCGGGCCCCTGCTTGCAGACGCAATGCGCCTCGTCAATCATGACGCCTGCAAGGTCGGATTGGCGGAGTGCCGTCTGTACCTTGCGGTTCTGCAGCATCTCGGGTGTGACGAACAAGAGCAGCAGCTCGCCCTGCTCAATCTGTGCGAGGACTGATTTACGCTCGGCCGAGGACTGCAGGCTATTCAGGCAGGCGGCGGCAACGCCCTTGTCCTGCAGCTGGCGCACCTGGTCGAGTTCGAGCGCAAGGTGCGGTTCGATGACGAGCGTTAGGCGTTCCTGCACCATGGCGAAGCTGGTAAAAATTAACGATTTTCCAGCCGAGGTCGGCATCAGCGTCAGCAGGCTGCGGCCGGTGAGCAGGGTGTTCAGGGCCACCTGTTGGAAGGAACGCAGAGCCTCGATGCCGAGTGCGTTAAGCACGGTTTGCAACTCCATTTTGAATTCTCCTATCTCTATATATATTAAAGTAGAGGGACTGATGGACCGGCCCAAACGGCTTCACAGCGACACAACCTGCACGCGCAGCTGAAAGCCGCAAAGCCGTTTTTCGAACCAGGTTCCTTAATTTTTAAGTGGGTTGAAATGTTGTGTTTTTGCGGCGTGCAGCGATTATTCAGCTACTTCACGGCCGTTTGACAGACAAATCAGAGCGTGGGAGATGGAATCCCGCGAACGACCGCGGACGTTCTTCGAGACGGTTTTCATGATGCCATTCTGGACCAGGTAGCGGCGGAACTCGACGGAGTCGCCTGCCCGCAGACCAAGCCGCCGCGTCATAAATTTTGGAAAATCTTCCTTCAGCTCAAACGCAATGAAGGTCTCTCCCTGGCTGTCGGTGTACCGGAATGCCAGCTGCTCCGGGGTCATCTCCGAGGCGTCCGGCGCAACAAAAGAGTCGTACTGGGCGGTGTCGCGGACGATGTCAAGCGCCATGGCGAATCGGCGCTGACGCTCGGCCTGCTGATCCTCGTGAGTTGCGACGAGGCGCTGCGCCCAGTCGGTCAGGGGGCCGGTATGTTCAGTGACACCGAACAGCTCGCCGTCCAGCTCCTGCGCGATGGCCCAGAGGTACGCCTGCTCGTAACGGATACCATCGAGGGCAAGCCAACCGCTCGGCGTTCTTCATCAGCGCCCCAAATGCATTGCGCAGGACAGCGACGTGCGCGGGATTGACGTTCTCGAAAGTCGGCCAGTCCAGGGCGAAAATGGCATTCTCGGCAGGCAGGGCATCGCCGGTCAGCAGCGGCAGGGTATTGAGTGGGTGTTTGGAAATGCCACTGTCGAGAAGTTCGCAGTGGCTGTTTTGAACTGCGCGAGTCAGCTCGCGCTGAACCGGCTCACTGTCCAGATTGACCAACACCGGCAGACCATTCACCTTCTCCAAGGTCTGGATGTCTTTTTTCTCCTGGAGCGAAATCTCAAGGAGGCGGACGGCGCTCTGCCCATCACTGCGGCCGAAAGTAAAACCACTGAGAATATTACGGAGCAGATCACGCTGCATTTGAGCCGCTGTCTCGTTCTCGCTGAGCCGCAGAGCTGGGTAGAAGAACGGCTTGGCATCGTCCTCCAGCAGTGGCATCAGTGACGCCAGAACCGCGGTGTGCATCGCCCACACGATCGCGGTGGGCGTTTCGCGGAGGGCGGCTGCGACCTGATCCACAGAGGGAGGAACGAGGAATCGGGTGTTGCATCTGAGCTGATCGCGCCATGTGGACATACGGTCTACAAAAATTGAGTTTTTCAGGAAATCGAGAGCTGTCAGCTGACGCGCAGTCTGAACAAGGGCGCGCTCCTTGCCAGAGAGGTTGATTCCAGCGATACCCACGCCGTTCTCGCTGACCGCTGCCTGAACGGCTGACAGAAGGACTCCTTTTTTGTACGCAAAAACCTCAATTTCGTAACGAATCAAGCACTTGTCGCACATGACGATGATGTTGGGCGCCGGAAGCGGCAGCATCTCGAAATAAGTATCGCCGTGGTCAGCCAGTCCGCGCTTGTCGGCGTGAAGCTTGTCGGCGGTGTTGATCTGACCGCGCACAGCGGCCTTCCAGTCGTCGATAACCTCCAGCTGGTCGTCGGTCAGCATGTCACGCGAAAAGTTGCGGGTGAATGCCTTTGGTGCATCAAAAATGAAAGCCTCACGGTCGAGGATTGCCTCGAACAGTTTCTTGATGAGTTTACGTGCGCCTTCTATAACTTTTTTCTTCATTTTGATCTTCCTTCCTGAGAAAAAAGGGAGAAAAACTCCCTTTTTAGTTGTTTTCGCCCGTCATAAGTGCTGCACTCATGATTTCGAGTGCATGCTCCTTGCTGTGGGCATCGATATGGGCATAGCGCGTCGTTGTCAAATACGAGGCGTGCCCGAGATAGCTCTGGATTTCGCGCAGACTGCAGCCCTCGTGCAGGAGCAGTGTCGCACAGGTATGGCGCAAATCGTGAAAGCGAATCTTCGGCAGGTCACTGTGTGCAATCCGCCAGCGAAAGTGGTCAGACACATACTCGGGCGAGAGCAGCTTGCCATTCGCATCGACGAACACATAGTCTGCGTCTGCGGTTCGGTATCGGCGCTTTTTCGCTCGGTTTTCCTCGATTTGAGCCTTGCGGCGTTTTAGCCGCTGGCGGATATCGTCCGACAGTGGGAATGCGCGGCGGCTCGCTTCGGTCTTGAGGTCGTTGCTGCGGACAAGCTGGCGTTTGCCGTTAATTCGCACCTCAGCGACCTTGTGCCGGATTTGGAGGGTGCCGGTCTCGAAGTCGATGTCTGACCAGCGGAGTCCGAGGATTTCGCTGCGGCGCAGGCCATAAATGACCCCAATTCGGATAATGTCCTCAATCGGGTCGCCCTCGAACAGCCGGAACAGCTGTCCGATCTGCTCCACGGAGAGCGTTTCACCCTGGAATGTCTCAACACGAGGCGCTTTAACACACTTTACGGGGTTTAAAATGGGCGCGCCGTTGCGGATCTCATCGTTGAACACCGACTTGATTAGGGTTAGATGGTGGTTCACAGTATTCGCAGACAGGCCTGCGTCAAGCAGGAACGCGCAGTAGCTTTCCAGGACGGTGGGAGATACCTCGTCCATCGTCAGGTCGAGCTTGCGGAAATACGGCAGCAAGCGAGAGGTAATGTGCTCATATCCTTCGTAGGTCGAGGGTGCCACTTCGGAGCGCTTGCGCGTCATCCAGCGGCGAACGACCTCGTCGAACGGTACCTCACCGACTTCGGCCACAGCCCAGCCGGCTTGGCGGGAGCGGCGGTCGTAGTCCGCCTGCAACTCGACTAGCTTCGCGTCGAGCAGCTGCCTGGCGCGACGCTGATTGCCCTGCACCGGCAGTCCGGTACTGACCCATTTCTGGTGCAGCTTGCCTGTGCTGTCTGGGATGCGGAGGACCATATAGAACCGGCCGTTCTTTTCCTGCAGCGTGCCGGTGACGGTTGATTTCATGTGCCTCATTTCTGTTTTCATCTCCTTTACAGAGGATAAAAGTTGTGATAAACTGATATATATGAAAAATCTGGCCGGATTTGTTTGTTTATTGTACGGATATCATACCACGCAGTAGACGTTCTGACGATGCAGTTTTAGGGCGTTTTGGTTACACACTCACGGGGGATTTATTTTGAGACTAGTATTAGACAAAGAGAAACGGCCGCAGCCCGAAGCGGCTGCGACCGTAAATGACGATATTTTCCAGAGCGAACAGCACCGAGGGGTACGCTTGGTACTGGATCAGCTGCATACTTTTTTCACGGCATGCGAGTTGATGGACCTGCCGTTCGATAATCCGTTTGCGTTCTTTGTAAAACTCGATGACGTACTCCACCATCCGGACAAATTCCGCTTGGACGGCAAACCGGCAGACCTGAATGAACACCGATTTCTCCCTATGGGGGTGCTGTTGCTGTATGCGTGCTACGGCAACGATCTGTTCGCGTTATCCGATGCGGCGCATGACGCTCATTTCAGTACATTGTGGCAGCAACCCTCTTTGCAGTATATCGAAGAAGAGTTAGATCGGATGGGTATTAAGCAGACGATCTGCCGACTTGTTGCGCGCACAGAGCGGAGAGATATTTATAGGCTTTATCCGGAGCTGGTTCAGTTTAATAAAAATAATACCTATTTCAGCCTGCGCAACGGTACACTGCCGCTGCAGTATGTTAAGCACAAGTGCAGAGGGGAAATGCCTGATTTTTTCGTTCGGGATTTGTATCATCTATTTCTCTCCTATTACGCAGTAGATCATAGCGGAACATGCTCTATTTCTGCGCATGCGAAACTCCCGGCGGCAGCGCAGCAAATGACGGTGTATATGGAAGGACTACTCAAGCTGCGTACTTTAGAACGAGATGCAGTAGAAGATACTGAACAGCTATCCAAGCATGTGGTGAAATTACTTGATTTAGCCAAAGCTTATCCTTATTTGTTCCATTCAACGGCATGCTGTCCGTTACCGCCTTGCTCTGAACTTAAAAAGTTTTATACGCAGGTTCATAGTGATAAACCTGTTGAAACTAATCGGCTTGGCAGTAAGAAAGCACGGGATACAGCATTAGCCAGTCTGGCAAATGCAATCAGTCCGTTTTCGAAGGACCAATTCGATGGATTGGTTAACCGGCTGCAGCAACTGCTGCACAGCTATGCAGATAACCCGGTATTTCATTTTTTTGATACCGCATACAAACAGATAGCAGTCTTTCCGGCATTTCGGAGAATAGCTCCGGCATATTTCTGGAGACTGTTCGTTCAACACGCCGATCCTCTCTATAAACAGAAAACATATCTGGTATCGGATTCGCCCAAAGCCGCCGATTTCTCGCTCAAGCCATTTGTTCAGGAGGGCTTTCCGGATATGCAGAGCGCAGAGCGTAAATCCAATAGCCGCGTAGAGCATCAATGCAGGCTGTATGAGGAACTGGTGAAGTACTTCGAGGAGAACAGCAAAACAATCATACCCGGTGTGGATATGGCTGAAGAGATTGAGCCGTCAATCAGTCTGCATTACCTGCAAAAGCACTTGCTCGCGAACTTCGATATTTACACAGACACGGGTATTACCGGTGCAACGCTGTCGAATGAGGTTCCGCTTTACCGCTTGTTCAAGCCGCTGTACGATGCGCTGACTTCGATGGACGGCGAGCTGTGGAAACAGATGCCGTACAGCGCATCATCTTCGGCCACGATTGAACAGGCGGATAAGTTTTATTGTAAGGAGCGCAGCGATACCGATGCATTGAAATTTCTGCGTGAGTCTACGGGTCAGCCACCAATCGAGCGAAAGAAAAACTTGACACTCGAGCAATGCAAGAACTTTGTGGATGCGGCCTTGATAGCCAAAGACGGTTCGCTGACCGAGCGCATCAATACCTATATCGCAGAGCATAAGGAACTGTCCGAGTATGCGGAGCAATCCGAAGAAAACCGCAAGATTCTGCATTGGACGATTTACCGTATGGCGTTGGAACGCTGTGCATATTCGCTTTCCCGCTCGCTGATGGAGCAGTTTATACAGATACTGGACGGGTGGCTCGGCGAACAGGATCTCGAGAACCTGTGGACTATGTTTTTTGAGGAACACAAGGAAGCATTCGTATGGAATACGATAGCAGACAAAATCCGATTTGGCCCTGTGCAGATGTATGGGCGTATCCTATGTAAAATTGATTTGCCAGCGACTCAGTTACCTGCACCTAAGGAAGCCGCAAGGTGCGGTATGGTACTCCTCGGCGGAGAGAATGCTGACAGCTACGCCGAGTACGCAGCGGAACTGAAACAGCATGATGTTCTGGCAATGTATCGGCTGCAAACGCCCAACGGGGACTGGTCTACGGGATGCACAAAAGCCGCCCTGCTGGCACAGCAAAGCGGCTTTTCAGGCGTTGTCCTTCCGGCATATACCTTATATAAAGAACTGGTGCAGGTTACGGATGACGCAGAATCTGTTCATCTGAAACTCTGGGCGAAATATCATACGCAGTATACGGCAGCGATTCGAAGCATCAAAGCCGAATGCGGTAACGATTTCGCTATAATTGGCGAGGTTGACTGCCAGGACTGTGAACAGGCGACACTGAACGCGCTCAATGTCATCAGCTTCTGGTTGGCGCAGGACGGTGCGGATGCAGTCATTGTCCGATATGACGGTGCGCTGACGGGGCAAGTTGTCAACCATATAGCTGCGCTGGCTGGGCGGCTGGCCGTGCCACTGTTCCTGCAATCGGAAATCATGACCTTTGAGCAGGAATGCAATCTGCTTGCCGAGACCGCCATCTTTGGCTGTGCGCAGCCGCTGCCAATCAGCTGACACACGCAAGTGCCTGCTCGAGCCGCTGCAGGCTGCGGGCGTTCTCGCTGATCTCCGGATGTATGTAGCGAGATGTGGTGATCGGATTGGAATGCCCCATATAAGCCTGAATATCCGTCGTTTCGCAGCCTCGCTGCGCCAGACTGGTTGCGCAGGTGTGACGCAAATCGTGAAAACGGATATACCGCATGTCATGTTCCTTCAAGAACTGCCGAAACTGTCTCCTCAGACATTCCGGGTGGAGTGGCAAACCGTAGCGTGCTGTCAGTATCGGACCGGACAGACGGCGTGGCTGACGCTTGCGCAAAAGCTGTTCCACCTCCGAATGCAAAGGGAAGGAGCGGCAGCTGGACTGGGTTTTCAGCTTGTCGCTGCATATCGTGCGGCAGCGCCCGGATTCGTCATGGACTCGCTTAGCACTATGCTGTACATGCAGCAGCTTTTTCTCCCAGTCGATGTCCTCCCAGCAAAGGCCGCAGATTTCGCCGATGCGCATGCCGTACAGGAGCGCGAGCAGTACGGGAAGATGCAGGTCGGTTCCTTTCAGTTCCTTCAGCAGCTTTTGCTGTTCTGAGGCAGAGTACGGACGCGGAATATCGCGTTCCACGCGCGGCAGCTGCACGCCGCAGATTGGATTGCTGCGATTGAGTCCGCAGCTGCAAGCGGAGGTAAATGCGGTCTGCAATAATTTAAAGTGCATCTGCACCGTGCGCGCTGAATAGCCATACGCGAGCATTGCATCGCGGTATTCCTCCACTGCCATAGGCGAAACGCGGCATAATGCCAATCCCTTCTCGTCAAAGAACTGGCAGGCGTGACGAACAACAGCGGTATAGCGCACAAGGGTGCTTTCCGCAATCGACTCGCGGCAATCGTCAAGCCAGCGCTTCAGCCATTCGGATACCGGCTGATAGCGCAGCTCCGGCGAGATGTCCCACTTTTCGCACTGCTCGTCCATGCGGTTGATTTCGTAAAGCTCGGCCAGAACACGGCGGCGAGCCTGCTCGACCTTTCTGTAGGACTGATCGATTTTCAGACCGGTGCTTTGCTGATAACGGACACGGCAGTTATTCTCGTCATACTTGACGCGGAGATACCAGTATCCGTTTACGCGCACTGCGCTGACGACGATATTTGTTTTCATAACAGGAACCTCCTTTGATACTGTGCTTACAGGATACTGGAATCCTCGATTTTTCGCGATGCAGTTACAGCACGGAATGGCTACACACTTTATTTATGGGCAAGCTGATAAAACATCGTTCGTTTCATGCCGGTTCGCCGCATGGCCTCCCGTGCGGTGATTTTGCCGGCTTGCCAGAGCGCAAGGACTTCCTCCCAGTTGTCCGGCAGGGAAGTGGAAGGCCGCCCGAGGTGTTTGCCTTTTGCCTTCGCGACGTCGATGCCCTCACGCTGCCGCTGATGGATGGTCAAGCGCTCCTGCTCGGCGATCGTGCCGAGGACTTCAATCAGAATGTTGTTGACCATCTCGAATACCCATTCCTGCCCCGGCGGCAGATCCATCATGGTGGTTGGCAGGTCGATCACCTTGAGATGGATATTGTTCTCCTTGAACCATTGCAGTTCACTGTGGATGTCGGCCTTGCTGCGGCTGAGCCGGTCGAGCGACTTTACGACAAGCGTATCGCCGGAGCGCAGCATAGCAGACTTGAGCGCCTGATAGCCGGGGCGGTCGAGGTTTTTGCCGGACTCCTTATCCGTGATGATTTCTCGGTCATCTGCGCCGAGCGCGCGAAAGGCCTCGAACTGACGATCGAGATTTTGCTCGCGCGTGGAAACGCGGGCGTAGTAGAATGTTTTGTGCATTTTGCTCATCTCCGTTGTGATTTCATATTTATTGTGATAAAATAACTTTACTGAGACAGGCAGGTGAAATGGAATGAAACCTACACTTACAGCTGAACAGAAACTCCGGTGTCTGCACGGTACTTTTGCTGCGGAGGGTATGCAGATTCCCTCTAAAACGAGGACTGCATTGCACCGACTGGATTCCGGTAAGGCAACAATGGATGAGTTGCTTCGTAAAGCGATTGCTCGCCATAACAGAAAGCAGTGATATCGTGTTTTCGAAATACGAAGTGTATTCCACCGCGCAGTCTCTGGATTAAGACACTGGTTTGATATTTCAAAAAATTAGCAAGTTGATTTGGAAATTTGCGTTGTATAGAATAACAAAAGTGTCCGGAAAGGTCTTACGATTTCCGGACATTTCCGTTTATTGCAGATGGACCTTTTCGGACAGGTTTTTGCTGCGGATTTACACTGTCCGAAAAGGTAGACCTTGTTGGATACTTAGTCGTCGTCGATAAGATCGGCGAGCAGGCCGATAATAGTCAGCGCACCGAGAATAACTTTTCCTGCGTTCATCTTTTCACCTCACTTTAGCTATCCGAAAAGTTTTCGACGGCTTCGATGATTAAATCGACTACCGCGCCTACAGCTTGGAAAATTGGGCCTAATGGAATCATAAGCAGCATCTCCTTTCCTTAATACGCGTAAAGTAATTCGCCGGTCATCTCGTGGAGCAAAGTC
>OIYH01001482.1_pt1 | contig 13505 bp, 20 predicted proteins | sample 1587911 | NCBI WGS metagenome assembly OIYH01 (sample SAMN03283252) | human gut metagenome | biome: human-associated habitat; material: feces | host: Homo sapiens | place: USA | collected 2013
GGGAAGAACCATTCAGGGATTATACCGGAAAGAAAGGGGAAAATCCTCTAATCATGCCGGGTGATGATATCTCAAAGATTCCAAGAATCACAAATGATGGAAATGACTGTTATGTAAGAGCAAAACTGGAATTTTCTGGTACAGATGTTGATCTTGAAAAGGAGCTTTATGGATTCCCTTCTGGTTGGGAAAAACACGATGACGGATATTACTATTATAAAAATATCCTGAATACTGGTGATAAGATAGACATCTTTGAAGGGTTGAAGATCCCGACCGATTTTCCACAGACTGAAGAAGGCAAAACATTTAAGCTGAAAATTGATGTAGATGCCGTCCAGAGTAAGAATTTTACTCCGAACTGGGATGACAGATCTCCTTGGGGAGACGTTGAAATTCAGGATTGTATCCGTGATGGATATGATATTGCAACATTCAAGAAAGCAGATAATCAGAGCATGCGGGTAGAATATCAGGGTAGCTCCAAGAAATTATTCTCGAATCCGGATGATTTCTTCCAGAATTTCCCTGTTATGATGCCAGGTGATACTTATAAAGAAAGTGCCGGACTTGTAAATAACAGTAAGACACCAATCAAGCTGTATTTCCGAAGTGAAGTCACTGACAAATCGGAGCTTTTGGATGAGGTTAAAATTAAAATTTATGCAACTATCGATGGTAAACGATCCCTGATCTACAATGGTCCAATGGTAAACAGCCAGATTACGGATAACATTCTTCTTGGAACGATTCCGGCTAACGCTACAGGCACATTGGAATATAAACTGGATGTTCCAAAAGAACTGGATAACCAGTATACACTTCTGTCATCTTATGTAAAATGGATCTTTTCTACAGAACCAATCGAATCCGGAAGAGAACGTGTACAGACAGGTGATTCGAACGTCATCGGTCTTTGCATGGTAGCAGGCGGAATGTTCTTTGCGGCCGGAGCATATGCAATCTGGAAGGATGAAGAACGCAAGAAGAAAGTGAGAGAATAGTATAATGAGTAAGTTTCAAATTCTTTGGAATTACACCAGAAAGAAAAATGGTGAAATTGTAATTGCAGAAGAAGAACTGCAGAAAATGCTGGATATGGCAGAAAAGACAGCATATAATGAAGGATTTATGGACGGATTAAAGTCCATACAGACTCCAGTATGCCATCCGGAAATTGTCCAGCCACAGACACCTGTATATCAGCCGGGGCAGATGCCAACACGCACAACACGGCCGCTGACCGGTGGATATCAGGTAACATGTGCTGACCACGAAAGTCAGACAGTTGCCGGAGACACCGCACCATTAACTGCGGAAGCAAAAAATCAGATGGTGCAGGAATTTGACCAGAATGTAAATGGTAAAACAGAATAATAAAAAAGGAGGTCTTGCTGGAAAGCAGGGCCTTTTTATTATTTATTTTCGTTTCCTTCACTCTATTATTAACGACTTACTCAGGAGGTATCATTATGTTTTTATTTCAGCAATTAACGAAAGATACGCAGATGCATTGCAGACGTGTTTCTGAATTAGCTGTAAAACTTGCTGTTTTGTGCGGAGAACCGGTGGTGAATCAAACAAAGATTTCTGTTGCAGCCATATATCATGATATAGGTAAAATAAAATTACCGGAAGAAATATTAAATAAAAAAGAGCCTTTAACTGACGAAGAATACAATCTCATTAAACAGCATACAAATTTTGGGAGTGTTTTGATGAAGGGGTATTGCTCAGATGATATCTGTCAGATGATCCAATACCATCATGAAAACATAGACGGATCCGGTTATTACCGGTTAACAGAAATTCCTTTAGGATCACGAATCATACGTATCTGTGATGTGTATGATGCCATGACTTCCATCAGACCTTATCATACTGGGAAATCTATAGATGAAACTATGAATTATATCCGGTCGCATGCCGGAATACTGTTTGATGAATCTTTGGTGCAGCTATTTTCGATTATAATTCAACGTAAAAAAGAAATATGAAGAAGTACCATCATAACGAAATTTCCAATTTTGTCCAGAAAGCCGGAGGAATTATGAATTCATTCATACTATATATAGATGGAAAGATGATATTTATATTCATTAGAAGGAGGCACAAATATGGATACAAAACCGGCAAAGCTATTTAAAGTTGGAGGATATCTGCTTGATCCAACTGGAAGGCTGGATGCGAATATGATCCGTTCTAAGATTGCATATGGATGCGGATACCCATTTGTTACACATTATTTGAACGTGCAGCAAGAGAAAGTACGGGAAATCAGTGAAGACCATCCGCTTATGGATGAGAATTGCAGCTTATCTGATTGCGAGAAATATTTTCACAGTTGTCATCTGGCAACAGAAGGCCGGATGGTAGAAGTTGGACAGATTTACCGCCATTTTACTGGAAAAGAAGTAAAAATACTCCATATAGCAGAAGACACGGAAGCACCAGGACAGTATTTTGTAGTGTTTGAATGTGAAGGCCAGATCTGGTGTAAAACTTATGGTCTGTTTCTTAGCAAAGTAGATCACAATCGGTATCCGGATATTTCACAGGAATACTGTTTTGAGCTGGTAGAATAAGGAGACCCTAACATGATTATATGTGTAACCGGTCACAGGCCGGATAAGCTGTATGGATATGATCTGACAGATTCAAGATGGCAGAATCTGAAAAACATCTTCAAGGAAAAATTAATAGAAATGAAATGTACAAATGCGATCAGTGGCATGGCCTTGGGTGTTGATACGATTTTTGCCCTCGCAGTACTGGAATTAAAGAAGGAAGGGCATCCCATTCAGCTTCATTGTGCACTTCCATGTCCAGAACAATGTAAAAAATGGAATCATGTGGATATTGTAAGATATCGGGAAATTCTTATGGAAGCGAAAACAGTAAAAGTTGTAGCAGATCATTATGAAGCAGGTGTGATGCAGAAACGGAACGAATATATGGTGGACCATTCGGATATCGTTCTAGCTGTTTGGAATGGTAAAAAAAGCGGAACAGAAAATTGTATCAAATATGCCGAGAAAATGGGCAAAAAAGTGGAATATATCGAGCCATGAGCCATGTCCTAAAAATTTTGTCCAGAAAAGCAATTACAAAATCTTTTCTGACATACTATTAGTGTAAGGTTTTATCCTTATTCGATATATCCCAACATAGACAGGCGTAAAAATCTGTCTATGTAATTACTTCTAATTTTTAGAAGTTAAATAAAAACATTCCTTTCAGACAAAGGAGCAAATTATTCCTTTTGTGTTTGCACACGCAGATCGCACAACCTGCCTGTGTATTTACCCTAATAGCTGGGTGACAGACGTTATTATCTAACTTCCGCTGGACAGGCCTCAAAACTTATCTGGCGGGTTCCCCAAAAAAGGGTACCTTTAGTACATTTGATTACGCATGGATAAGCCTCAAAACTTATTCATGTGTTCATCCGTAAAAAGGATGGTAAGTGCCAGCTTTATCTAAACAGGCCTCAAAACCTGTTTGGATATTCTCCCTTGATGTGGGAGTCATCTATTTATAAACGTGCTTGGCATAGATGTACTTAAAAATTCATCTATGCATTTGCCGCGATAGCGTGGCAATTCATGTATTTTCTTCTCCAACATTAATCTTGGAGATACCTCTTGGACCTGAGAGGTAAACATATTTTTCCGTGTAGGCAGGTGTTACAGCCTGTTTACATGTTTGCTCCAGATTATGGAGTAAGATAGATAAAATAATTTTGCTTTCTTCAAGTAGGCCTCAAAACTTGTTTGAAGAATCCCTCAAGAAGGGAAAATTTGGTTTTTGTAGCATTAACATCTCCGCACAGACAGACCTTAAAATCTGCTTGTGCATTCGCTCCGGTCATCAAATATCAGGATGGTGGAAGCAGAACGTCTGTTTCCTGATTTTTTAGAATATCGGAGCAAATAAAATCATTTTTTGTCACGCATAGGCAGGCCTTAAAACCTGTTTATGTGTTCCCCCGCTTAAATATGGGGCATCTTAATAACTTTTTCCTCGTATAGTTTTAACTATACAAACTTACAATCGGCAGACACGCAGAGTGTGTATTTTCATCTCTATAATATGAGAGGGTGCAATTCCCTTTCCTGCCTTTCTGCCTTGGGTCCCAATGCTCCAAATACCCACCAGTATTTCGGCAATCCCACACCAATATCACCATTGGGATCCGGACAGGGCAAATGTATTGTAACAAACAATACAACGTAACTATAAAAAATATCATAAAAATCTCTTTAAGGACGCTGCTATGACCACTCTACCTATAGCAGTACATTCGTAAATTACGATACATTCACATCGTATTTACATATGGCAAAATCCCTGGTACCTTATAATGCCAGGGATTTTTGTGGATATAAGAGGTGTGGGATAAAAATTTAAAACAGGAGGAAATAAAATGGACGAAACAAAGCAGAAATTTTTAGATAAAATGCATCCACCGAAAGCGGAAGAGCAGATAGTATCCTATCGGAAATGGATGCTTTATCTCTTTTTATGTGCAATACCGATAGTAAATATCATTTTTCTTCTCGTATTTGCCACATCGAAAGATCCGAGCATGATTACGATGAAAAATTTTGCAAAGGCAGCCTGCACATGGATTTTAATTAATGTTGTACTGGTATTGGCATTCACCGGAATATGGGTATTCTGTATCGCCTCATCAGTGATGTAATTTTATTATGTTATACTTCATTCACTCTATGAACGATACATATAAATCAAAGATGAAAAGGAGACAAAAACATGAAAAGAAAATTTGCACCAGTCATGATCACAGCAGCAGCTCTGATCACAACCGTACCAACAACACAGGTATTCGCATCAGAGGGGATTAATGCTGAAACAGCGTCAGATAATATTACTCCACTTGTGATCAATACCGAAAACACGCAGAATACAGCACAGACATCTACAGAAGATACCACACAGAATGCACAGGAAGTAAATAAACAGCAGACATCACAGACTGAGGAAGTGACTCCGGAATCAGACAAAGAACAGAAGACTACAACCGAAGGGATTACCGTATCTGAAAACTCTGCAGCAACTGAGAATACGATTTCTCACAAAGCAGATGATTCAAACACTACATCTGTGCAGAAACAGACAGAAGAAACAGCAAAACCTGCTGTACAGTCTGATCAGAAGCTTACGACACCAAATGGAATTGCATGGGATGGAAAAACATTAAGCTGGAACGCATCAAAGGGAAGCAGTCAGTTGACACTTTCTGACGGAACAACATTCCCGGTGCAGATCCGTTATCAGATCACTGTAAAATCAACAGATGGAGAAGATAACATCTTCGCATTTACGGATACTGCAGAAACAAGCTACGATTTCAGTAATGAACTGGAAAATGATATCCCGGCCAACGAAAAATTCTGTTTTGTGGTATCGGCATATTATGATTCAGAAGATCTTCCGAATGCATCCGTTGATCAGATGAATGAGGCATATGAGGTGATGGAGAACCTTGCTGCCGATGAAGTAACAACAGATGAATATCAGAACAGCAGTTCATCGAAACCAGATACACCGAAATCCGAAGAAGTGAAAACTGCTTCCGTATCCGGTGCGGTATTAACTGCTGTAAACGGACAGAATCCTTCTTACATCGCTTCAACAGATACAGAAGGAACAGAAATTGTTCATGAAAGTTGGGCTTGTAAGGATGATGGATCTGTAAATAATAGCGATTCCTCTGACAAGATGAAATTTGAAGCCGGAAAAACCTATACATATTCTGTTACACTTGCAGCAAAGGACGGCTATCATTTTGGAGATAGCTTTACGGCTACAGTGAATGGTAAGAATGCAACTGTCGTACATAACACAGATGGAACCATTACATTAACAGATATCAGTACTGTGACTATACCATCTGATCCGGTTGCTGTAAAAAAGATTGATACAGTAAAAGCAGCGAATGCAACCCTTACATGCAAAGCCGGAGAGAAGCCGAAATTTACGGCAACTATCCCGGAAGGAGAAGAAAGATATGAAATTGTATATGAGTCTTGGAGTGATGGAACAACTACAATCCGTTCAGACTCTGCTGATTCAGATTTCACATTTGAAGCTGGAAAAACATACAAATACAGTATTGCATTCCGTCTGACAGAAAAAGGGATTGCAGATGGCTACGACTTGACAGGAGCCAAGCTGACATTAAACGGTAAAGAATCCGGTGTATCTATTACAGAAAGTGGCAAAACTGCAGAATATGGCAATGCAGTTAGCGTTGATGTTCCAAAGAGTGAAAGCAAACCGGATGATTCTAAGACAGATGGCACCAAAAAAGATGATACATCTAAGGATGATGGAAAGAAAGAGGATTCCAAAACAGACGATACATCGAAAGATGACTCTAAGAAGGATGATTTTTCAAAAGAAGACACGTCTAAAGGCGATGTCAAGAAGGATGATTCTACAGATAAAAAGAAAGATTCTACTGTCACAGAAAAAAATACAAATCAGAAAGACGCACAGACATCTGAGAAAAAAAATGATCAGAATTCCTCAGATTCAGGAAGTGGATCAAATTCTGTAAAAACAGGAGATCCTGCTGTATGGGGATTATGGGCAAGTCTTTTCGGTTCTTCTGGAATTGCCGGAGCAGTAATTCGTAGAAGAAAAAGAAAATAACATAATTGTTAGAAACGGGCTTAAGGAAACTTAGGCCTGTTTTTTTATACAAACTATTATTTGATGATAAATAACAAAATTGTTATCTGGGAACTCTGTCACTCTACCTGTAGAAAAAATATTTTGACGAAAGGAGAGTGACATTGTTATGTATAACAAAAGAAAACAGATCTATCACAGCAAAGGGAAAAACCAGGTTTTATCAAGACTGATGCACGGTGAATTCCTTGGAAATTTATTTGCTCTTACGGTGAATGGAGAGGAAGTGTATTACAAAGGGTCCTGGCCGTCCATTTCTGCAGATTATGATCAGATCATCTACATTCCAGATGTTTTTGTGAGTGAGATTCCGGTCTATCGTTCTGCAAGATTAGATGAGTATGAATGGCTGAAAGCGAATTTATACACTGCAGATGATTTTTTACATTTTGCAAATAATGATCCTGTACGTGCTCAGGCGATATTACAGTCTATGACCGGTCAAAATCCTATCTTGAACAATTAAAAATAAGGAGAACACAACATGGAAACGCAAACTGTCACACTAACTAAGAGAGAAGCCGCAATGAAAATGTCACTGGATATGATCCGGGAATGGTGTTGCAGCAATCTTAAGGGAAAGAAAGCTGTAAAAATAGCCATCTCATGTGGAAAGAAGAGATATGAGTTCCTTGCCGATCATACCGGTTTTGTATTAAAAGGGAAAAATAATCCAGATTATTATTATACAAAATCAAAAGTGGATCCGTTGTATTTACAGGCAGAAGGACATACAGTTATAACCCAGTGGTATCAGATGAAAAATAGAATTGTGGAAATAATATCTTAAGAGGAGGACAATTTATGGAAACAGAAACAAATGAATTAATTCAGGAGCTGGCTGACTGGATGGTTACATGCGCAGCAGAAGGGACAAAGAATGGATCCTGGACCATCTATGCAGATGATATTGTAGAAGAATTCACCTCAATTACAGAGGAATGGCTGGAAGAGAACCAGGAAGAAATCTGCAATAGGATCGATGATAATGACGCTTCCCTTGGGGAAACTATTTACAATCCGGATGATGAATCTTTTTCCATGGACTTGGCATTTGATTACTGTGAGAACTATGACGGTTCTCCAAACTGGGGATGCGAATAGTACATTTTCGTTTTGAGGAGATTTGATAATGGTTGAAAACAGAATAATGATTACAGTTCCTGACAATCTAACAATTGTATCAGGAGCAGAAATAGGCCTGGAAGCCTATAAACAATGCAAAGGACAAATAGATGACGAAGCAATGAATATAATTTGTTTTCCGGATCATATTACTAAAATAATCGGGACTTTCTTTTCGGGATTTTTTATTGATTTGCGAAAATCTATGACTGCAGGTGAAATTAAGGAACATTTTAGTTTTGATTCGGATATGTCATGTATAGAAAGTGCAGAAAAAGCGTTCAGAAAATATATAGAAACTACATAAAATCAGGAGGAAACGTAATGTTAGATTATAAAAAAACAGAAGATATGGAAAGAATGAAAGCAGAAGCTGTAAAGAGATTGAAATGGCCGAAAATTCCAGGGCTTAATGAAGCCTTTGCAAAAAGAATTGTGATGGTTTCAGACGGAACGAATGGCGATGTAAAACTCAGGAACTTAACTATTTACGAAAAATATATGGTGACAAATTTTGAAAAAATTCAACATGCCATTGTATACCATACGATTCTTACAGAAACAAAGTTTGGTAAAATGTTATCCATGCTGTTTGTTGGAAAATATGAAGATGAGTGGTTTATGGATGAGGAAAATTTTAAAAAATCTTATACACAGGTATATGTAGAAAATCTGGATTATCCAGATTGTTCCGAAATTGGCACTATTGGTATCGAATGTACCGAAAATGGAATCATACGTACTTATTGATTTTACATAACAAAAGAAGGGAGCAGACATTTTGTCTGCTCTTTCATTTTTTAGGCAATCATACACTCTACTAACAGAATAATATGTACAGAAGAAGGGAGGATATCAAATAATCTGTTATTCAATATTATTTAATTTACAGGAGGAATTTTCATGGAACATAAAAACAAAGAAAAGCTGGATTGGATCATCGCATCAAATATCGATAAAGGAATTAATCTACAGACAGTATATGGTACTTATTTAGAAATCAGAGAACTTCTGCAGGAAAAAATAAATGAATGCCGCAAGAAAGATGTGGTGCATTATAAAGATGCGTTTTTTGAATTTCAGGATCAAAAAATTCAGGCTACTGTTATCTTTGAAACATACCATATCTTTTTTACAGCAGAAGAGCTTACAAACATACAGAACTCAGAGCCATGGGCTTCTTATTTTTTGAAATGTTCACAGCAATATGCCGGATGCGTATGGAACTGCAAGACCAATCAGTATGACATGCTCTTTGTAACAGAATTTTCACATCTGTTGGCAGATGAGCGCGCTGTAGAAAAAGCGGCTATGTTACCAGATGTATATGATATTTCTGATAGAAAAATCAAATCTCGCACAGTTACCACAATAGCTCACAACTGGGAAGAATTGATAGATGTTACATTGCTTCGTAAGCAGATGTTGGAGATTATGAAACGACCAGATATTTCCGAACAGCTGGTGCAGAAATATTTAAAAAAAGTTATTATTCATATCCAAAGTACAGATGTCCGGCCGGAGATAACTGGATGGTATCCGGATATCGATGCTTATTTTTCGGAAACAAAATCAGATATATACGATGATACAGAATTACTGGAACTGCCGGATCACGGTGGAATTCTTCGCTTTGCCAAATAAAGAATAGCAGAACTGCTTAGAGACCGTTTCCTTACGGTCTCTTTTATTATATTCGAAAACAAGCACTCTATAAGCAGACATAAACGAACAGAAGAGAGGAGTGTATAAAAGAATATCTGTTATGTCAATAAAAAAAGGAGATTTACACAAACTATGAACATCATTGATGACTTCATTAAATTGGACATGGATGCACCACAGATAGCTGAACGTACTGAAAAAGATCTTGCGTTCAATCGGAAAGTAAAATCCTGCTACGATATGTATCAGTGGCTGTATAAGAATGACATTTTACGAAAGGAAGCATTTCTTTATACCGAAAATTCTTCCATAGAAGAGTTGGAGGTATCATTCGCAATTGATACGGAAAATCTTCTTCCATACAGGAAGAAAATGGAAACTTCCGGAGTTAAAGATGCAGATCTTGCCTGCCACTATATCTTTGGGGATAAGGGGTACGAAACATCTCCAAGTAAATATTCCGGTTCGATTTTTTTATCCTGGAGCATGCTGACTTACAGAGGACAGCTTTGCATCAGCAGAAGCTGGGAAACCGAAAGTGAACAGGATCTGAATACAGAACATTTGCAGGAAGTAGCGAAAATACGAAAAAAATATGGAACGAAAAAAGCAGTAGAAAAAGTATGGAAACTGTTACGACTCAAATAAGGAAGGAGCATTTATATGCATATCGAAAAATTATCTGTAAAAGATCGGGAAGTTACTGTGCGTTTATCTGCGGATGAGATTGTGAAATTATGCAACTCTTTGCATTACGCACCGGAAAAACAGCAGAATGATATATATCATAAGCTTTACAGCGATCTGCTTCTGGTGCGGGATATCTGTCAATATGGCAGAATTGATAACTGGGGACTTGCTAAAGTAGTTGAACAGAGAGGCCTTGGAAATATCAACAAACATATTCGTGGACCTAAAATCAAAGCATTAAAAACAAGGAGACTGTAATTATGGCAAACTTAGCACATTTATTCAAAATCGGAGAAAAGGTCAAATATGTTGTAAACGATTTTGATGAAAAAAGGATTTATGACGGAACAGTAAAAGAAGTGGCAGCGGATCATGTACTGGTAGATATTCCGGAAATCTCGGATCACATGTGGTTCGAGGAAGGAATGAACCTTGATATGTTATATCCGGCATACAATTTTACAGAAAAATAACAATCAAATGGAGGATAGATACATAATGAAATCAATGGATGCAGAAGAATTAAAGAAAACGCTCGATGTAAATGAGAGAATGGTCCGAGAAAAAATCCAACAAATCCGTACTAAAAAAGGATTATCGATGGCAGAATTTGGCAAACTACTTGGCTGCGAAAGACAGACAGTTTTCAAATATGAAAAAGGGCTCATCAAGACAATTCCTTTAGAAGTGATCATTAAGATTGCACAAATCGGAAATACTCCGCCTCTCGACCTTTTGATACCGGCTTTCCGGGCACGTACTCCAAAAGCTCATTATAAAGTACTCTACCGGGTTGATAAAGAAGATCCATGGGAGCATCTAGTGGTATTTTACAATGATATTACCCTGTCTGATGGACTGGAGAATAAAAAACTTGAACCGGTTGAAATATTAAAAAGACTGGCAGATTGCGGTTTATTTGAATTCGAAGAGGAGGAAATCACAGAATAATAAGTAGTTCTAAAGAATACCACTTTGAACAATGTAACAGATAGATATGAAAAAGGATACTCTTACAGTGTCCTTTTTTATTTTTCCATAAAACACACACTCTAAATTTAGATATCAATCAGCAGAAGAAAGGAGAGAAAAAATATCTGCAATATCGAATCAAATAATAAAGGAGAAGAATTATGCTTACATACAAAGAATTTAGAAAAAAACTGTTAACGGAACTGGATCAAAGAGGAATTAAATTTGAAATTACTTCCATGACATCAGTAAATGGAGAAAAGGAACGAATCAGCATTGCATTCTCAAATTTTACAACTGATAATGCCGTAGATTCTGACCATAAACCTGAAACATTTGGTCTTTACCCGGATCACGAATATGCAAATTATCTTGGCTTGTGTGAAAGTGAATCTGAATCACCGGTAGAACGGATTGTGGATGATGCTTTACAGATAATGTCACAGCTTTCTGAAAAAGTCTCTTTGGAATATGTAAATTCATTATTAAAGCTGCGTGATGAGGATATCATTTATCAGCTGATTAATGCAAAGAAAAATGAAGAACTACTTAAAAAAGTTCCGCACCGTATTGTTGCGGACGATCTTGCTGTTATTTACAGAATATACAAAACGGAAATAGATGAAAATTCCGATGAAAAATTGGTTACAAGCACAATCATTTTAAATTCTGTTATGGAGGAATCCCGATATACAGAAGAGAAATTATATGCATGTGCAAGCGTGAATATGCCAAAACAATTTCCAATATTTATTTTAAATGTGCAGCAAAGTGAAATTTTTTCTTTACTGGTTAACGGGTTTGGATATTCACTTATGGATGCAAAAGAAAAAGTATTATCTATGCCGCTTTCAAACCCTGATACAGACTATATGTGGGCAATCTCAAATTTTGATGAACGCTACGGAGCTGCAACTATTCTCTATTCTGACGAAATCCAGAGATTTGCGAATAAACTGGAAGATGACTTAGTACTTGTACCGTCCAGTACTCATGAATGGTTCGCATATCGGAAATCTGATATCGAAATTAATGAAGCATACGAAGATATCATCCGCGAGACGAACGAAACATTAGTTCCGAAAGAACAGGTACTTTCAGATCATTTATACATTTATGAACGAAGCAGCGGAACATTAAAAACATTTGAGCAAAAATAAAAAATGGAGCATATGGTGATACTGGAGGATAAGTTTTTGAAAAAAATAGAAGAGATTAAGGAAAATATTAGTAAAATTAATGATCCATTAGAGATGGTAAGATTTCTGGATGAAATCCAGATTAATACTGCCAAATGGTGTAAGCAAAACTGTCCAGAAGAAGTGATTTTCGAAAATGGAACAGAGATAGAAATTACAATTTCTGGAAGAATGCAATTCTTAAATAGCATTCAATAATGTTGCAGAATTAGTAAAAAAGGGAAGTGTAATGCTTCCTTTTTTTATTCCGTGTTTTTTCCATCACTCTACAAATAGACATAAATTTGCAGACGAAAGGAGTATGAAATTTATTTTCTGTTATGTCTATTATTTTATATCAAAGGAGAATTTATATTATGGAAACAATCAATCCAAAATCAATGTTTACAAAAGGCCAGACCGCTTATTCCATCGCTCTTTTATCTTATAAAGACGATGAGACAGAGAAAATCATTACCCATACGATTTCAAAGGTTGCCCGCAGCTTCGTATATGACGAAAAGGAAACCAAATATTATTACTCCAACAAGTATAAGGCCTTCATTTCTACTGATGCTTTTCATCATCAGCAGGCAATCTTTCCAACAGAGAAAGCCGTACAGGAATACCTGGAGCGCAGCAGATTATATTTTGACCTGATCAGATTAAATTCTTATGACTGGGATGATCTTACACTGGCAGAACTTCGGTCCGTTGGCGAAATTATCTTAAAGGACCACAAAAAAGCTTTTGTCAAGAATCCAACTGTAGAAGAAATTAACCATGCAGAAACTCTCTCTAAAAATGTACCGGATGGTGAAGATGCAGATACCATCCTGGCAGATTTGTGCGAGGAAACTTCCATGGAAGAACCCGGACTTGCTTATGATGTATTTAATACATGGAAAGCCGCACAGACTTCTCATGAACGGGAATCTATTGAAGGTATGTTTTTGATCTTTGCCGGCATAGAATTTGGTGAATATTTAGAAAGATGCATCAAAGAGACTACTCAGGAAGGGGAGCAATAGTATATGAGTGCTTGTTATACGATAGAACTGAATATGAAATTTAACAAAATCAAGGAGAATTCCCCTGCTTCTATAGGCAGTGGGATGAATCCGTAATTATTTTGTCCACAAATTCAGATAACCA
>OIYH01001495.1_pt1 | contig 13382 bp, 13 predicted proteins | sample 1587911 | NCBI WGS metagenome assembly OIYH01 (sample SAMN03283252) | human gut metagenome | biome: human-associated habitat; material: feces | host: Homo sapiens | place: USA | collected 2013
AAAAAATCACGCCGATTAGCGTGAATTTAAAAGTCGCAATGCGATTTTTTTATGTCTTTGAAAAACAATGGAATTCATCTCTCTTCCTATATCTATCTATAGAGGAAGGAGTATTCTTCCTTTATCCTTGATAAATATAATATGCTTAATTTTTCCCAACAAAAAAAGCGGCCTTCTGCCGCCATGCTGTCTCGAATTCTAGTTGTTGTCTCTTACTCCAAATTTCTCAAAAATCTTTTCATACTTTCCTGCGTTTTTCTCCTCATCATAAATCGTCAGATTCATTACATGAGAGATATCCAGGCTTAAGATTCCGAGGATTGATTTTGCATCAACGATATACCGTCTGTCCGGATTGCTTAAATCAGCGTTAACATCAACCTTGCTGATTTCGTTTACAAAATCTTTAACTTTGCTGATAGTCTCAATCTTAATTTTTCTTGTAATCATTTTTCTCTCTCCTTTTTTGTCTTCCGGCTTTGCCGGGTGCTTATCTTCGATTACAAGAATAATATGCTAAAAAATTTTGAAAATGAAACACTTTTTGGACGTATAATATGGTCCTGTTTTTGCTTTGTTTTTGTGTATTTTTACCAATTTCTTTCTGGTTTTATTAAGAAAAAAGTCTTTTTTGAGGCTTCTTTTGTGCATTTTTTCTAATCGGCAAAAAATGCAGGCAACCGACCAGACACTGCGGGCAGCATGCGAGCCACGGCATGCATGCAACTTACGAACAGCATACACAGACGAGCATTTCAGCCGGAAAAAAACAGGTATTCCTTCAGCTGCCAACTTCTTCTCGTCTTACTTTTTTACAGGGCGCCACACCTTCCGGCCGACAGCTTACTTCCTTCCGGTGACAGCCGGAAAACATCTTACGCCGCCGTTCAGCTTTTTTTTACATAGCAAATCTCAGCCTTCCGGCCTTCAGCAACATTCATTTTTACAAATTTCTTACATCATCCAACCTCTTTCCTGTTTTCCCGCAACTTTCCACAAAAAAAACTGAGCCTTCGGCTCAGTTTTTCCCATTGTATATAAGTTCTATCTTTCCCGGATTATATAATCCGCAATTTTCTTCCTGCAATACAAAACCAAAGTGTTTAAGGATGCCCGCAAAGTCTGGCTCCTTGGTCTTATCAAGCGTTATTACCGGCTTATCGTTCTCCAGCCACTCAAGGCTTAACTCCATCAGCCTTCTTCCGAGGCCATTATGACGATACTGTTCTGCAACATACATCGTACATATTTTTGACTCTTCTTTTGTAGATTTCAGGATTGTGACCCCGGCAATCTCATACTCCTTTTCGCAGACTATAATTTCACGCTCCGGTTTTAATCGCATGTCATTGGTAAACAAATTGCCATACCAGGCAGAGAACGCCGGGTACTGCATATTTGCCTCCATCAGAAACAGATATATGTAATTGTAATACATCTGCTGCTCCAGTTTTGACAATTCAGAAAATTTAAAGTATCTTTCCATTTGTTAATTCCTCTCTTTCTTTACCGATTTTTCGGCAACATTTACATATCCAATATGCCAAAAAAAGAAAGTGAGAAAAAAATCCAAAAAAAAGAGAAAGCTACTACGCTTTCTCCTCGTATTTTTTAAGCCATTCGGAGAATTCCTGCTTCTTCTGCGTCAGAGACTTAACACTGTATCCGTAAGGGTACGGCTTTCCTGCATCGTGCTCGAAGAAATACCAGTCCGGGCCGGAAAATCTGTAATTTTGGTAGTTATCATATTTGACAAACTTCTTCTGCTTCCAGTCATACCGGCCTGTTTTATACGATATCATAATTACGACGGCAGCCAATGCCTGTTCGTTCTTACAATAATACCCTCCATCGATACACTTGACGCCCATTTTCCTGGCTGTCTGCTGCCATTTCAGGTACTCACCATGCAGGAAAGCTTCGCTTTCCTGACAAAACCGCTTTCTGTCTTCTGTAATGTATACTACTCTCGTAGAGAGTCTTCCGCAAATCTCTTCTTTTTCTTTCCGGATTGCCATACGACCACCGCCTATCAGTTAATCTGCACAAGCTGTTCATACAGCAGCAGGTCTTTGCTTCCAGGTATCATCATGTTCTCATGATAGTGTCCGAAAAACCATTTTTTGTAGTCAACCTTCTGCTTTACCTGTTCAAGATACTTGTTCAGCTCATCCGGGCAATTTTCCCGAAGTATAAAGAATTTATCAGATGCCGGGCAGTCATGAGAAAAGATAAAGTCAACCTTATATCTCTCATCTTCAAGCATAGCCCAGCCGCGCTCCATTTCCATCTGCTCAGGCATCTCCTGCCCCCACCAGGAAACATGATTTACACGGAACATCTTTCCTTCAAGATTCCATCTTTCAGCTTCTTTGTTAGCAAGTTTTTTGCTTTCAAAATCCTCTGCCTTCAGAATCCCGCCGCTGATATCATGGCTTCTCGCCCCGCCAAATGCAAAACATTTGCAGCCGTCAATATTAAACACATACCCTCTTTCAAGCATCAGGACAGATGAACGGATTTCACGCACCATCCCCCCATTCCAGACTTTCTGAGGATACCCGTTTAAGATTTTCTTTTTATCCTTATCGCTCATCCCGGCATACATCCATGCATTGATAACATCTTTATCTTCAAGACCAGTCAGACGGTCATAATTCTCATGATTTCCCGGCACAAAAAGTGTCGTAAAGTTCCGTGAATCCAGCCAGTCCAGGTCATGCTTTTCTTTCGGCGTTTCTCCGGCATAATTCCACACACCGCCAAAATCACCACAGATAACAACGTAATCTTCTTTTGTCATGAATTTCTGTTCTGGGAAAGACTCCATATTAAAGCGGTTTACAAATCCGTCAACGCTATGAAATCCAAATTTATCAGCGCCATGAGTATCGCCTGTTACATAAATAGCCATAATAAATTCCTCCTGTCTTGTTTTTTGTTATCGTTTTTTCTTCCAAATTTTGTCTATCGAATCTCTCAGGCTGCCGGTTTCTACATCATCATCCTCTTCATCTTCATCAGGAGCTTCAGATTCCTCTTTGGCTTCATTTCTCTTAGCTGCTGCTTCAATTCTTGCGTCTTTATATTCCCTTGACTTCATAACAATCTTTCTGTATCTGTCATAAGATTTGATGTTCACATACCGGCAGTTCACTACGTCAAAACACATCTCTCCACGCGCCATTTCGTACTCATTCGCACTGACGATAATGTAGATTTCCTTATCCGGATACATTTCAAAAATCGTGTCAAATAGGCCGCGTTTCAAATCCTCAATCGCGTCAATACTGAATCCGCTGTCAACCCCATCAAGCAGTAGCCAGAACTCATCAATATCCGGGGATTTCTTCATCAGGCTTCCAATCTTTGCGGCCGCTTTCTGCATATTTAACGAAATCTTTTCGCCCTCACTTGACATGACACTTGCTGCCACAAAGGACATATCGCCGTAAAACATTGCTTCCTGCATTGACGAATGCCCGCCATGGATTTCGTTTTCATAACGAAACACCCTTGCTTTTTTTCTGTCTTTTTTTAGAATGTTTTCCAACTGTTTCATCAGGGTTGTCTTCCCGCAGCCATTGCAGCCGACCAGTACAGTCAGACCCGGCTGGAAAGTGACATGCCCCTTTTTGTACAAGTAGTTCTTATCTTCATAACAATCGCGTTCAATCTTGAATCTTCTGCTCAAATTCTTTCTCCTCTAGCTTTAATGCTTCTATTTTCTTGTTGTATTTGTGTGTCCTGTTTGAGAGGCACCATGTGCAGCCACCGTGATTCCGGCATGACTGACAGTAAGCTTTTCCACCTTGATATGGCTTTCGATGTTCTTTTCCGGATGCTATTGCTTTATCCAAACTCATATCGCTATCACCTCCACTTTTTTCACATTTAATATGCTGAAAAGCTATTCTTTTTTGCTGTTTTTTGCGGATTTTTTTGAAGACTTTTTTGGGAGATTTTTTTTGAAGATTTTTCAGAAAAACAACTGCTACCGTCAAAGTCTTACGGCAGCAGTTTCAGATTCAGATAAAGTTAACTTAGATGTATCCACACATACCAGCATGCCGGTATGCCAGACCTGGATTTCATCAGGCGCGATGTTATGCGTTTTGCCGTTTGCGTCTATGATTACATGATTTTTTATGTCAGCATTTTTGATATATAAATACTTTGAACCGAAAATGGAATTGTACTGTCTTGCAAAATCCAACTCCTCCAACTCCTCCAGGATTCGCGTGTTGAATCCACGTTTCGCATAGTCGTATTTTAAGCTGTCCAATTTTGTCACCGCATTTTTTAACTCACCTTTTGAGTCCAGGTGCTGCAGCAAATAGTATGCAAACCTGCCATTTGCTTCAGGCTCCATGTCGCCGCAAAACGGGATTGACATGTATATTTTCTTATCATCCATAAGTATCAAATTTCCTGTTGTCATTGCTTTTTCCTCCTGTATATTTTCCAGATACAATATGCTGAATTTTTCCTGAAACGTATCGTTTTTCGGAAAATCTGCACAAAAAAAAGCAGGAATATAATTCCCGCTTTGTATCTCAGACCGCCATGGACAGCTGCACATTTTCCGGCTGCATCATATCAAGCAAACCCATCTGGTTCACAATCCTGAGTCCAAGCCGTGTGTTTCTTTTTACAACTTTAAGGTTTTTAACTGCTTTTGCCACAGCATTCTTCTGTCCGAAAAGGACGAATATCTTTTTAGCTCTCGTTACTGCCGTATACAGCAGATTTCTCTGAAGCATTGTGTAATTGGCCATCGTAAGAGGCATTACAACGATATCGTACTCACTACCCTGCGATTTATGTATTGTAATCGCATATGCAAGGATAAAGTCAGAAGCCCTGCTGTTGTCAAAACATACACGGTTACCATCAAAATCAACGATAAATCCGCGTTTCAGTCCTCCTCTTTCATCCTTATCAATATCATCATCCATCTCATCATCATTGATTCCCATTTTTGCATCCAGCTCCGGGGAAAAGATAGAAACGATTTTTCCAATATCACCGTTAAAGATGTTCTTGTCATAGTCATTGCATGTAAACATGACCTTATCGCCAAGACGCAAGACTTGTTCATTACACGGAATTACCGGTTTATTCTTAGCCGGTGGGTTTAACCTGTTTTGAATATAGCTGTTCAGCTCCCATACTCCGGTATGCCCTTTTCTCATAGGTGAAAGCACCTGGATTTCATCAGCAGAAACATTGTAGTATTTTGGCAGCTTGTCACATACATAATCAACAATACTGTCCCTTATCTGCTCCTGCTCCATGTCGTCAACACTCATAAAGAAGTAATCTCCTTCTTTCCTGTTTTTAAATAAAGGTATCTCTCCACGGTTAATCTTATGGGCATTCACTACAATACCGCTCTCTTCGTCCTGTCTGTAAATTGCTTCAAGACGCACCACCGGAACTTTACCGGAATGAATCATTTCGTATAATACATTTCCACATCCAACAGATGGCAGCTGGTCAATATCTCCGACCAAAATCAGTTTCATGCCGTTAGGAATAGCTTTCAAAACGGAATCCAGCAAAGGCATATCAATCATGGAACTCTCATCAATAATCAAAGCGTCTCCTTCAAGCGGGCTCGTTTCATTCTTACTGAATTTAAAGCCGTGACTTCCTTCGCTTTTCACCTCAAGCGTCCTGTGGATTGTCAAGGACTTGTGATATGTTGCTTCTTCCATACGCTTTGCTGCACGTCCTGTTGGGGCTGCACACAATACTGATAGCCCATGCTTTTCAAGCATTTTGATAATACCGTTAACAGTCGTAGTCTTTCCGGTACCGGGGCCGCCAGTCAGGATTAATACATCTGACTTACATGCTGCAATAATGGCTTCACACTGTTTATCTGCATATTCATATTGCATATGAGCTTCTTCTTCAAGTTTCTTTACATCGGCGTCTGTCACCTCAATGCATTTTGTATTATTGGAAAGCAGTTCTACGATACGTTTTGCCGCATGTTCTTCTGCTTTAAACAGATTGGTAATATATACAGCATCATCTTCACGAATAACACGTTTTTTATTTACAAGGCTCTCAACCGCCTTATCAATGTAAGACTTATCAAGTTTCAAGAACTTTTTTCCTTCCGATTCAATATCCTGAATATAGCTGAAAACATCTCCTTCTTTATTCATCTGTTTCAAAATATACAGCACGGCACTTTCAACACGGAACGGGCTGGTTTCTGGAATTCCATTTTTCAATGCAATCTCGTCAGCTTTTAAAAAGCCGACTCCAGTAATATCGTCAGCAAGCCTGTATGGATTTTCTTTCAGCACCTTGATACTGTCCAGTCCATACTGTTTATATATCTTGTTTGAATAAGCAGGACTGATATCAAAGCCCTGGATATATCTCATAATCTGAGCAATCATATTCTGCGTCTCAAGCTTATCTTTTGCTGATACTTTTATTTTTTCTATTGTCTTTTTTCCGATTCCCCTAATACCTTCCAGCAAATGTGGCTGATATACGAGTACGTCAAATGCATTATCACCAAATTTATCAATAATAAGTTCTGCTCTCTTTGCAGAGATGCCGGCAATATTGCCATGCTTTAAATAAGCAAGCATACTTTTTTTATCCTGCGGAACAGCTTTCACATACGCTTCTGCACGGAAACCGACTCCGTATTTAGGATGTTCATCCCAGTCACCTGAAACAAACAATGTGTCGCCGTCTTCAACATCACTGAGCTGCCCTTTGAGGCTGCATTTCCGTAACATTTCACCGCTGTCTGCGTTATATGCCACACCGGCAAGAATCTTAAAACCAGTTTCATTCTGATATATTACGGCTTTTGTTTCAAATCTTATTGACTCAATTTTCCTTTCTTTAATCATATGGCTTAAACTGGCATTTCGCCAGTGTTTCCTCCTTTACTTTTCTTATGCTTAATATGCCGAAAAACCTCAAAAAGATAACGTTTTTTGCGATTTTTCTTGCGTTTTTTTAAAAAAACACCGGCAGAAAAAATCTGCCGGCATAATTTTATGAAAAAGGGTCAATTGTTGAAGCTGCATGGATACAGTGTGTTTACACGCTTATTGTAGCAGAAAACGGTTGTAGACAACAGCTTTCCTACAGTCTTATCAACGTTTTTCAGCGTATAATCAAGCGTACCACCAATTAATTCGCCAATCGGTTCATCAGCACCAAGAACGATAACCTCGTTTGGCTGCAGTTCAAGCACAAAAACTTTATCATGCCCTAAGGCTGTCGCAGTATTATACAGCAGACCGTCACATAAGATTGACGCACAGCTTACAATGCCTGGCGCATCAGATGTAATAAGAAACGCATTGCGTTCAACGAAACTAGTCTTTTCAAGTCTTACTTTTTCTTTGATGTTTGCAAGCGCCGCGTTATTGATTTCATCCTCTGTCACCTTAAAGATTTCAAATGCTTTCAGTGAGAGGAATGGAAACTTGTCTGACAGGATTAATCCGTCATACTTATGAGCCAGCGCATCATCTACATAATACACCAGATGCATACCAAACACCGGAAGATGCAATACCTTCTCAATGTCGTATCCATCAAGCATCTCATCAGTGATGAATGCCGGATAAACACTTTCAAGCAGCTCTGAAGGGTCTGCACTTGGTTTTGCCGGCTGTGCAAAGAGTTCCCTAAATAAATCAAAATTCTGCTTCGGCTGCTTTGGTGGCTGTTTTGACAGTTTTGGATATGAACCGCATGTGCAATCCTTACCGCAACTTCTGCAGGCATCAGTTTTATCACCTGTCTTATCGTCTGCTGCCATATTATAAGCAGTGGAGTGCATATCTTTCGGAAGGTCAACTCCAAAAAGATTTTTGATAAGACGTCTTGCTGCTTCTTCAGCTTCCATTACATCTACATCTTTTTTTGTATATTTAAATGTACTCTGGCACGGTTCACCTGCTGGTGCTGGCTTGTGGCAAACACTCTTACGCTCCAGGTCTGCCTTAAGAAGATTGGCAAGAAAATCATTTGCTTCATCGTCGCTCATGTTAAACATACTTTTGACAAGACGAGCAGTGTCACCAGGCTCTGGTTTTTTAACCTGCTGCTTTGGAGCTTCTGCGGCTCTGGTTCTGGCATCAAATTCTTTCATGAATTCCGTAACTGATGCATCATCAGCATTCAGAACATTTTTCATAAAGCCTGCGATAGCAGCTTTTGCTTCTTCCGGGCTGTCAAAAGAGCCTTCAAATAATGGAGCACAATTCTGTCCTGGAATGCCGTTGAAGCATTTAATCTGCATTTTACCACCCATGTCGTCAGGCATCGGCTGCTGTGTCACACGTCCAGGCTGAGTTCTCATCTGCGGGCGTGAAATCTGCGGCTGAACCTGAGGCTCTGGCATCGGATTTGGCATTTCAGCTTTCTTCTTCTGCACTTCGCTTGTGATAGCCTTATACAGCACATCAGCAAGCTCTGCAACGTCATAGTCAGCGCCATATTTCTGCCATAATAATGTGACATCTGTTGAAGCCTTGATTCCGGCCTCTTCATAGATGATACCGATACGGCCGTTGTTCTCACCAAGACGGCAAGCAATACCTTTCTGTGCAAGTAATGCTACCATAACCTCTGCGAACTGTCTTAAGTCTAAATTCTTCATATTCTTTTTTCTCCTTTTCTTTGTTGGTCAGGAGTTATTCTCCTGCCGTATTTTTTTGTACAAATTTAATATGCTGGAAAAATATATAAACAAAAATTTTTTTTCGGATTTTTTTTGCACCTCCAAATCCGTCATATTGTATTTGTAGATTAATGCCTGACGGCAGAATAAAGAAAGGAAGAAAAATATGAATAACAATTTAATATCGTTCAATCCATGCCAGGATGTCTTTTTGTATTTTGACGATTCAAGTCTCAAAAACTGTGTTGACATTGATATTAAAGAAGGCGTTGATACGGTTGTGTTTGATGGAGGAAATTCACAAATCAGTATTAACTTAAGGAATGTGAATAAGCAATTTCCAGACGTGAAGACTATTGTCATCAATGAGGACGTAATCGAAATAAATATTTCAAATTTTATGTTCCCTAACGTAAGAAATGTTGTGTCTCACAGCCAGTATTTCTACAGCGGAAGATACCTTATCAGCAGCGTATATTTCTCAGATATATTGAAAAACGTTTTTTGTATAAAACCAGGGGAAAATATTGAAGAGATAACGGTAGATACTATTGAGGATTACGCATTTGAAGGATGCATTGAAACCGACGGTTTCTTTAGTGGGACAATGTCTTATGACTTCAAAGAGAAAGCATTTGCAGGTTCTGCATTTTTAAACTTACCATCACGCAACGGAATTATTGCAAAAAACGGTGTGATATTTGCTGTTGATGATGATGCGACCGAAATCATTATTGATGAGCTTAAGGATGCTGTTCACAAGTGGACAGGCGTTTATTCAATGCCGATGGATTTAGACTTAAAACACGTTAAAAAAATGATATTGCATCATTTAGACAATGCTGAATCAATGACAGTATTTCCGGAGACAGTCATGATAACAGACGAATCATATAACACCAAAATACGGCGCAATTATTGTCATATATTAAATGATAAAAGAATTAAAAATTTTGAAGCCAAGCCTGATTCACAGTCATTTACAATAATTGATGGCATCTTATATTCAAAAGATGGAAAATATCTGCTTAAATGCCCACGTGGTAAAACAGGGCATGTCTCAATACCTGAAGGCGTCAAAACAATAGGGACAGAAGCATTTCGTGGATGTATGATTTCATCTGTATCTTTTCCAGACTCGCTCACTGAAATTAAAGACAACGCGTTTTCATGCTCTCTGATACAGAAAATTGATTTTGGACACGGAATTACAAGTTTAGGCTATTATGAGAGTCACATATTCTCACACTGCAACGGCCTGATACATGTCGAAATTCCTTCCAATATAGAGACAATTGGAAACGGAACTTTCTTCAGCTGCAAGAATCTTGAATCCGTAAAGATACATGAAGGCGTGAAATGGATAAGAGACTCGGCTTTTGCTGAATGTGACAACTTGAGAAGTGTAGAACTTCCATCATCAGTTGAGTATATCGGTGAAAACAGTTTCATATCAACAGAAACACTCAAAGTTGACTCTGCTTTTGGAGGTTTATTATATGCATTTACCGGGTCATATGCGGTTAATTTTGATGTTAAGAAGCTTATCATTAAAGATAAGACGTATTACCTTCCATTGGTATTTAATCCAAAGCAGCAGTATCTTTTAAACAGATGTAACAAAGCATCTGAATTTCCAGACAGACAATTTTACAAAGATGCAGCCTGCACGGAATTAAAGCAAAATACAGCTTTATATCTGTATGAAAATCACATAGACGACAGCGATGAAGTGAAGAAATACCTTAAACGGTCATCAAAACAGATAGCATACCGTCTTCTTGATTTAAACAAAGATGACAAGCTTGTAAAATTTATTCAGCTTGGATTACTGTCGAAAGCTTCTTTAAACGAATTATTGCTCAGCTCAAGGGAAAAGAACAACGCAAGCATTTCGTCTTACATTCTTGAAGAACTGGATAAATTCAGCCAAAGCACTTTCAGATTGTAATATATTTTAACAGCCCCGGGCGTATTTTCCGGGGCTGTTTTTTGCTTATTTTTCTGTTTTTGCACTCTTTTTTCGGTCTACGCCATTTTCGCTTCCCTTACCCGCTCTTCTGCTTCCTCCTTGGAGCCAAACCAGTCCACCCAGATATCCTTCTGGTGGATTTCAGAAAAACTATTTTCAGGCTTTACCGCAGCTTGAACGGTATCAGTTATCGCGCAGGAAACGCGGCCATCATCATCGATTGCAGTTGTGACACCCCAAAACGTCTTCAGCCCTGCCGGCAGCAGTTCATAGTCAGCCGCTTCATCTGGGGATAATTCCCTCATGTAATCAATATATCCCCACGCCTCGCATCCGATTTCATCGCAAAAGGTTTTTGTATCAAAGTTCTTAACTTCATACACCCCGGCGCGCGGGCAGCAGCCAGGCATTAGCGGTCTTTCGGTACTGTAATATCTGTATGTTTTCTTATCTGTATTTTCTCCCATGTGCCATCAGCCTTTCTTGTTTTTTATTATTCTTTTGCCTTATTTTTTTTACTTTTTTATTTTCTTTATCATACCATATCGCAAAACAAATCTCAAACTTTTAGCGAACAAAAAAACGAACCGCAGGTATTACCTGCGGCTCGTTTCAACATCCAGCGTTTAGCTTTCTTTCAGTCCAAAGATAGACTTAAATTTTGCATAATTATCACTTCGTCCTCTGTTTAAGATAGAGAAGTACACGGTTTTGAAATGGTAGTTGTATGTATCAAGGCATTTTTTGAAATACTTGGCAACAACTGCTGCATCCTGTCCAAACACACCGCAGCCAAACGCGCCGAGGATTAAAGTCTGTACCTTATTTTCTTCTGCCACATCCAGAACAAACTTGATTCGTCTAAGCAGCTCGGCATTGTTTTCATCAACCTCAACCCTTGCGTATTTTCCAGCTGCAGAAAAATTTGGTGCCGCGCATGTGATAACATCAATCTTGACCTGCTCCGGCTCTGCACCGTAAACGCATACACTGTCATCCAAAAAGATTACATCTTCGGAATATAACGCACGGTTAGTGTAAAGAGCGCGGTTATTATGTACCCTGTTCCACTGATAATATACCGGAAACTGTTTTAATACGTTATAAAGTGTAGATGCATGGCACAGGCATTCTTCCTGCGCGGAAGAGCCTTCCATAAACTTACCGCCCGGGTTTTTATAGCTTGCAAAGTTCAGTACTGCTGTCTTTCCGTCTCTATGCTGAATGGCAGACTTTACGGAATCAAGCTTGTCCACAATGATAACCGGTTTTGCAGTTTCTGTTGTTTCGGTATCACCAGCCAGGTCAAACTCATCTTCCTTTTTTGCTGCCGCCGCAACTGCAATTCCGTCACCGCCATAAGTTTTTGTATTTTTAACGCATTCTTCAATCTCGTCTTTAAAGCCTGCCTCCATCATTTTATAATGGCTTACAGCCTTTTCTTTTAACTCATCTTTTTTATTGAAATAAACGCTCATATTTTTTTCTCCTGTTTTTAATATTTTTTTTGTTGCACATACAATATGCTGAAAAGTTATCATTCTGGCATTTCTTTTGCGGATTTTTCAGCCTGGCATCTTTTTTTGATTTTTTTGATTATCTTTTTCGTTGTTTTTATCGGTTTTCTAAATCCATGCTCATCACGGAAAGTCCATGTCCTGTTAGCTACAGCGTCAAACCATTTTTCAATCAGCGCGTCAATAGGTGTCTCTGCAAACTCTGCCTTCTCCTCATCAGACATAATCGCATAAAAATCATCTACGCACTGTTTCTTACTAAACTTTAATTTCGCGCTTGGCTCAATTGCATTTGAATACGTGATTGTTTCAATCGGAATCTTAACCTGCTGTCCTTCAAGACTTTCAGGTTTCTGTTGACATGTTTTGTATCCATCTGTCACAGTGATAAAGCCGTCTTCCACACTAACCAGTTTGCAATTATAGAAATCAACAAAAACATCTTTCTCGTCTTTTTTAGTCTTGATTTTGAAATCCAATGAATCACCGGGGATATACACAGACTCCAGCTTATTACATCCGGCAATTCCTTTAAGTCTGTCTTTATATTCATACAGCTTGCCGTTTTTCACTACCCTCGCACCAGCTTCAAGCTTGATGTTCTTATCCTGTTCCTGATTGAAAGCCTTGATTGACTTGTCAATAAAATCTTTGACCGTGTTTACAAAGCCCATAAAATCTTCACGTTTCAGCATATCAAACGAAACAAACGCTGCCCCGCAGGTATACGGCGCAAACCTCGGGTCGTTTCCGCTTCCGACATCAACCGTGAACCAGTCATGCTTTTCGTCCTCGTCAATCCTTACTGTTCTCATCAGCCTGTAAATATCTTCATTGACAATACCAGCTGTATCAATGCTTTTTTTGTACCACATAATACCATCAGAATCCGGAATCTGTGTCTTCTGCCATGAGCCACCGTCAAAATCATCTTTCAGCAGCTCTTCTGCCATACCATTAATACATAACAGCGCCGGGAAATCACAGGCATATGAAACAAACTCTTTTTTCCATTTCTTTTTATCATTTCTTCTATATACGGTCATTGTGTAATAATAGTACAGAATATCTGTTGCGGTTTCAGCATGTACTACCGATTCTCCGGCCTGGATTGAAGGCTCCGAGAATTCAACTTTGACATCATCATATATCCATGTAGATTTAATTTTTTTTGACATATTTTTTCCTCACTTATTTTTTTCTTACATACAATATGCAG
>OIYH01001499.1_pt1 | contig 13367 bp, 22 predicted proteins | sample 1587911 | NCBI WGS metagenome assembly OIYH01 (sample SAMN03283252) | human gut metagenome | biome: human-associated habitat; material: feces | host: Homo sapiens | place: USA | collected 2013
ATTTGCAACTATTCTAACTATTAATACCCCAAATACCGGAAAAGCAAAAAATCATGCATTGATTAAGCTGGAAAGGCAAAATTAGTGACAATTTAGTGAATTTTTAGTGAAACAATAGTGGCAATTTTGTTTCCATTGTAATGTACTATCATGGAGAAACAAAAAAGCAACGCCTGACGCATCAGACGTTGCAAACCAAGATAAAACAGAACAAGTCTGTTTTCTGAGGTAGCCTTTGCTACCTCTTTTTTATATCATAAAATCATCCTAAGTGTTAATTAAAAACGAAACTGCCGGTACTGCGAACAGAAAGAAAGGAGAACAGACAGGCCGAGCACATAACAGCACCGGCAGAAATTTGAAAGGAGAAAATTTTCGACCTGTCACATCTATTAATACCTCACTTTAAAAAAAAAGAAAAAGAGAGCCAACAAAGGCTCTCTTTTGTTTATACTTTGAAATTTTGCCACTTTTCACGAAAGATCGGAAAAATCTCTTTGAATGGCTCTACGGGCTCTTCGTCATCGATGTATAGCGCATCTCCGGCCCAACGGCCAACCAGCTCATCATTAACGCCAGAATAGTCACCGCCGCCCTTCCCGTTACCAACAGCTGTTAACAGCGGAATAGGATGAATGCAACAATTAACTGCATCGTGATTGCAGTTGTAGTATGTTGTACAATTGATGAACTCTTGTTTTGTCGTGTTGACAAGAAATTTATTCATTAGACTGAAATTGGGATTGGTATTATCAATGTCGATTTCTTTGCGGTTAGGGTCTTTTATTGCTTCTGTCAACCAAGTATCGCGTGTCCCAGCATAACATACTGAAAGCCCCTCCAATGACGAAAGACAGTCGAGCTCTGCATAATCACCAAGCCACAAAAGATGTGTTTCCTTATTGTTTTCTCTACTTCTTTCGTAGAGTCTGTCGCAGAAATTAACTAAAAAATCATTGTTCCACCATGAGTGTTCCATCAACTTTACGTCATTGTGCCCAAGTCCTTTTACTTGACAAGAAAAGCTGTTGATTACAAAGTGCGTTCCGTCGTCCAGACTTACAATTTCAACGGGTGTGTAATATTGACCCAAAATATAACCTCCTTACAAAACTGGAGCGGGGAATCCCACGGTTTTAACCGTGGAAGGACGTCAATCTTCTATCGGCACAATTGTAGCACCGGATTTCTTGCAAGCCTCAGCAAACTCGAACTTATCGAATACGTTAATCCCCACCTGAATGTGCAAATCATCGACGTATCGACAAATATGCGTCACTGTTAGGCCATCCGGAAAGGCCATTTTAATCTTCCCTCCATCTTTGATACTAAAAATCTCTCGATAATCAGCATCAACAAATTTAATTCTTCGTTCCACATCTACCTCCAAGCAACCAGATCCCATTCGTTTTGGGTGAAAGGGACAATTTTCTTACACTTGTAGCAATATGCGTGTTTAATGTGTCCGTTGCATGTGGTCAGACTCGCCTTCTTTGGAAAGACCATATGTGTCCCACACTCAGGGCATACAAAACTACGCAATATGTATCTTCGACCTCTTCTCAACTTATACCTCCGCATATACGCTGTACATTCCGTCTGGCGTAGCCATTGAAACATCGCACAGCTTAATTTCTTCCGGAGCGTGACCGTTATCATACTGGCGATAGATTGTATGCAATTCTTTTTCTGAGCAGTCGATAACGTATTGCTTGTACTGGTCGCCGAACTCTGCCTCGAACTTCAGAATACCACACTTTAACGCCACTTTGAGTGGGATGACAAACCCAGTATATTCTACCATTCGATGAGGCATATCATCTGGCTCGCCCACATAGTATCCATATCCAAGAAAATGGACATATCTGGTGCCGTCTATATCGGTCAAAAGTTCAATGATTGTCGGGAATGTATCGTTCATGTTACTTCCTCCTTACTTCGTTTCCGTAACATCTTTCACGGACAAAATGTGATACTCACAATCAATGCCGAGACCGTAAATGCGCTTGCATTCGTCTACGCTACTGACAACGCATGACTGTTTAGACCACTTCCCGCGTGAGAGCTTATCTTTGTACTCAAAATCAATTTTTAACATATTGAATTCTCCTTTTAAATTTATAACTTTTTTGTGATAAGTACAAAAAAAAGAACAGCTATCGCAAAAGATAACTGTTCTTAAATTAACTTATAGCATAATTATATCACATTTGATTTTGACTGCAAAACAAGAAAAAAGAGAGCCCGAAATGAGCCCTCTTTTTTGTTAAAGATTTTTTACTGTGTCCAGAATACAATTTTCTAATGCGTCAATGGCTGTAACATCGCAATACATCCACTCATCATAAAGAAAGTCCAGCAGATGCTTATAACTCAATAATTTCTTAGCATCTTCGTCGCTGAAGTGCAACCACCCTACACAACTTACAATATCTTGCTTATATACATATTCATACGCATATTCGGCCAAAATATCGCCCGCCCGGTCAACACAGTTTCTACTGATATCTCCAGCCCAAGCATCAAACTCGGCTTTCACCTTTTCAGCCAGCAATTCTTGCAAATCCTTTTCTTTGTTCATTTTTTCCTCCTTAGTAATCTTCGCCCATCCAACTTTGACCAATCAGAGCGCCAAGTGAATCTCTCAAATTGCGTGCAAGCTGCATGTTGTTGTACACAGAATCCAGCTCCGGGCCCTCGGTGTTAAGTTTCCGATAGCGGTTTCTAAGATTCAGATATCGCTCGTGCATTGCTGCAGCAATACTCCGTATCTCAGCATCTGTGAGCTGCACACTAAACGCAGAACCTTCTAAAGTCATTGAATCTCCTCCTTAAAAAAATAAAGCCGTTCTGAAACAGAACGACTTTTTTGAAAAATAATATGTATTTTTTTGATAACCGGCAGTACACAATAGTACCGCAGAATTAACAACAAAATAATTATATCACAATTTTGTTATCTGGCGAAGTCCAGCCAGATACACTTACTTCCCTCTAAAAGAATGTTTCACGTCGAACCCATGATTCTCAATTCGCTCTCTATCTGTTAATCCAACAGACTCTGTTCTCTCTGACGCAGTTTTCTCAAAAGACAAATATTCCTCAATGGACAGATACATTTCCAATGGGGCGATGCCACCAACCAACCCGGAAGAATCCAAAATCGGAATGCGATACTTTGTTCGAAGATTACCACACCAACCCGTTCTTGTATCATAGCGATTCACGCTCTCCAGCACCCGATAGTTGTCTGTATCGACAGCAGCCATCAGTAGATCTTTTTTCTCAGCAAAATCCACAGAAGCAAGAGCTGCAGCCATCTTGTCGTTATCCTCGTACATCCAGAACGCCCATCTGTTTGGAAATACATCTCTGGCAGAGAAGTCGATCAAGTCAAGCTTTAGTAGTTGTCGCTGCTTGTTATAATTCTTCCAAGATGCAACTAACTCAAAATTATATTCCTGTCGTTCCAAAACCAATACATCATTTTTCTGTACCCGGCGAGCATAATACAACCAAAACGTATTGCATACCTGTAACAACACAAAGCAACCAGGTCGACGCGCATATTCAGGAATGCAGCCACACAATGCTTGTTTTGTCAACACAAACGAACCTGTGCGATCGAACACCAAAAGCCGATCCGGATAGATGCCCTGCAAATAGTCGTAAAAATCTTTGTTCTTATCAATGATCCGCACCTACTTCACCTCCAACAAAGAACATCCTTCACCTATTAATACCTCAAACACACGAAAACAAAAAAAGGAGACCGTTTGGTCTCCTTTTTGTTTAGTTGAAAGTTTGGATTACTTCTTCAGGCGTTGTTCTCACATCCACCAGTCCATGAATCTCCACATTGCTGACTGCCTTCTGGATGAAAGCCAGAATGTCGTCAAAATAGCCATCTGCATTATACATCACAATCGGTTTGGACTCTTGTCCCAAAGAACGAGCCACCAGAATCTCAAAGAATTCTTCCATGGTTCCGATACCACCAGGTACAATCAGATATGCATCTGCCAATTCTTCCATGTTTCGCTTACGCTCGTGCATAGTTTTTGTTTCTACTAGCGACGTACATTTGCCGAAAGGCGGCTCTACATCCTTATCAACGATGAAAGTTGGGATGAAACCGTAGATATTGCCACCACCTGCGGCAAAACCACGAGCAGCAGCACCCATCAAACCGGTACCACCGCCGCCAAACACCAGATTATTCCCGCATTCTGCAAGAGCTTTGCAGATTGCCTCCGTGTCTTTCTTATACTGTTCGCCAATGTCTTCACTGGCCGAGCCAAATACACAAATATTCACGCTTTCCCTCCTTAATCATTTTCTACAAACAAAGCCGTGTTTGCATCCAAGGCAATATAATAGTGCCCATTGCCGCAATTCTTGTATTCTTCCGAATACCAAGCCTTTTGCTCTTCCGGGCGATATGTGAAATTAACATCGTAGTTTGTTCTGTATCTACCACTATCATACGCCTGTTTGTTTTCCAATGCAACTCGAATTTTTTCTTTAACTTTTGCATTGGGGCCTTTGCCAAAATACATAGACTTGAGCTTACAATCGCTCATTTCAAAAATATAATTGCAATCGAGCCAAAATACGCCCTCCTCATCTTTTGAAAACATGAACGGGTATTTTTTCGCCCAATCCACAAACGGATTTTCCCAGCCAGGGTCAAAATTATAAACTATTTTTCTGTTTCCGTCTGTGTCTGTCTCCAGATGACTACGCTTATGGTCAAACCAATCCCAATACAATTTGGTGATTGTATTCCGGTCGTCATAAGAGACCGTCAGAAGCTGTTCAAACTGCTTTTTAACATCAGGCCACAAACCGGATGCCTCCAAGCACCGAATGGCCTTCTTAAGCCGTCTATGCCATTTAACCTCCTTCGAGTCTCTCGGCTGCAAAATGTCGTATTCTCTCAAGAACACATTTTCAGAGAAGCGATATCCCCTACGACTCGATCCTTTGGCAAACACAAAAACTGTATTATTGCCAGAATCGCTTCGCTCAACGCAGCAACGAACAATCTCGCTGTTTGTTGCATCAGCAGCCTTGAAGCGTTCTCTGTTCTGCATTTTGGACAACAGTTCTACTTTTTCTTGATGATGTGTGATTTTCATTGAATCTTCTCCTTACAATACATTTTGCCGAATGAAACATTCAGCAAAAGCCTTAAAATCGGACATTTCATTTCCAGGAATGCTTTGAGCCTGATTGTAATCATGCCAAGCACCCCAAGCGTCGTCCTCAGTTGCTCTGTATTCTCCCGTTTCCTGATCGTAATCAAAAAACATCTTACCCTCTGGACCTTTTAGGTATCCGGAGCCATCATTATACTGAAACCAACACCAGCCCTTTGGTAACGTTTTTGCCTGGACAACCTTAAGAGTTAAACCTTCATCGTATTCTTCCGTTTGAAGATAACAAGAATCCGGTATATCTTCGTTTGATATGTAGATTTCAGCATCCGAATTATTTGTTCGTTGTTCTTGAATTGCTGTAATTATAACCCCGAGATCCAACAGGCTAATAATGCCTGAAATAATAAAGGTTAAAATTAGCAAAATCAAATCTGCAATGATTCTGACCATATAAAATTCTCCTTTTTTTGATTATTACATTATATTTTGTTTTACTGCAAAAGAAAAAGCAGTTATCAAATGATAACCGCCTTTTCGAAATAACTGTATTAAAATTATACCACATTTTCATGAGATACAAAAAAGAGACCCCGTAAGGAGTCTCTTTTATCATATTAAGTCCACAAGTCTTCAGGCTTGCAGATTTCACCATACCACTTGATGGCGTCCTCTTCGTCATCGCTCCATGTCAGCCCTTTGCTATTGCTGTACTCGAACAAAAACAGCTTCGGATTTGTGTGATTAACCATTGCCAAAAGCACCCAATCTTTAAATTCCAAGTCGTCTTTCAGAATTCCAATCAGTCCTTTTGACAGAAGAAATCTTTTAAACTGAGCAAAATCAGCCTCGTTACAAACTTTGACAGGCACCTGATTGCTTAAAAATCGGATCCAGGTGAAGTCGTAGGACTTTGTTTCCATATTTTTCTCCTTTCTTCTTATTCTGCTTTGATTTTCATGTCCGAACAAGAGATTGAAATTTTTTCAAGTGGATAATCAAACCAAAACTCTTGCCCAGAATCATCAATCAAGCAAATCTCTCTGCTCATTTTACTGCGTCTGGCCACACAAGAAATGATCGGTTCATCTCCGGGAAGCAAATTCCAACTGGAAACTTTAATGCTGTCCCAAAGTTTAATGCAAGTCTTGAGCGTTACCGGATCCATGTCTTGAATCTGGAAGTGTTCTTTAGCAACCCGCTCAAAGCCAGCTGCTATAATTTCTTCGGAAAGCCTCTCAAAGAACGCATTTGTCTCTGCATCTACTCTGCCGTAAAATGCGTCTATGATTTGATTTAGACGAGCAACAGCCTCGTCCATAGTTACAAGTTCTTTCAATGAATTATTCTCCTTTCAATTCTCTACCGCACATTGGACAAAACCGAACCGGAATGTCACCGCCGAAAATACGGCTGAAACTTTCGTCCTCCGGTATCTCAATGTGCAAATAGTATTTGTGTTCTTTCTTATACAGACACACACTGTCGTCCGGTAGATTCGTGATGTTCTTGATACCGTCGAAGTATGTATCTGTTCCTCTCACAACGTACTCCTGACCACAAAACGGACACGGCTTTCTAACTTTTGCAGAGACCTTTGCTGAACTAAAGTAGCGCTGGATTTGTTCGTTCGAAATTGACCAACCTTTGCCTTTAGACCAAGCCAGCTTCCATGGCGTTGTCTTTTGTACGTCCTGAACAAGCATCCACAGATCTTTGTTATTCAGCTTGTGAATCGTCTCAACTACAAAGTCTTGTTCTTCGTCTGTGCACCAATACAGCTGCACCTGCTTTTTCACAGACAGCAATCCATCGGATGTCCAAGTGCAAAAGTTTTCTTGTGTAATCAGATCTACAGGTCCCAACTTCCACGCAACAAAGTGTGCTGGAAAGAGCTCTTTCTTGTATCGGCTCCAAAACTGTCCGTATAGCAGATACAGAATTCGCTGCAACTTTAGATTTGTGACCGGGTGTTTAGCTTTATCGCATTCCCCAACAACAAAACGCGCCACATCCAACCTATGTTGCTGATCCTTATTCAGCATTTTCTCCTTACCTCCTCAAAAATGACTTTATTTTTTTGTTACACACAAGAAAAGCAGCCACTCCGAAGAATGACTGCTTTTGTGAAAATAACTACGCTTTAATTATACCATGTTTTGCGTGCGAACAAAATTTGCTATTTGATAAATGGAATCAGCAAATGAAGTTTGCTCAAACATGCTGCAAGCATCGGTCCTGCCATCGCACAAATAGCCAGTCCAATTTTCAAGGCTACCAGAGAATACGCAATACGAAAAACTTTTCGAATAATACGAAATCCAATCATCGCAACAAAAGCGATTAATGCAGCATTTAGGACCCAATTTAACATGATTTTCCTCCTTATTACATTAGAATGGTGAATTACCACGTCTGACAGTCGCACGCGCCAGTCAGGCGTGGCTTCTGTTTAAGTGACATGCAGCATTCACAGCTGTTCTATCCGCAGAGCGGACTACATGTTAAAAATATTTGTTAAGATATCCGGTCTTTCAAAGTTCACTTGCGTAAACAAATCCGGCAGCGCTTTTCTGCCAATATTGGCAGCAGCATTCAGATCTGCATTGATAATGGAACCATCTTGGTTACGATAAAGTCCTCTTTTTATGCGCCTGCCGGAGAACTTCAATGCATCATATTCTCCTTCTGACAGCTTTCCATACACCGGAATGTTATCTTTGTACTTAAAAGATGCCTGCGATGTAAAAGACTCTTCTTGATAAAGAATATTGATGCCATGCTGCACAGCACGATACGCAATGAACTTTTTAAGCAGATCAAACGGAATGCCAACAAAACTTTGGTTGTTCTTTTTATCCATTTTGCTTGACTGTTTCCAGCCTTTGGTAGATCCAAGAATAATTGTGTCAACGTGATGATCTAAAGCATACTTGATGATATAGTCTGCGTATTTATGCATTACATCACGCATGAAGTTGTTTCTGTTGACCCAATTCTTCCGGTAGAGATCTAACACAACGCCTTTGTCGTTTGCACTTTGCATTTGAGCATTTAGTTTGTTGAACCATTGATTTTTGGATTTTACAATTCCGCCCTTGATTAACAGACCTTTATGGCCAAAGTTATTCGATATAGCTGCGAGATTATCAACGCCAAAATCAATGGCGATACAACGCTCCGGTTTATCAAAGATAATTCGCTTGTTGTTGTCCTCTTGTTCGATCGGCTCAAATGCATTTGGAACTTCAAAAACAAAAGAAATGTAAAACACGTTAAAGTACGGTTTAATTGTTACAAATTTCAAACGACCAACAGGCATTGTAATTTGGCACACTTCTTTTGTCAATGGGAATTTTACAAAGTAGATACTATCCTGTTCTTTAACAACACAATCTTGATTAGACAAACTGGCCGTGCACATACTGCCTGGCTTCTTATAGCCCGGTAGGCGCGGCGCGCCTGTAAAGGCTTGCTTATTCTTTGCATATGCTTTGCAACTCTTGCAATAGCTTTTCATATCCTGCACGGCTTGTTTAATTGTATATTGCGCACTTTGTCGTGGCAAGAATGACGCAAAATAATCCGCATTGCCGTTATCATATAAAAGCTTATTTAACATTCTATATGATAAAAGCCACTTTTTTGCCGTGGGCATACGATACGACGGATTGCAGTTTGTAAAATCTTTTAATTCATTTAAGACTTCTTGCTCATTTGAAGTGATTGATTGTGGCAAACACTCCAGCTTCTGCAATCCGGTCATTGCCTGCCGCATACGAAACAAAACGGCATTGTACAGATTATTTGCTGCATGGCAAACATCAGAACAATACGCATACAGCGGATGCGTGTCTTTGATTTCTACCCGTAGAGTTTTATACATGCTACACCTCCTTTCTTTATATTAATACCGCATTCGCAGAAAACTCAAAACGCGCATTCACCCACGTCTGAACCGTTATTCAGGCGTGGTACTCTGCGCTAAATAATAGAATGACAAAAACAGCCAACCACAAGTGGATGACTGCTTAGACTATAATATTATGATTTAATTATACCACACAGGACACAAAGACCAAAGCTATTCGTTCTTGTCTGTACCCTTCAGATACTCATCAATCCAAATGACCTTGCCGGACTTATATTTTCTGAAGTGTCCTCGAACAGAAAAAATGCCTTCCGGAGATTTGTGCGTATGAGAAGACACCGCATACACATTGCCTTGGTATTCTTTCACAAAATAGTGCTTATCTTCTCCGTCACTTCTCGCATTAACGGTTGTTGTGTTGCCTGTCACCAGATTACCATAGATCATCAAATAATTAAACATAACGTAGTCAATGCTGAGTATCTTCACAATGTGCTCAAACTCAACATAATAATCTTCCAGTCCTTCCTCGACGTGAAACTGGATCGTTGCGTTTGGTGTATTGTCTACTTTATCCTGTCTTTTTGTTGGTATAATCTTGCCTTTTGTGATCTTTTTTCCACAAAATTTAGCCCGAAATTCTTCATGATGTGGTTTTGCCTCAATATATACGCGCAACGGCCCCTCAGAATCCAACATACACTAAGAACCGTAGTCCAAACACAGCTTTTTGAAATAAGATTTATTATACGGCAAAACACTATCCACCAGCAGACGATTCTCTTCGCCCCAGTTCTGCAGTAGTTCATGAGCCTCAGGTGTTAAATGAAGATTATCCATTCTTTCTCTCCTCTCACCATTTTCTTTCATTATCGCAAAAGAAAAAGCTACTGTCAACACAGTAGCCTAAATTTTCGACTGTTTTCCGTCGCACCACTTTTTTAGTGCATCATATAATAGTCTGCACTTAAGTTCATCACTGATTTCTTGATATTTGCATTCTTTGATTTTTCGCAGTCTGTTGTTTCCATAATACGCAATAATTCCTATGTCGTCAGGCACTAAATCTTTGATTGTCTGCGCCAGATCTTTGGGTACCACATAGTAGTTTCGATTGCCACAGAAATTGTGTCCATGCGGACTTTTGAAATCTGTCAAAGAAATTTTGCACTCGAAGCAAGTGACACACATCCCGGTTTTTGTGACACTGTGTGTGTGATAAACACAACCTTTGCAATAATTGCCACATGTTCGATATTGTCCCCCATACTTGCAAATATCATTTCGTTCTAATCGAAAACACCTATCCGACTCTTCAACTGGCACATCTTCAAAACGGATGCTATCTACAATACCGGTTGGGGTCCAAACCTCGTCAGCATATCTAACTGTTCGCATTTTAGTCGGCATAATTGCTCGATAATTATGTATTGCTTTTTTAAGTTCTTTTGTCAATTCGGTTTCCAAAAAAACACCCTCAATATGAATTAGCTCGTCCGACAGGTGTCCCCTGCCCGGTTACAATGCTTAACACCAAAGAAATTCAGTACTTCACAATGCACCCAAAATTTGCTATAATATACTCACCGACTAAATGAGAAATTCCGATGAGTAGTTTTTTATGAGATTTAGCGAAAATTTGAATTAATCAGGCAGAAGGGACCCTCTGTATTCTTTCGACACCTGCTGTGTTTTGGACAATCACGGTGTATTGTCGATCTGCAATCATGTTGGTTTCACCATCCCAACGTGTTTTGTTTATGTGTGGTTGCTAGCGCCAACACAGAGAATACAGTGCACAACGGGTTTATATTTTCCCGTTGGCGGACGTCGTGAGACGTCCGTTTTTTTATTTGGGTGGAGCCTCTCCCAAAATTGCATATCCTGTGCAGCAGCGTATGCGATATAGTCGTTCCAAAGTGATTAATACCATCCTTCTTTGAACTCTCCATTTTTATATGCTTCAATACAATCATCCAATTGCGCCTCGGACATACGTTTAGCAAAATTAATTGTTCTAATAAACTGAGAAAAGCTCATCTTATTTTCCTGTAAGAAAAAATGAAGCATTTCTCTTCCATTGTTGTTATTATTCATAATCGCAAAGTTCTCCTTAAAGCATCTAAAATAGAGTGCGTCATTAACCTTTTGCTTATTATTATACACTATTTAACAAGCTTTAGCTACCTATTAATACTGCAATTTACTAAAAAGAAGAAAGCGAGCCCGAAGGTTCGCTTTTTTTTACTCTTACAACTGTGTTCAACGCAACCAACATCATAATTGGTCAGCTTCGGCATCTTCGACCATTTGTCTGGCCTTTCTGGCAAAATCATAATTTTGCTGCTTTAATTCAAAACACTTAACCTGCTTGTTGCACAAATCAAAGGCATAAAGCGTATCGATTGCGTAAATAAAAATGAAACTGTAGTTGCATTCCTTGTCACACATTGACACAAATTTATCCAATAATTCATGCCTTGTTTTTGCGTCATCCAAAAACAAATTCACCCACACAAATAAATCATATGTTGAAAGTTGCTGATAATGACCGGAATTTAGCTTTTCAAATTTTGTCTCAACCATTTCGATTGTTGGTTCAAAATAGACTGGTTCCGGTGAATGAATCAACACTGGTGGATGCCACTTTACGTGCAGTTTCTCTAGTTTTTCACGCATCTTTTCAGACTGATCTTTACTCAGGTATGGTAATTTGCAAGCGATAGATTCTGCAGCTTTGAAATTTTTAGATACACTTGCAGTCACTTCCACACCAATATCCAGACTCCGATTTTGGAGATCTGGTTTGTCCAATACAGACAACGTACCATATCTCTCAGGATAGCAATATTCCAGTACAAACTTTGCATAGCATTCATCATAACTAAGCTTTGTATGCGATGGTAATGGCTGGTTCTTATCAATTTTAGCCATTTTTTCACCTCCTTTCATTGAAATATAAAATAATTGTATCGTATTGAACAAATTGAGACAAGGCAAAAAGAAAAAGCGAGCCCGAAGGTTCGCCTTTTCTTGTAAAGTTTTCTTATTGATTACTCTTATCATTATTGCATTTTTGACAAAGCATTTGTAGATTGCTATCAATCGTTCTGCCACCCTGAGACCATGGGATGATATGATCGCCTTGCATTTCATTATAGGCATACTCGGTATCGACGCCATTCTTGACGCAACACGGACATTTATGCCCCTGTCGTTCATAAGCCCTGCGTTTTTGTGCCTCAGTAAATGCTCTGATAGACAGGCTCTTTTCATCATGCTTTGTCCTGTCAGACAAAACATACGGAATAATACCAGAATTCTTTGTAACATCATCATCCAAGAGAAGTCTTTGAATATCAGCCTCAAGTGTATTGCTGTTGTACTGCTTATTGTGATACTTATTGTAAAGTAATCCCCAACTCTGTACATCTGTCATTCCTTTACGCAGTGTCGGAAACAGCATCTTGGCCCAGTTAATTACGGTCTGAAAATAAAGCCATAAGTCATTGGCATCTGCATCATGCTGATGAACTGCCATATACATTTGTCCTGACTCTAAATTATCTCTGTCAGCAATCCATGACAACACCTTTTCAAGATAATCCTGTCTGATTGGATTTCCTTTGATATATCCATCTGCCATCTGTCCGGCTACGCAGTTTCTCTTTGAAAAATAGTTCTTTGCATCAGCAAGCCACGGACCGGTATATGTAGCGTTTAACAACTCCTGTGGTGTTAATGTTTCGCCAGCAATATTGATAATCTTGAACCATTCCAGCTTTTCTTCCTCTGTTCCTTCGCAGATATAAACCATTACTTCATAATTGAGAATCTGGTTACGTTCTGTATCAGTAAGATTCTGAAAGAACTTATCATTTCCATTAACCTTGATTGGAAAATCTTTGTTAACATACTGAGCAATGGAAATAGTACGCTGCTGTCCATCAAGCACCTCATATGTATCATTTCCGGTCTTTGACCAGTACATAACATTAAGAGGTCTATCTTTTCTGATAGAGTCAATAACCAAGTCTCTTTGTTTATCTTTATAGACGAACTCACGCTGATAAGCGGGTCGAATTGTAAGACGGCCATCATAACCAAAGACACCGCCATCTCCATCATCTTTGTAGTTCTTTGTCAAATCAGCAATTGTCACTTGCATAGGTGTAATTCTCATAATTGTCTAGTTTCCTTTCGTAGTATAAGTATCTTCAATTTTCAAACGCACCACATCCTTGTTTGTAAACTTTAGCGGAAAATCAAATTCATCGCAAATAATCATTCCTTGCTTTCGAATACTTTGTTCTATATCATTCATATCAATTTTGATT
>OIYH01001501.1_pt1 | contig 13358 bp, 9 predicted proteins | sample 1587911 | NCBI WGS metagenome assembly OIYH01 (sample SAMN03283252) | human gut metagenome | biome: human-associated habitat; material: feces | host: Homo sapiens | place: USA | collected 2013
AGTTGACGCAAACAGCGTAGGCAAAACAACTGATATAAATACGGTCACACAGTCCCTTTGAATTGTGTGACCGTTATTTTTTTGCCCATTTTCAGATGAACACACCGCAAATCAAGCCGCTGGTTTCGATATGAAATCAGCGGCTTTTTTCGTGCTCAAAAAATTTTTTGAATTTTTTCGCTCAGGGGGTTAAAAAATGGGCCTTCTCGCTGGCTACCTATCCAAGATGAAGAACGGCCATATCAGCGCCATCCGCTTTTCCACACTGGCGGCTATCTGTGATGTCCTAAAATGCCAGCCGGGAGACATTTTGGAATACAGCCCTGAAGAAAAAATAACTAAATTCTAAAAAGCTAAAGGCCGCCAGACTCAAATGAGACTTGAAGATTTTTATCAGTTGGAAAAGAAATAAGTGATGCTATAATAAGAGTGGATACGGAAGGGTAGAAAAAAGTCTGTCCGTGGAGTATCATAAAGGCGAGTATTCTACAGGAATTATATGAACTTGATTGGGACAATGAAAGTACCGTTGAATCTGTGCTCCTTATGAGACGGGCAAAGCGGTAATTGAACAGAGTTTGGAGAGAAAAAACGTATGAATCAAATTGTTTCGTTGTTTATGTTTCGTTGTGGTGATTATGAGAAAGTAAAACAGGATGTATGGGAAGAAAACTGGAAAGCCATGCGGCTGTATTCTGTTGTGGCGCTTGTTGCCTTTGGAGTCATAACGCTGGTGAGTGTGTTTTCTCTGAGTATCGGAAAATTTAAATGGGTGTATCTGGTCTATACGTTCCTTTCTTTGGCCTATTTTTGCATTTCTCGTCAACTTAGAAGCTTCTTGGGGAAAGAACTGGTTGTATACAGCTTTTTTGCCGCGCTGCTGCTGTTCGGCATTATTACGGGAACGCTGATTACACCGGAGGAGCTCACTGTCAACTACATTGTGTTCATGATGACAGCGCCGCTGCTGTTTACCGCCAGAACGGCGGTCATGAACGGGCTGATTCTGAGCAGTATGCTGCTCTATATCGGACTTGCTTTCTTTGCGCAGCACAACCCAATTCTATCCAAAAACATAGTGGATGTTATTCTGTACGGGGTGCTGAGTATGTTTCTGACTGCCACGATGATGCGAAGCAAGCTCCAGAGAATCCTGTACCATAAGGAAATGAAAACGTTGGAAGTCAGCAAGCGCGAATCGCAGGAACGAATCCTGAATTACGAGAGATTCCTCACGGACATGGTTCGGTATGCCGCTTCAGAAGAAAATCCGGACAAAGTACTGAATCAACTGGTGGAGTATATCGGACAGCGTGTGACCGCCGATCGAGCGTACATCTTTGAACAGAATGACCGCGGAACGTTTGACAACACCTACGAGTGGTGCAAAGCGGGCGTACCCAAAGAAAAAGATAACTTGCGGGATGTGCCGTATGAAGGCATCATTGAAACATGGTTCGCACAATATCAAGAATCCAACAATGTCATCATCCATGACATTGAAGAATGCAAAAAAACAAGCGAAGCCATCTATGAACGGCTGAAACCTCAGGGTGTCAATACCCTTGTGACAGCGCCAATCAAAATCAATGGCAAGATGGTCGGATTCTACGGTGTGGACAATCCTCCCGAAGAGAAACTGCATGAGATCTCGAATGAGATAGATATGATCGAGTTTATGATCGAGTTTATGATAAGACTGCGCGATAATGCAGATGCACTGGAGCACAGTGCATTATATGACCAGCTCACAGATTGTAAAAACAGAAAAGCACTGGATTGGGCGTACACAGAAAAGCTGGAGAAGTACTTTCCCCTGGCGGTTGTCTTGTGCGACCTAAATGGCCTAAAGGAAATAAATGACCAAAAGGGACATGACGCCGGTGATAAATTCATTGTGCAGACCGCACAGACGCTGAAATCTGTGTTCGGAAAGCGTCATGTGTATCGGTTTGGCGGAGATGAGTTCATTGCGGTTCTGCCAAACATCACACATCCGGCGTTTCAGAAACTACTGGAAACAGCAAAAAGCCAACTGGGTGCTACCGCGTCCCTCGGTACGGCGATAAGCGGCACAAAGGACACGGATTTTGAGTCGCTTCTGAAAGCCGCAGATGCGGAAATGTATGAAAACAAGAAGCAATACTACATCGTGACAGGAAAAGAGCGGAGAAAGCACAGCTTGTGAGAGGGAAAGACCGTGAACCTGATAATTGAATTATAAAAAAAGGAAGAGATATTACAATCGTTGCTACCGGAAGCACGAGCCATTGGAATGCGCCTGCCTGTGCTTCTGAAATACTTTCCGCAGAAAAAAACCACGACACCATGATATTGAATGCCCATATCACCAGATAGGATAAAATCAATATCAGCTTTGATAACTTGACCTTGCTTTTTACTACATTTGTGCTTTCTTCGATATAATCCAGATAGTTTTTCATAGGGGAATCTCCTTTCAAGAGGTAGTCGAGACTGACGCCATATAAATCGCTCATTTTAAGCACACTTACAATATCAGGGTAGCGGAGGTCTGCCGGAAGATGAGCATTGGGAAGACAACCTACTACCGTTATTGGCGTAAGGTCAAGAGTGCCCCGCACAGGGAGCGTCACACAGAATTGCAGGCAAAGATAGAAGCAAATGAGCTGAGTATTTCCGCAGCTTGCAGACAGATGAATATCGGTGCGGGGACGTATTACAGGATGAGGGATCAGTATAAAAAAGAACGCAGCGTTCCAAATGTTCCAAATTTAGAATGATGTGGTTTTGCAGTCAACAGGAGATAGTGATTCGGCAAATTGGGGAGGTATGGAACGACACTATAGGTGAGAAGCCCTCTTACGGTCGGAAATGGAGGGCAGGAGATCAGTGCGCGGCTGCTTCAATGAGAGTAAACATACATTTTTCTGATGCTGACAGCGGCCCTGCTGGCATTGCTGATGAAATGTCTGTACAGAAGGCTGGAAGCCCTGATCACAGAGATCATGGTGAAGGCAGCACAACAGACACAGCAGAACCCGCAGGAGACACAGTTCCAAATATATAAACCGCCCACCCTACTATAATGGGCGATGAGGCGATTGTTGTCCAGATAATCCGCCAAATCTGTGATTTGTGAGACGCCCTTACATTTCATAACGATAAAAGCACAGACCATGGCTTCTTTGGGGAAGCCGCGCCGCCCGGTTGCCGCTCCGGGCAGCGTGAAGTCCAAGCTGCTGAAAAGCCTGTCGTAAAACGCAGCGGCGCTTTGGGATGTGAACAATGTCACATCCTGAATGATTTCCTGTCGGTAGATAGCGGCCAGCCCCTTTCCGGTTGGTTTTCTCTCAAGTCAATTTTACCAAAAAGGGGCTCGCTTTCTATACCAATGGAATGATTTTCGGTTGAAGCCATGTCTGGGAACCATTGCAATTACTGCGTTTCTTGCGTTTTGCTCATGGCGGTGTTATGATTATTTCGTGAGGTGATCCCATCCGGTTCCCGCGCACGAGAGGACTTCCGCCGCACAAGCGACGGCACACGCCAAATGCCGGAAATGCCAGAAAGGACTTTACTTATGCGGCGCAGCCCTGTATAATCGTTTAAGATAGAAAATCGTCGAAAGACTATGCTGCAGGGCCATATGTCTGAGCGGGAGAGCCCCTATGATCGACCGACCGCACTCTTTTAAGGAAACACCGCGCAGTGAAAGCTGCGGTATTGCCTTAGCAGGACTGCGGTCAGTTTTTTTCTCTGCGAAAGGAGGGAGCATCGGTGAACCGCGTGTTCCGCGAGGAAAAGAAATATCTGATCTCGCTGCCGGAGGCGCTGCAAGCCTGCCATCGGCTCGCGCAGGTCATGCACGAGGACCCGCACAACGGCATAAGCGGCTACCCTGTCCGCTCGCTTTACTTCGATACGCTCGACGACAGGGACTTCCACGAAAAGGCTGCGGGCGTAGAGCTGCGGCGCAAGCTGCGCCTGCGCTGCTATGATCCGGCGGCAGACTTCGCCATGCTGGAGATGAAGCAGAAGCAGGGCGCAAGTCAGCTCAAGCGCTCTCTGCGCGTGACACGGGAGGATGCCCAAGCGCTCACGCGCGGCGACTACGCGCCGCTGCTGCGGTATCCGGAGTCTTTTGCCGCGGAGTGCTACGCGCTGATGCACAGCCGGTGCTATCGCCCCAAAACGATCGTAGAATACGACCGCAAGGCATTTATTGCCAAGGAGAACAAAATACGCATTACCTTTGACAGCCGCATTGTTTCCGTCGAGAGCTGCTTCGACCTCTTTTCGCCGCGGCTGAACATGAACCCCGTGCTCGATCCGTACTGCGTGGTGCTTGAGGTCAAGTACAACGGCTTTCTGCTCGATTATCTTCGCGAGCTGATCAACAGCGTGGATCGCAGTGAGCTTTCTGTCAGCAAATATGTGCTTGCCCGCCAAAACGGATGTCAGACGAGGCTATAGGAGGAAAACACCATGAGACAACAGATCCTGAACCTTTTTACCACACCCCGCGATATGTCGTGGGAGGATATTCTGCTCAATATCGTCCTTGCCGCCGTGCTGGGCTTTTTTATCTTCCTGTCCTACGCCATCTCCCACCGCGGGACGATCTACAGCCGCAAGTTCAACGCCTCACTCGTCATTCTCGCGGTGCTGACGGGGACGGTCATGACCGTCATCGGCAACAACATTGCGCTGTCTCTCGGTATGGTGGGCGCGCTGTCCATCGTCCGCTTCCGCACCGCCATCAAGGACTCGCGCGATACGATTTATATTTTTTGGTCCATCATTGTCGGCATCTGCTGCGGCGTGGGCGATTATGCCGTGGCCTGCATCGGCAACGCCGTGACCTTCGCGGTGATCCTGCTGCTCGGCTGCATCAAGAGCGATAACCGGATGTTGCTCATCATCCGCGCCCACCGCAGCAAGCAGGAGCCGATCAAGGCGCAGGTCTACAAGCTCTTTCGCGCCAAAGCGACGCTGCGTGTGGAAAACACCACGGAGGATACGGTCGAACTGATCTACGAGATCACGCAAAAGCTCCTGCGCCGCGCGGAGCAGACAACGCCGGACATTCCCGGCAGCATCTATTCGCTGGGAAGCATCGACTATGTCAATCTTGTCATGCAGAACGACGAGGTGTCGAACTGAGAAACCGGAAAGAGGGGAGCGGAGACGAACATGAAATACAAGCGAATGGCTCTTGCGGCCTGTGCGCTGCTGCTTCTCCTATCCGCAACAAACCTGTCAGCCGTGCTGACCGATGAGCACCCACGCTATCATCAGCATCTTGAGCGCCCCGCCTATACACCCTGTGCCGAGCATGACGGCGAGACGCTCTGCACGCATCTGCCGCTCGTGCTCATCGACACAGGCGGAGAGGCGATCCCGGGCGTGCCCATCCAGAGCGGCGGCAGCGGCCGTGAGGACGATGCTTTCACCACGACCGCAGACGGCAGTACGCTGCTGCGCGCGTCCGTCTCGGTGGTGGATCATGCCGAGGGCAACAATCACCCCGCCGACACGCCGACGCTTCAGAGCGTCATTGACATTCGAGTGCGGGGCAACTCCTCGCGCTATTTTGATAAGCACAGCTATCTTGTCAAGACGCTGACGGACGATGGTGCGGCCTCGCGCGATGTCGCCATGCTGGGGATGGATGCCTTCGACGAGTGGGCGCTGCATGGGCCGTACCTCGATAAGACGCTCATCCGCAATTATATGTGGTACAATCTTGCGGGCGAGATCATGGACTACGCGCCAAATGTGCGCTTCTGCGAGGTACTGCTCAACGGAGTGTATCAGGGGCTTTATGTTATGACGGAGACTGTCAGCTCCGGCGCGGATGCCCGCTTGAAGCTCACGGAGCCGTCGAAGGACACGGTGCAGACGAGCTATGCTCTGCGCCTTGACCGCGGCAGCGGCAACGAGGTCAAAAACATCGAGACCTTCTCCCAATACGCCCTGCGAAATCTGCAGGATATAGACATCGTCTATCCGGGAACAAAATGGCTTACGCCGGAGCGCGCGGCGTGGATCGCACAGGATTTCTCCGACTTTGAAAAGACACTCTACTCCTATGACTATGATACCGAGCCCTATGCATGGTGGGAGCAGGCGGACATGAGCTCTTTCGTGGACTACTTTATCCTCAACGAGTTTACCTGCAACTATGATGCGGGCTGGCTTTCCACCTACATCTACAGGGATGTGCGCGGCAAATACAAAATGTGCATCTGGGACTTCAACTCCGCCTGTGACAACTACAGTCATCCGGTCGCAGAGCCGCAGCATTTTGAGCTGCAATATAATGTCTGGTACTATATGCTCAGCAAAGACGAGAAGTTCATAAACGCCGTCATCGACCGCTACCGCGAGCTGCGTCAGGGCATCCTCAGCGACGAGTATCTCTGCGCCTACATAGACGACGTTACCGCGTGGCTCGGCGATGCCGTCGAGCGCAACTTCTCCGTCTGGGGCTACACGCTCGAAAAGGATATGCTCTCCCCCGCGTGGCGCAACCCGCACTCACACGCGGCTGCCGTCGCGCAGATGAAGCGCTTTTGCATCGAGCGCGGCGCGTGGATGGACGAGAATATCGACATTCTTCGCCAGTACAGCCACGAATCCAAAAACAAGAAATTCAACCACTGAGCCACCACACCATCGAGAAAGGAGGGCGGCGGCTTGAAAAGATTTCTCATCGTGCTCACCGCCCTGATCTTAGGCTATCTCGCCTACGACACCGCACGCTACTACCTCGGCTGGTACATCGACCTTCAGCCGGACGCGCCGGTCAGCGCTTTCATGTCCACCGACGCGCAGCACCTTTATATGGACCGCGGCGCGGGACCGGAGGAGTTCACCGTCAAGGGCGTGAACCTCGGCGTGGGCATCCCGGGCGAGTGGGCGACGGACTACGCCGTCAGCAAGGAGACCTATCTGCGCTGGTTTGCCCAGATGCAGGAGATGGGCGCGAACACCGTGCGCGTCTACATTACGCTCCACGACGACTTCTACAACGCCTTCTACGAGTACAACACCGCGCGCGAGGAGGCGAACGAGGAACCGCTCTGGCTCATCCACGGCGTATGGGTGAACGACTATATCCAAAACTCCCACCGCGACGCCTATGACAAGGACTTTCTTGAGACCTTCGTCAGGGACGGGCGCACACTGGTCGACGTTCTGCACGGCAACAAGAAGATCTCGCTCGGACGCGGAACGGGCTCCGGCTTCTACACCAAGGACGTTTCCCGCTGGGTCATCGCCTACATCCTCGGCGTGGAGTGGGAGGATGTGACCGTCACCTACACCAACCACAAATACCCCGATCTGCCGCCCTATCAGGGAACGTACCTCTCCGCGACGGAGGACGCCTCCGCCTTTGAATCCATGCTCGCGCAGGTGGGCGATCGGATCGTCTCATATGAAAGCCGCCGCTACAAGACCCAGCGCCTTGTGGCGTTTTCCAACTGGCCGACCACCGATCCGTTCCTCTATCCGGAGGATATCACGACCTTTTTTATGAAGTGCGCGCAGGTGGACGTGGAGCACATCCGCACTGAGGATGCCTTCCTCGCCGGTCAGTTTGCCTCCTACCATGTGTATCCCTACTATCCCGACTATCTCAACTATATCCTCAACCCCGCGGCGATGGACCGCACGCCCATCTGGGACGGCAAGGCCGTCATCTCCCGTGCGGAGACCGGTCCCGGCACGCCCATCGGTTCCGTGCTGCGCCGATCGGACTTCTACGATGAGACCGGCGCGGCGAACACCTACCTTGCCTATCTGCGCGCCCTGCGGCGGCATCATACGATGCCCGTCGTCATCTCCGAGTTCGGCGTTTCCACCGGGCGCGGCATGGCGCAGATCGACCGGAACACCGGACGCAATCAGGGCCATATGTCCGAGCAGGAGCAGGGGCAGGCGCTCGTGGACTGCTGGCGCGACATCACCGCGGCAAACTGCGCGGGCGGCTGCGTCTTTACCTGGCAGGACGAGTGGTTCAAGCGCACCTGGAACACCATGCACGCGGTGAATCTCCAGCGCACGCCGTACTGGAGCGACTATCAGACCAACGAGCAGTATTTCGGTCTGCTCTCCTTCGACCCCGGCGAGGAGGAAAGCGTCTGCTATGTGGACGGCGACCTCTCGGAGTGGATGGAGGAGGATAAACTCTTCGATACCGGCACGCGCGCCCTTTCGATGAAATACGACGAGAAGTTCATCTATCTGCTCGCCTATGAAAAGGGCTTTGCGAACGGACAGAAAACGCTCTACATCCCCATCGACACCACGCCCAAGACGGGCAGCACCTACTGCGAAAACTTCGGCCTGCGCTTTGAGGACCCGGTGGACTTCGTCCTCGCCATCGACGGCAGGGACAACAGCCGCCTCCTGGTGCAGGAGCGCTACGAGGTGCTGCGCGCCATGTTCTACCACGAAACGCACGACGCGGACGCCTACCTTGACCCGCCCGACGCGGACACGCCGCTGTTCAAGCCCATCGAATTGATGCTCCAGACGGCGACGCCGCTGCTCACGGGCAACTGGCAGGCAAGCTCTGAGACCTACGAGACGGGCGATCTTGCCTACGGCAACGCGAACCCCGCCGCGCCGGACTACGATTCCCTCGCGGACTTCATCTTCGCGGGCGACTATGTGGAGCTGAAGCTCCCCTGGCAGCTTCTGAACTTTTCAGACCCCTCGCGCATGACCATCCACGACGATTACTATGAAAACTACGGCGTGGACTACATCACCATCGACACGATGTACCTTGGTCTTACCGACGGCGCGGCGCAGGAGCGCACGCCGCTCTATCCCGCGGCGCTCAAGGGCTGGGGCAATACGGTCAGCTATCACGAGCGGCTCAAGCCCTCGTACTACATTCTGCAAAAGCTCTGGCAGTAAAACACACGAGAAAGGAAGAACGCCGGTGTTTGTTCAAATCCTGATCTACGTCTATCTCGGCATCTGCGCCGGCATGATCCTCTTTAACATTGCAACGGCGCTCCTTTCGCGGCGCAGGGAGCATCGGTCCTTCCGCGACGGCATCCACCTTGAGCTGACGGTCTCGCAGGAGCTTGACCGTCTCGCGGAGACCGGAGCGGTCAGCGAGAGGCATCTGCGCTTCATGGAGCGCAGACTGCGCCGCGTGAACGGCATGGCGGCCTTTGACGCCGCGCTGGAGTGCCTGTGCGTGAGGCGGCCAGAGCTGACCCGCTCCTATCTGACGGCGCTTAACGGTGTGATGATCGCGCTGGCAGAGGATTACTGCCGCCGCGATGAGATCGAGGCGGCGTATTTTCCGTATATCATCCGGAAATACCGGCTTCTCGACGGGCAGGAGAACGAGGCGCTGAAAACGATGCTGCTCGACCTGTTGCATGAATCGAGCATCTACTGCCGCGAGAATGCCATGCAGGCGCTCTACACGGCGGGCGATCCCGCCGTCCTTGTGCGTGCGCTGCGGATCATCGACGCAAGCAGCCTCTATTATCACAGCAAGCTCCTCTCCGACGGCTTGCTGAACTACACGGGCGACACATGGGAGCTTGCCGACGCGCTTTGGGAGGCGTTTGATGCGTTTCAGCCGTGGATGCAGGTGACGCTGCTCAACTATTTCCGCTTTTCCTCCGGCGCATACTGCGAGAAAATACACGCGCTCCTCAACGATCCTGTGCAGGACGACGAGGTGCGCTTCGCCTGTCTGCGCTATCTTGGCCGCTATCCCTATCCGCCCGCCTACGCCGATCTGCTGCGCTATGCGACGCCCTCGGAAAACGCGCGCTGGGAGTATGCAGCCATCGCCTCGTCGGTGCTGGCGAGCTATCCCGGGGCGGAGACTGCGGCGGTGCTGGAGAGGAACCTCTATCATCCCAACTGGTATATCCGCTTCAACGCGTCAAAAAGTCTGGAGCAGCTCGGCTTCGGCTACCGCGATCTGATCGACGTGATCGAGGGGAACGACCGCTACGCCTCCGAGATCCTGCGCTATCGCTTTGATGTGCGGGAGCTGGAGGAGCGAAAGGAGGACGCAGTATGTACGACGGTATAAAGCTGTTTCTTGAGTGGGTGGGCTATTTCTTTGTCGCTTATCTGATCGGCTACTCGACCTTTCTGTTTCTGTCGGTCGTCGTCGGCTCACTTGAGCTGTACAAGCACCGCCGGCAGGAAATGTTCAAAAGCATTCTGCCCTCGGATTACTACCTGCCCATCAGTATCATCGTTCCCGCCTACAATGAGGAGGTCACCGTGGCAGACACCGTGCGCTCGCTGCTGACGCTGGAATACCGCGCCTATGAGATCATTGTGGTGGACGACGGATCGAAGGACCGCACCTCGGAGGTGTTGGCCGAGACATTTGATATGCACCTTGTTCACCGGCCCATTCGCCGGCAGATCAACTGTCAGCGCGAGGAATACGTCTATGAGACACGCGCACAGAAGGTACCGGTGACGCTCATCCGAAAAAAGAACGGCGGCAAGGCAGACGCGCTGAACATGGGCATCAACGCCGCAAATTTCCCGTACTTTATCTGCATGGACGCGGACTCCGTGCTGCAGTACGACTCTCTGCGCCGCATCGCCCAGCCGGTGCTGGAGGACGGCAAGGTGGTGGCGGTGGGCGGCATCGTCCGCATCTCCAACGATGTTGAGCTGGAAAACGGGCGCGTCAAACGCTACCGCCTGCCGCGCAGCATCCTCGCTTTCATGCAGGTGCTGGAATATGACCGTTCGTTTCTTGCCTCCCGCATTCTCTTTGACCGCTTCAACGGCTCGCTCATCATTTCCGGCGCGTTCGGACTGTTCAAAAAGGACACGGTCATCGCCGTGGGCGGCTACGACAACAAGACCATGGGCGAGGATATGGAGCTGGTGGTCAAGCTGCACGAATACTGCACAATCAACGGCATCGACTATGCCATCCGCTACGCCACCGACGCCATCTGCTGGACGCAGGTGCCCGAGCGGCTGCGCGATCTGTGCAAGCAGCGCAAGCGCTGGCATCTGGGCCTGTTCCAGAGTATGTACAAGCATCGCGTCATGTTTTCCAATCACAGGTTCGGCGCAGTGAGCTTTGTATCCTATCTCTATTTCCTCATCTATGAGTTGCTCTCGCCGTTTATCGAGGTCTTCGGCGTGTTCACGATGGTGCTCGCATGGTGGTGCGACCTCATCAACGTGCCGTTCATGCTGCTCTTCTTCCTCATCTACGCCGTCTTCGGCGGGGTCCTGACGCTCACCGCCTTCTTCTCGCGCATCTACACGGCGGACCTCACGCTCTCGTTCGGCGACGGCCTCAAGGCCGTCTGTCTGTGTCTCTTTGAGCTGGTGTTCCTGCGCTTTATTCTCGCATGGGTACGCTGCACGGCCTTTATCGGCTATAGGAAGAAAAAACTCAGCTGGGGGCGCATCGAGCGCCGCAAGATCGATTTGAAATAAAGGGGGGTGTCGCCTGTGCGCCGAAAAAAGCTCTTGGGAATCACGCTCTGCGCCGTGCTGACGATCGGAGCGCTGCTGTGCTGTATGCAGGATGCAAGCGCGAGGGAGACGCTTCTGATCTCGGGAAACGCCGATCTCTATCCCATCGAGTCCTATGACCGCGGCAGAGAATGCTATGTCGGATTGCTGCCGGAGCTGTACGAGCGCCTGAGTGAGCAGACAGGGTACGATCTTGTCTATCTTCCGTACAGCAAGAACACAACGCAGGCGCAGCAGACCGCAAACCGGCAGGCGGACATTATTTCCGCCTATCCCTCCGGCACGGTCGACAGCGGCGCGATGCGCCGTCAAGTGCTGCTCTGCACGATAGAACATGACGGCGCAGAGCGCGCGATATATGTTGGCTTTACCAACGCACTCACGCCGGAACTGGCCGGCGCGCTTGCACAAGCGCTGGAGGACCTCTCCGGCGCGGAGAGCATCGGCGTCCTGGCAGACTATATGAATAGCAGCGGCGCGGAAGCCTACCGTACCAGGTGGCTCATTACGCTCGCCGCATTGATCGCGGCGATGCTTGCCGCGGCGGTCGCGCTGATAGTCTTTGCGCGAAAAAAGCGTGCCGAGCAAAAGGCCAACGCCCTCATCGACCCGCGCTACGGCATCGGCAACGACGGGTATTATCTGAACTGCATGGAAACGCTCATCCCCGCCCCGCTCAGAAGCATCGTCTATGTCTTCTGCATCGGCTGCGATATGCCCTCGCTCGAACGGCGCTTTGGCGAGGCGGAGCGCGGGGAGATCTTCTCCCGCGCGGCGGAGTATCTGCGCCTTGGCTGCGGACGCGAGGAATACCTCGCCTGCGTGGGGCGCGGGATGTTCGCGCTCGTGTGTCAGTGCGGCAGCCGCGAGGCGGCACAGCAGCGCGCCGAAGGGCTTATCCGCGGGCTGGACGGCTACCTTGCGGGCTTCCGCGCCGAATATGCCGGCGCGTTCCGCGCGGGCATCTGCTCGCTGTCGGAAAACCCCGACTGCGGCGCCGAGGCTGCGCTCTACAACGCGCGCCAGGGCTGTGCCCACGCGTTCCGCACGGAAACGCCCTGCGCGTTCAGCACGCGCGGCATGATCGACGAGAGCGAGCAGCTCGAGCGTCTGCGCGGCAGCATGAGCAAGGCGGTGGAAAAGGGCGAATTTGAGCCGTACCTCCAGTTCGTTGTCGATCGTGCCGGCACGGTCGTCGGCGCGGAGACCGTCTCGCGCTGGCAAAATCCGGAGGAGGGACTGCTCATGCCCTCGAAATACATCGACCTGATGATCCGCGCCGGCACGATCACCGAGCTGGATCTCTATATGCTCCGCTGCGCGTGCGTGCAGCTCCAGACGTGGAAGCGGGAGGGGCGCGGGACGCTGTGGCTCTCGTGCAACTTTACGCGCCAGTCCATCGCGGACGAAAAGATCCTCGCGCGCGTGCACGAGATCGTCGAGCAGTACGACTTTACGCGCGACCGCCTTGTGGTGGAGCTGACGGAGGACTCCTACGCGCACGACCGCGAGGCGGCGCTGCGGACGATCGAGGGGCTGCACGCGATGGGGCTTCGCATCGTGCTGGACGATATCGGCGCGGGCTATTCCTCGCTCTCCGACCTGAGCACCTACCCAATCGACGGCGTGAAGATCGACCGCAGCATCGTGATCGAGTCCGCCTTGCCGCGTGCCCACGCGCTGCTGGAGGGCATGATCCGTCTTTCGCACGACATGGGCATCCGCGTGCTGTGCGAGGGCGTGGAGGACAAGGCAATGTGCGACGCCGTGCTTGCGGCGGGCTGCGACTTCATTCAGGGCTTTTATTTCTCGCGCGTCCTGCCCGGGCGCGAAGCGGAATCCTTCCTGCGCAGCCTGGCGGCGCGCGACAG
>OIYH01001502.1_pt1 | contig 13356 bp, 10 predicted proteins | sample 1587911 | NCBI WGS metagenome assembly OIYH01 (sample SAMN03283252) | human gut metagenome | biome: human-associated habitat; material: feces | host: Homo sapiens | place: USA | collected 2013
ATCATCACGGATGCCAGCTGCGGCATGGTTAGAAATACCGGATTTTGCGGTCAGACTTTGCCGCCGCATGTTTATCTGGAACTTTTAAGTATCTATTTCTCGTAATATTACTTATCAAAGCAAAGTGCGATATGCTTATTGTGACAGTTCCTTTTATTAAATCTGTAAAGAGGTGTGCCAAGCGCTGCCCAAAAGTCCACTCATTGTCTTTGCTGTGCGGACACACCCGCATAGAGTGTCAAAGCGTGGTAAGAGACACGAACCCGGATGTTCCAGTCGGCATGGAAGAAATCGCGCTATTTTGCTCAAACGAATCGTGACTCCCGGCAGCCGGCAGAAGCTTGCGGATTTCTTCCGGACGTCAGCATGAATTGCTGAATCGCCCCGTTCTATGCCGTGTGGAGCGCCTGCCGGGAGATTGCCGTCTCGGCGTCGGTGTCCGCGTCGTGCAGGCGGTGGTACTCTTCGATAAAACCGTTCATTTTGCCGGCTTCGGCGGCAAGCTCCGCGATGACATTGTTGACACTCTTGAAGCGCTCGGCATTGTCGGTACACATTGCGTTGGTCTCCTCCGCGGAGGCACTGATCTCCTCGCTGGTGGAGGAAAGTGTGTTGGTCTCATCGACCAGCATGGTGTTGGTTTCCTTTAAAATGCGTGTCTTTTCTGAGATTGCAGCGGCATTTTGTTCAAGGCCGGTCAGACCGGAGCGGATGCCGCTGAAATTTTCTTCAATATCATGAATCATGCTGACCTGATTGCCGATTTTGTCCATGACATGATCCATGGAGGCGATTGTGTCACCGGCATTCTGATTCAGCTTTGTGATGATTTCCTCAATATTTTCAGTGGACTGTTTGGTCTGCTCGGAGAGCATGCGGATCTCCTCCGCGACAACAGCGAACCCCCTGCCTGCTTCCCCTGCGCGCGCTGCTTCTATCGTGGCGTTCAAGGCGAGAAGATTGGTCTGTGCGGAAATCTGCTGGATAATGCTGATAATTTTTAACATATCCTGCGTGTGTGCCTGCAGTGCAGTCATATTTTCCTTGACGAGCTTATTCTCAGATTCTACTTCCGCCGTCTGGGTGACAATGCTGCTCACGAGAGTCTGCCCGGTAGCTACATTTTTACCGGAAGACTGGGAGATGTTGGTAAGTGCGTCTGCGATCGACACGGTATCGGCAATGATGTCCTGAATCCGTCCGGTCATGGAAGCCTGTTCCTGAATGCTTCCGACTGTGCTCTCCATGCTTACGGTAATGTCGCCCATTGCCTGGCTGACGCAGCCGGTTGCCTCTGTCATCTCCTCGATCAGTGCATGAATGGACTGGGTGGATTCATTGACGGATGTGCCGACGGTCACGATGGAATTCATCATATCCTCCTGCTTTTTCTTGTGGGCTTCCAGTTCGGCGAGTTCCTCTGTGTTGTGCAGGACGGCCACGCGGGACGCCAGGCAGGTGATTGTGTTGATGACAATAATAATGGAGCAGATCACAAAGATCATATTGGTTTCGGAAAGAGAGTTGGTTCCAAGCACATGGACAGAGTAAACACCGTTTAAAATACAGCAGACCATATTTAATACACCGGCGCAGATTTCCAGCTTCAGGTCAAAGTACATTAACAGTGCGACAAGTATGGGAATCATAAAGAGATTATAGACAAAAAGTTTTGAGGATAGACAGCTGACTTCATAAATGATCAGAAAGCATGTAAGTGCGACATTGCGGTAGCGTATGGAAACTGGATTAAAAAAATAGAACAATGTACTAACAGCTGCAGGGAGGGCAATCATGCCAGCAATGACAAAAAGACGGAAAAGAGCATGATTTCCCTGCAGAATGGTTCCGATAAACAGAAACATCATATAGATGGAAATGATGAGAACTGTAAGCATCAGACAATAGTTGGCACGCTTTGTGGAGCGTTCCTGTAACGTTAACTCTCTTGAATCGTTCATGATAGACCTCCTTTTCCTGTACGAAAGTACCAGATGTTTGTGATACTAACATAGACCTTGGTGCAGGTCTAAGGTCAATAGGAGGTTGAAAAAATCAGGAGTCTTCCAACGGAAGATATACTTCGTAATAATCCAGGATGACATCCGGCTGTGCTATGCTGAAGACGTAGAAAGCGTAAGCTTCCGGTTTGCAGGAAAGCTGATGTTCCCCGGCGTATTTCAGGACGGCGGAGAGATCCCAGAGTATCTCCTGCTCGGTCGGGAATGCGACTACGGTGTAGAGACAGCGGCAGCTGTCCCGGCTGGGCAGATTGGTGGAATTGAGCTGGGTGAGTGCAAGCATCGGCTCGCGGATGGCAAACTGGAAGGCGCTGACCTGGCAGGAACCGGACGGTTCCACGGAGAGGATGTAGCTGAAATTCCCCATCGAAAACAGCGGAGAATGAAAGACATCCTTTAGCGTGCGGTAACCTAAAAAAGCGGAATCCTGATGGTAGAGCGGATAGACAGCGGGAAGCGTCTGGATGCTTATAGTGCGGCTGCCTTCATCCAGGGTATCCAGATGCTGTTTCATATAGGACATCTGCTCCACTTCAAGTGTGAGACGTGCAATCTCTTTTTTGCGGGAATCAATGAAACCGGAAAAACCATCGGAGATATCTTCCAGTGTAGACACTTCGACAAGGCGCTTGATCTCGGCAATGCTCACATGTAGCCTGCGGTAGAGACAGATTCCCATGATGCGGTGAATCTGCTCGGTGTTATAGTAGCGGTAGCCGTTTTCCGGATTGCGCGTGGGCGTGACAAGTCCCTCCTTCTCGTAGAGCCGGATGGCATCCGTGGAGATATTAAGTAAAGCGGCAACTTCATGGATCGTATATTGTATCATGACAGACCTCCATAGAAAATAAGAAGTATTTCAATCACAAGATATGTCTCATTGTACCATATTCTGACAAAAAAATTAAAAGAAAAGAATGAAGAAAAAAGGATTTTATGGTACAATAATACGTCAGAGAACAGAGGGCAAAAGCAGGAGGAGAGGTTATGTTTTCCGTATCGGATATCAAGGAGGATGTGTATCCGGCAGTCTACCGGAGAGGAAAGGAATTATATGAGACAGGGGGCGTGCTGGATTTTGCGTATGATATTTACCTGGAGCATGATCTGCCCGTCGCCGAAGTGCGGGCGGAAGTCCGTGGAAGAGAACAGGGCAGCTACCGGGTGACGGTAGTTGTCGATGAGGAATACGGCTCGGTGTCGAGCAGCAACTGTACCTGCGAGGCATTTTATAATTATGAGGGGATGTGCAAACACTGTGTCGCAGCGCTTCTTGCCTACGTCAACCGCAGACAGGCGAAGGACATTCTGGCTGCGAAGCGCACCGGACATGAGGTGGGAGAGCAGGGAAGCGCCGCGGAGGAGAAGCCTGCCGCCCCGATGCAGACGGCGGGAGCGTTCAAGACGCTTTTGAACCAGTATTCACTGCGTGCCGGCGTGAGCTATCTGATTCCGGAGAGCGTCTATGGAAAGGTGGAACTGGAGCCTTATTTTAAGATGGATTACAGTTATGCGACGGTGGAGTTTAAGATCGGGATGGAGCAGAAGTATGTATTAAAGAATATTTCTGCCTTTTTACATTCCATCGAGCGGAATGAAAAGGTGCATTACGGAAAAAAGCTGGACTTTTATCACAACAGACAGGCATTTACAGAAGATGCATGGCGGATGGTAGAGTTTATGCGGATGCAGGATGACGACAAGAAGCGCCAGAGCAGATTTCATGCCTATTATGCTTACACCGGGGGATATGAGCGCACGATGGAGCTCGATGAGGTCGGCATCGACCGTTTTTTTGACGCCATCGGGGAAATGCCGTTATCTGCCGAAATCGGGTATCTGCCGGAGGAGGAGTATCATGTGCAGGAGGAAGAGCGCAAGCCGAAGCTTGAGATACGCGCAGGGGCGTCCGGTGTGTTCCTTGTGCTGGAGGATCTGCACGTCATAAGGGGAAGCAGATTTTACTATTTTTATGAAGACGGCATGATCTATCGCAGCAGTGAGGATTTAAAGGCGAAGGCGGGAGATTTTTTTGACTATATGGAGCGCCAGACCGGCGGGGAATGTTATATTGCCGCGGAGGAACTGCCGTCGTTCTGCAGGGATCTGCTACCGCTTTTAAGGGAGACGTTCCGGGTGACGGCGGAGGGCTTCGATGAGACGCTCTATGTCCCGAAAAAGCCGGAGTTTGAGCTGTATCTGGACAAGCAGGACAACCAGACGGTCGGTGCGAAGCTGGTCGCTGCCTACGGGGACGACAAATATAACGTATTACAGAAGATTGAGCCGGGCGAGGTCCGGGATCTCGGGGAGGAGATGCGCGTGCGCACGCTGGTCGAGCCGTACTTCAACGAATACGGGCTCGGGCAGACGATATTCATCCTCTCGCACAATGAGGACATGCTCTATCAGCTCATCAGCAGTGGTCTGCAGCGCCTCAGCGAGTATATGTCGATCTACACGACGGAGGATTTCCGGGGAATGAAAGTCGTTTCTTCACCGTCGGTTTCGGTGGGCGTTGCGCTAAAGAGCGATCTTCTGGAACTGCAGATTCACTCGGATGAGATGTCGCGCGAGGAGCTGGCATATCTTCTGACCCGGTACGATCGGAAAAAGAAATACGTCCGTCTGAAAAACGGAGATTTTCTTGATGTGCGCGAGGATGGTCTGGGGCTGCTTGCGGAGATCAGTGAGGATCTCCGCCTGACAGAATCCGGACTGAAAAAAGGTCATGTGAACGTACCAAAATACCGCGCGATGTATCTGGACGCGGCGTTAAAGAGCAATCAGGAGCTTTCCGTTGAGAAAAACCGCGAGTTCAAGGGCATGGTCCGCAATATGAAGACGATCGAGGACAGCGATTATGAGGTGCCGGATTCGCTCCGCAGCATCATGCGCGGCTACCAGAAGAGCGGTTTTCTGTGGTTAAAGACACTGCGCGAGAACGGATTCGGCGGAATCCTTGCGGACGATATGGGACTGGGCAAGACCCTGCAGGTCATCAGTCTGCTCTTGTCGGAACAGGAGAGTGCCAAGGCAGGAGAGCGGGAGTGGCACCGTTCCCTTATCGTATGTCCGGCGTCGCTCGTCTACAACTGGCAGAAAGAGATCAGCCGTTTTGCACCGCAGATCAAGACGACGCTCGTGACCGGACTCGCCACAGAGCGCCAGAGGATTGTCAGACACACGAAGGAAGGGGAAGTGCTGATTACGTCCTACGATCTGTTAAAACGCGACGTGGAGCTGTACCGCGATATGGTGTTTGCGATTCAGGTGATCGACGAGGCGCAGTATATCAAGAACCCTGGAACCCAGGCGGCAAAAGGCGTCAAGCAGATTACTGCGGGTTTCAAGCTGGCGCTGACCGGAACGCCGATCGAGAACCGGCTGAGCGAACTGTGGAGCATTTTTGATTATCTGATGCCGGGATTTTTATATACTTATCAGCGGTTCCGGGAGGAGATCGAGATCCCGATCGTGGTAAACGAGGATGAAAACCGTATGCAGCGCCTGCAGCGCATGATCCGGCCGTTTATTCTGCGCCGTCTGAAGGGGGAAGTGCTGCGGGATCTTCCGGCGAAGCTGGAGGAGAATGTCTTCGCGAAGCTCGAAGGAGAGCAGCTTGCGCTCTATGACGCCCATGTGCAGCGCATGAAGGAGAGCCTGGAGGGCAAATCCGAGAAGGAATTCCGCTCCGAGAAGATCCAGATTCTTGCGGAACTGACGAGACTGCGGCAGATCTGCTGTGACCCGGGACTTCTGTTTGAGGGCTATAAGGGAGAATCCGCGAAGGCGCAGATGTGCATGGAACTGATCGAGAACGCGGTTGGTGCCGGGCACAAGGTGTTATTGTTCTCGCAGTTTACGTCCATGCTGGAACGTCTGGCGGCAGGGCTTAAGAAGGCCGGGATTGACTACTATATGCTGACCGGTTCTGTCGGCAAGGAAAAGCGCATGCAGATGGTAGAGAGTTTTAATGAGGACGACGTGCCGGTGTTCTGCATTTCCTTAAAGGCAGGAGGAACCGGGCTGAACCTGACGGCCGCGGATATTGTGATCCACTATGATCCGTGGTGGAACGTGGCGGTGCAGAACCAGGCGACGGACCGCGCCCACCGCATCGGGCAGAAGCATGTTGTGACGGTCTACAAGCTGGTATCCGAGGGAACGATCGAGGAGAAGATCATTGCGATACAGGAGCGCAAAAAGGAATTGGCAAAGCAGGTGCTCGAGGGGGAGGGAATGGACTCTGTTTCCTTTACCAAGGAGGAAATTCTCGAACTTCTGGGATAAAAAGGTTGTTTTTTCGACAAATCAGTTGACAAAAAATGTGGGCTGCTATATAGTAAGGAAACAGCATTATTGATGAATGCAGATTCCGTGAGGGAGTAGTTCGCGCAGAGCGTGATTTGTCAACAGACCGGTCGGACAGCCTGACCTGGCAAATCTTAAAGAATGAGACTCATGTATATCTTTGGTGTTATATCGCAGACGGAGACGGGAGCGGTGCGCAGAGGATATACATCAGTCTCTTTTTTATGTGTGCGCCGGCGGAAAATGCATCATCCGGGCTGAATGTGTATGTGTGCCCTGTGGCAGGGGCAGAATAAAATGTGGAGGTTGGTATGGCTGTTTTTATTGAATTGCTGCTCATTGGAGTGGGTCTTTCGATGGATGCGTTTGCAGTGTCGATCTGTAAAGGTCTTGCGATGCGCAGGGTAAATAAGAAGCAGGCGTTTGTGATCGGTCTGTTTTTTGGAGGATTTCAGGCGCTGATGCCGTTTATCGGCTGGGCGCTCGGCACACAGTTTGAGAGCTACATTACCAGTATTGATCACTGGATTGCCTTTGTGCTGCTGTTATTCATCGGCGGCAAGATGATTGCCGAGGCGGTGCGTCCGGAGGATGAGAATGTGGAGATCGACAAGCTGGATCCGCCACTCGACTTAAAAGAGATGCTTGTGCTGGCGGTGGCGACCAGTATCGATGCACTTGCGGTCGGAATTACATTCGCATTTTTGAATTACCCGATCGGGGAGGCAGTCATGATCATCGGTCTTACCACGTTTTGTATTTCCATCGGCGGCGTCTATGTTGGCAATTTTTTCGGAAACCGCTATAAGAAAAAGGCAGAACTTGCTGGAGGTATTATCCTGGTGCTGATCGGCGTGAAGATTCTGCTGGAGCATCTCGGATTTGTGGGATAGGTGCCGGATTACCGGAAGTCGAGATAACTTTGAGAAAATAATTACAGTAGAGAAAACAGAGAGGAATGGAGATTATTATGACAGAAATGCTTTGGGCAGTTGTGCTGCTTGTTGTTGGATTTGTGCTTCTGATTAAGGGAGCAGATTTTTTTGTGGAGGGAAGCTCTTCCGTGGCAAAGATGCTGAAAGTGCCCTCGATCATTATAGGACTTACGATCGTGGCGATGGGGACAAGCCTTCCGGAATGTGCGGTCAGTATTACGGCATCGGTAACGAACAATAATGCACTTGCAGTCAGCAATGCTATTGGCTCTAATATTTTTAATCTGATGGTGGTCTGTGGATTCTGTGCCCTTTTTAATCCGCTCTATGTGGAAAAGAGTACGCTGAAAAAAGAGTTTCCGTTTTCTGTGGTCTGTGCAGTCCTGCTTTTAGTCTGCGGATATCTGGGAATGCAGCTTGGCAGGGCAGACGGAATCATCCTTTTTATTGTATTTGTCGCTTTTCTGGTCTGGATGGTGCGCTCGGCACTGAAAGCGCGTGCTGCTGCCGGAGATGATGAGTATGAGGTATTGCCGGTGTGGAAATGTATTGTGTTTATCGTCGGCGGTATTGTGGCGATCAAGTTCGGTGGGGATTTTGTTGTAAACGGCGCATCCACGGTTGCTGCGAAGCTGGGACTCAGCCAGAATCTGATCGGACTTACGATTGTTGCCTGTGGAACCAGCCTGCCAGAACTTGTGACCTCGGTGGTTGCAGCGCGCAAAAATGAACTGGATATGGCGCTCGGTAATGTGATCGGCTCCAATATTTTCAATATTCTGTTTGTGCTCGGTATCGCAGCAACGATCAGTCCGATCACATTTATCATGGAAAATGTGATCGATATTGTGATTCTGGTTGCGATGAGCGTACTGGTGTGGGCGCTCGCCTGGACGAAGAAGAAGCTGGACCGCTTCGAGGGCATTGTGATGCTGGCGCTCTATGTGGTCTATCTTGTGTATATCTGCATGCGGTAGCATGAAAAGATTTTGAAGAAAAAGATTTTTCCTGTTTTTTCGATTGCTGTAAAGGAAAATTGGCGTTATACTGGGGAAAAGAAAACGACAGGGAGGAAAACTTCATGGAATTTTTTGATAAGTTAAGCGAGTCACTGGTAAGTGCGGGGAAGGATGTCAGCCAGAAGGCGAAGGATGTATCCGAGATTGCAAAGTTAAAGCTGGATATCAAGTCCAAGGAGGACTATGTGCAGAAGCAGTATGAGGAGCTGGGACGCTCTTATTATGAGAAGCACAAGGATGAGGAAGAATGTGAAGAAGCAGAGCAGTTTTTCCTGATCAGGGAAGCTGTGGAGGAGATCGAGCGCATGAAAGCCGAGGTTCTGCGGATCCAGGGTTCTGCAGAATGTCCGAAGTGCGGTGCGAAGATGCCGGAAGGTGCTGTATATTGCAGCAACTGTGGTACGAAGATGGATGATATGTATGAGGAAGAGTAGCAGATACGCGGCATACCTTCCGTTTGTGCTGGTGGCGGTGATCGGACTGGTCTACCACGTCGGGATGAAGCCGATGGCGGGGGACGACATTTTTTTCCGGGATGCCACAAAAGACACGACGCTGTGGGCGTATCTGACGCAGCGCTATCTGACCTGGACGTCGCGCGTGGTGTCGGAGTGTGTACTGGTCAATGTCATACAGTGCCCGGTTTTGTGGAGAATCATTGATTTTCTGCTGTTTGCGACGCTGCCTCTTCTGCTGTCCGGTCTTTTCGGCGGCGGGAAGATGATGAACTGGTGCGCGGCAGCGGCGGTTCTGATTTTTCCGTTTCATGATATGGGTACGGCGGGATGGATTACGACAACAGTTACACATTTTTGGCCGTTCTGGGGATTTTTTTATGTGGCGTGGGTGATAAGGAAGCTTGCGCTTGCGGAGAAAATCCACCCGGCAGCGGCAGTGTTCGCGGTTCCTGTCGCGGTTGTGACAGGCAGCCATGAACAGTATGCTGTGATTATGACGCTGCTGCTCGTGCTTAGCGGCGTGTATCTGTGGAAAATGCACAGAAAGCCGGGAAATGCAGTGATATTTGGGATTCTTGCGGTGATCGATGTGGTTTCACTGCTTGTGATTGCACTCTGCCCGGGCAATGCCGGACGCAATGCAGTCAGTATTGCGGATCTTCCAATTTATGCGACGTTTGGATTCGGACAGAAGCTGTATCTGGGACTTTTGAGTATTGAGCGCGTGTTTATCGCCAATGCAGACATTGTATTTTTTCTGGTGGTGCTGATCTGGACATGGCTTGTCTGGGAGAAGACAAAAAATTACCGCAGGACGTTTTTCGCGGCGTTTCCGCTGCTCATTCTGTTCGGGCAGACGGTGTTAAGAACCGCATATCCGGGGCTCTCGGGGCTGTTCGTGATGCCGGGGGAGATTCTGGAGTGGAGCTGGAGCGATCTGTCGACGTGGATTCCTATGGTGTATCTGGCAGTGACGGTGGCAGCGATGATTTATGCGCTGTACCAGCTGTTCGGCGACGATCTGTTTACCTTCATCAGCGTGCTGCTTCTGGTGGGGTGCGGCTTTGGTGCCGGGATGGTGCTGGGCTTTATGGCGACGATCTACGTCTCGGGAGAGCGCGTGTATGCGCCGCTGTACGGGATTCTTCTGGCGGTCACACTGTTTGGCATCTGCCGGCAGCGCAGCGTGTGGAAGGAGCCGGCGGCTGTGGCGGTATCTGGACGGAAAGCAGAGCCGGCGGCGGATGCGGGCGTGACTGCGGCGGTTTCCAAAGCGGCAGTGCCGTCTGCAGTGTTCCTGACGGCGCTGACAGTTGTCTGTTGTGCGGTGAACGTATTGTTTATCGTTTTGTCATTGTAAGATGGAAGTATAAAAGATAGAATATGAGTTCCATACAGGGAGCAGATTCTGCAGGGCAGAATCTGCTCCCTGTTTTTTGACACACAGTCAGAGAGAGGATATAATCATTATTAAAAATAAATCCAGTTAAAGGTGAAATGAAGGTTATTGAAGGTATAGGGGTAAACGGAGAGATGGAGTTGAATAAGGAAAAGAAAAATATAATTGGCATTACACAAAGCGGTCTTATATTGGTATTGGTAGTTCTTATTGTCTTTATGATGGTACAGATCAACAGGTTACAGGGGACTGCACGGGTAATAAATTATGCAGGTCTGGTACGTGGAGCCACACAGCGTGAAGTGAAGTTAGAAATTACAGGAAACCAGAATGAAGAATTAGTTCAATATCTGGATGATATTCTGAGCGGATTAAGATATCAGGATGGACATTATGATCTGATAAAGCTTCCTGATAAAGAATATCAGGATAAATTACAGGTTCAGAGTGACTACTGGGAAAAATTAAAAATAGAAATTGAAGCGGTGAGAAGCAGAGGATATGAAAATACAGATATTGTAAATATGAGTGAAACTTATTTTAAGATGGCAGATGAAACGGTATCTGCAGCGGAAAATTATTCAGAAAAGATCGCGAGAAAGATTTGTACCATAGAGATTTTGTCAGCACTTGATATGTTGTGCCTGGTAATATTGGTTATTATGCAGACGCTGATGGCAATGAAGATGGCAGTGCAAAACAAGCTGTTAGAACAGAGGGCATATACAGACAGCCATACAGGATTACCCAATAAAAGTGCATGTGAGAAAATACTTAATAATAAAGAGATCATTGATGAACCGACAGCATGCATAATGTTTGATCTGAATAATTTGAAAACGGTGAATGACACAATGGGACATTCGGCAGGAGACCAGCTAATAATGAATTTTGCCCGGCTTTTACGCAGTGTGATTCCGGAAGAAGATTTTGTTGGAAGGTATGGCGGGGATGAATTCATGGCAGTTATATATCATACCAGTAAAGCGGAGGTTGAGGATATTTTAAAATACTTACGCAGGGAAAAAGATAGATTAAATGGCAATGAAAATCCTATGTCAATCGATTATGCATGCGGATGGGCGTTATCCGAAGACTATAAGGAATGTACAATGCAGATATTATTGGATAAGGCCGATTCTTATATGTATGATAATAAACAATTATGCAAGCAGCATACCCTTTAGGTATTTTATGGAGCGTCGGCAGGCTGATCGGAATTGCGTTGGAGCAGCTTGAAAAGTGAAATGTTTTCCCATGTTTTTATTTGACAAAAGAATGCGGCAGTGATATATATAACATATTCTGTTATATATATCACTGCCGCGCTTTTGTTGTGCCGGAAAAATATTGCTCATCATGCCAAAGAAGCGCAGAAATACAGGCAGAAAGTACAGGAGGAGACCGATGCTTACCATCATGGAGCGGAAGAAGGGCGAGTCCGCGCGGGATTACGTGACGCGGGTGCTCATAGACAATATCGTAAATGTGCATTTGGAACCGGGGGAAAAGCTGCTGGAAAATGATCTGAGCGGGCAGCTCGGGGTGAGCCGCACGCCGTACCGGGAGGCGGTACTTGCGCTTGCGGAGCGGCAGCTCGTGCATATAAGACCGAAGAAAGGCACCTATGTGTCGCACATTGATTTGAAACTGGTCGAGGAGGTGCGGCATCTGCGCAGCATTGTGGAGACCGAGCTGGCAGTCATGGCATGTGACCTTCTGACGGAGGAGGATCTGGATGTGCTGCGCGAGAATATTGCCATCTGGAAAATGTACATGGAGCGGAAGCAGACGGATAAGATTCTGCAGTTTGACAAGGAATTTCACCGACATTTTTATGAAATGTGCGACCGGAACTACTGGTATACGCTGCTGGAGAGCCTTTCGCCGCATTTTGACCGCACGACGGTGCTAAGCTTCCGCTGCCGCCCGGTCAACGGCATTGTATCCGACCACGAGGAGCTGGTGGATGCGATTGCGGCGAGGGACCGGGAGCGGGCGGCGGAGACCGCAAGACGGCATATGCTCCGCTACACCGAGAACATCGACACGATCCGGCAGGCGTTTCCGGAATATTTTGCGTAGGAAAGGAGGCAGAGGGTTATGGAACTGGCAATCATTACGGCAAAACAGGTTGTGATACTGTACTGTCTGATCCTGGCCGGGTTTGCGGGTGTAAAGAGTGGTGTCATAAAGCCGGAGGCAAAAAAGGCGTTTTCCAATCTGCTGCTCTACCTGGCGGTGCCGGCGATGGTCATTCATTCCTATATCTCAAAGGCAGACCGCTCCGTGCTTGCCAGACTGCCGCAGACGTTTGCGTTCAGTGTGCTTGCGATTCTGGCCGGACTTGCGATTACGATGTTATGTACCTGCCGGATGAAAGGAAAGGAACGTCCGATCCTGCGGTTTGCCTGTATATTTTCCAATGCGGCATATATGGGGTTCCCGCTGATCGAGGCGCTGTTTGGCGCGGAGGGACTGATCTATGCGAGTGTGTACGTGACGGTGTTCAACATTCTGCTGTGGACGGTGGGATTTGGCATGATTACAGGAACCGTGGAGCCGAAAGAGGTCGTCCGCACAGTCTGCACAAATCCGGTGCTGATTGCCGTGGTGATCGGACTGGTGATCTACCTGTGCCAGATTCCTGTGCCGGAGGTGATCGAACAGCCGCTCGCGCTGATCGGAAATATGAATACGCCGCTCTCCATGATTATTACCGGAATGATGATCGCCGGAAGCAATCTGGCGCAGATGCTTTGCGACCGGCGCATTTTATCTGTGATGGGAATCCGCATGCTGCTGATCCCTGCCGTGTGCTTCGCGCTGTTTTTTGCATGCGGCTTTTCCGGGATGGCTGCAGGCGTGGTGCTGCTGCTGGAAGCATGCCCGAGCGCGGCGATCACCTCCGTCTTTGCGGTGCAGTATTCGTATGATGAAGAATTTGCGGCGGGCAGTGTGGTCATTACCACCCTGCTCAGCATTGTGATCCTGCCGGTATGCGCCATGCTTCTGCCGGGAATGTAGAAAACTGCGGGAAGAAGCCATATGGAAGCTACATAGCGGGAAGAAGCCATATGGCGGAAGAACCCGGAGATGGCATGGGAAGCAGGCAGGATAAGAAAAAGGAGAGAGTCACATGGAAATCAGATGTGTGTATACAGAAGGAAATCAGAATGTCATTCAGGAGGCGGTGGATCGTCTGCCCTC
>OIYH01001503.1_pt1 | contig 13350 bp, 9 predicted proteins | sample 1587911 | NCBI WGS metagenome assembly OIYH01 (sample SAMN03283252) | human gut metagenome | biome: human-associated habitat; material: feces | host: Homo sapiens | place: USA | collected 2013
AACATATTATTGTTTCCGCTTTAGATCCAAGAGTTGCGGATATTGTGGCTCAAGCCGTTGCAGATGCGGCAAAAGAAAGTGGTGTAGTGCGTGAGTAGAGTAAAAAGGGATTTTAAAATATTAAATTTTAAGGAGTTTTATGGAAAATTTAATATTTAGTTTAAATGCGACCATACCCATCTTTTTGTTGATGGTTGTTGGTTATTTCTTAAATAAAATCAATGTGTTGGATGATGTACTGGCATCCAAATTGAATTCATTTGTCTTTAAAGTATCACTACCACTATTGTTGTTTGTTGATTTATCACAGTCAGATTTTAAAACTCTTTGGGATACAAAATTTGTCGTATTTTGTGTTGTAGCTACAACGATTAGTATTTTATTATCTATATTATTATCTATGCGATTAAAAGACAAAGAGATTCAAGGTGAATTTATTCAAGCTTGTTACAGAGGTAGTGCAGCCTTATTAGGACTAGCATTAGCATCGAATATTTATGCAGATGTAGGGGTAGCTCCTTTAATGTTGATGAGTGTGGTATTTGTGTATAATGTGGTTTCCGTTATTATTTTATCTTTCTTTAAGGCGGAACAATCGAAGGTTGATTATAAGGAAACATTCATTGGAATTTTAAAGAATCCACTAATTCTAGGTATTGTGGCAGGTGTAATTGTTAGTATATTACCTTTTAAATTACCACAAGTCATCAATAAAACGATTTCTATGATTGCAAGTACGGCAACGCCACTTGGTTTAATGGCTATGGGGGCCACTTTTGATTTCAATCAGGCAAAAGGGGAATTAAAACCATCTTTATTCTGCACGTTTATGAAATTAATTGGTTTTTGTGCCATCTTCTTACCAATAGGAGCTCTATTAGGATTCAGAAATCAAGCCTTAGTTGCGATTTTGATTATGTGTGGTTCAAGTACAACGGTATCGGCTTTTGTAATGGCTAAAAGTATGGGGCATAGAGGTGTTTTGACATCGAGTGTTGTGATGCTTACAACACTACTGAGTGCTTTCAGTATTACATTCTGGTTAACGATATTAAAATCATTTGGATTGATTTAGTTGACTAAAATATTTCAAACGAAGTTCTTTAATTGTTTTGTTGGTTTTAATATGTAATAAAAAATGATGCAATTTCGCATCATTTTTTTAGCTTATCTACTTCTTCATAGAATAGTGTTCCATTTAATTTGTTTACTTGAATTGTCTTTTCAATCCATAGTCTTAGTACATCAGATGCGGTTGAGATTTCGTCGAGTCGAGTGCTGATAAGCGCGAAGTCAGGAATTTCGTCATCGGATATTTTTCCGTCCATTGTGATTTGAATCAGTCGATTTACTAAAGGTTGGATTTCATTGAATGTAGCGACTGTACTTAATACAATGCTTGGAAGATCTTGTACGTCTACTTGTGGAATGTATTTTTGTCCAATTTCGCATTTGTGTGTACAGTGATAGTTGCATAGTTCTGGTGCATGATACAAATCGGCTAGTTGTAGAACAATGTCTGGTTCAGCGGTTTGTTTGCCTTTTTCAATTCTATATATTTTGTCTGGTGAAATACCATTTAGTTCTTCACTAGCACTTTCTCTGGTATATCCAGCTTTTACTCTATATTCTTCATAGGGAGTTTGATACTCCTTTTTTGTTTGTTCACTCATTATTATGCCCTCATTTCGTTATTTCGCAAAAAGTGCGAAAAAGTGTATTTTATTACGCATTCTTTTATCTGTAGAAAATGCTCTATACAAATTATGATATACATGCTTAAAGATATCAAGAAGCAAGTAAGAAATAGAAAGATTGGTGTTACTTATGATGAGTGTTAATAATCGAATTCGTATGATTCAACTGATAGAGAAGATTGAAAGAAATCGAAAGTTAGCGGATGAGATGCATGTGAGTAACAGATCAATCTTAAAGTCTGTTGATAGAAAACAGACTCAAAATACAAAAGGAGAAAAAGAATATGAAAGCATTGATTAGTATTTTAAAAGGAATTAAAAATGGTGTTTCTAAGGGGTTTAGAAAAGTAAAGGGTAGCAAGATGTTGCAGGGAGCTTTACTTGTTGTAGTGGTTGTTTCTATTGGAGCTGGCGCATTATTTGCAGCTTATAACAAAGGGCTTGAAGAAAATAAAACAGTTCGTAAAGAAGTCATTTGTTATCAAGATATTGAAGAGATTGCATTCCAGGAAGCAACAATTAAAGAGATTGGAAAAATTCATAAACCAATGGAATTAGGTAAATATGAAGTAGATACTTTTTTGACTACTAGTGATTATGTTTTCTCATATAATGCAGTAATTAAAGCAGGATATGATTTAGAAAACATCAAGGATGATGGTGGTAATGAGCTAACTCAAACTATTACAGTTACATTACCAAAAGCTTCAATCTTAGATTCTTATTTAGATGAAAAATCTTATGTTCAATATTGGGAAGGTGAAAAGATAACAGCTAATGTTGGATTAGAAGATTTCCATAAAGAGAAGAAAAAGATGCTTAAAGAAGGAAAACAAGATGCTATTAAAGGTGGCTTGTATGAGAAGACTTCTGATCATGCTAAGGTAGTTATTTCTGATTATATTCATTCACTTAAGGGTTACGAAAACTACAATGTAGTATTCAAAGAAGCTAATGATAAAGCTTAAAGGAGGAACGATTTATGAATAAGGTAATAGTGGTTAAGAGTTTTGCACTGGACAAGGTTGGTGATATTAAAGCTAATCCTCAAAAATATATTTGCTTGATAAACAGAACTAAATCATGTTTTGATTTGATCTGTACTACAAGTATTGGAATCATAAAAATTATGACTAATTAAATCTGGTCTCCAAAATTATTGGATATCAGTTTTTTTGTTAACGATGTAAATTACTGATAGTTAATAATAGTTATGCTCGGTAAAGATAATTCAGAATTTGATACGAATTATTAATTGATGATCGAATAATTTTCAAAGGTAAAGGATATCCAATCGCAAAAAAAACACGCAATTTTATTTTATGCGTGGCTTTATTTAAATAAAAAATAGAGTTGGCTTAAATAAATGTGAAATGGTGCCAACTCTCGGAGATGTTGATTAGTGAGTTAATCAACGTATTAAGTTTAACATGATGTTATCTATTTGTATATAAGTTTCTCTTTAAAATAAGTTTTGGGATGTGTTTTTGATTTTTTTGTCTTGATATTTTGGATTTTATACAATGAAGCATCAAAATGAAATCTTAGATCAAATGTGTTCAGATAGTAATTTTTGAGCATATAGAGTATAACACAAGTAGTCAATATTCATTTGATGGTTGGCATCAATTATTAAAAGGTTGGCCTATAGCGGATGCAATATTAGATAGAATGATTAATTTATTTTATTTACATTACATGGAAAATCATTAAGAGAAACATACTCTAAATTAAAAGATATGAAATACCAAAAAAACGCAGTTGATCGTGTTTTTTAGTGGACTTGTATAATGTATCAAGATTTAAGAAAGATGGATTTCTTTAACGGATTATGTGGACTTATGTAGTGTATTTTTTGGACTTCAGATAGCGGAACACCTAGGAGGTCCTATTACACCGGTTGTATGTCATGTTGCACCGATTCAAACGTCATTCGAAACCGATATGACCGCTAGAAGTATACCAAATTAGCCGTCAATTACACGTAAAATAAAAAGAGGTTGTAACATTTTTATGTTCAACCTCTTGTGCTTTTTAGTAATTAATAATTACAACCCAGAAAGATTAAATATAGGTTTATAAGGTGAAAATGTTATAGAATCATGTCAGTTATTTTCTTATAAACTGAAGGAAGATCTTTAATTAATAGGCTTTCTGATATGTATATTTTTGAATTATTCACATCTGTAATATTCCACATTGTTGGATAAATTACTAATTCTTTAATCTTGTTGTTTGACTTTATCAATATTTCATCATTTGAAATTGAAATTTCAAATTTATTATCTGTAAAGCAAAGTTCTTTTAATCCTTTTATCATTAATACTTGTTTATCAAAATCAATAGCTTTGGCTAATTTATTATTTTGCATCCAGTCCAATAGTTGTAGTGCAAAATGTCGATTAAGTTTACTATGTACTTTTTGATTCCAATAATGCTCTAAACAATCATGACATGCAGTTACACAATTATTGTGGCAATGTAAAATATCTCTTGTTAAATTAAATAACTCTTCTATTTTATCTGTTAATAGAGAACTGTAACCTGCACCGCTAGAAAGACTGTCAAATAAGTAAATGTCAATGTAGGTTTGATTCTGTGTCTGACGAATTCGATATCCAGATTTTATATCATTATAATCTATATCTAATAATTGTGTTGTAGCCAATGCCACAGCTTCAGATAAGGATAATGCAGCACTATCTATCCATAAACCGTTTAAATCGCAATTTATTAATCTTTCATCCATCTTTATTTCAAATAAGACCATATCAGTTAAAAATTGATGTCCTAAAAATGTATTGTATACTTTTCCGGAATGCTTACATTCTTTTCCTCTACCATAAGGATATGTGTATGGCTGATAAATTTTGTTTAATTCTTTTGGGTCATCTCCAGGCACTGCAGCACCACAATCACCACATATTGTGAATCCTTTTCCGCCTGGCCCTTGATTCATGATCAATAAGGTTTGATTTGTTAATCTGCCATATCTTAGAGAATTGTATTTAGGATATTTAGTCATATCTTCATCTTTGATTGGCGTAGAATAACAAGGATCTTCTGCGTATGATATTTCAGCATCTGCTTCTGCATCGTTAATGTTTGTTCCATTAACAGGGCCAAATCCCCATGGCTTAAGGAGGTTTTGCTGTTTTATATTTGATTCTCCACAGAATGGGCATACACCATTTTGTGGTTCTTCAGTAGATACCCAATTGCATGATTTATTTGCACAATAATATATTGGTTTGTAATAGTCTTTGCTGTTAAAGTATGGTCTAGCTGGATTATCAGAGTATTCAGAACTGAATTTGGAATGGAATGAATATATCCCTCCTGATTTATATGTTTTTTTGTTAATAACGAGGACTTTTCCTGGAGCATATTCACTGATAGCTATATCTAAAGAACGATCGGGTTGTTGAACAAGTTTTTTACCATATTCTCCTTCTATTTGAAATCCAACTACATTTCTAGGGAATGAATATGTTGGGAATATACCTTCTTCTAAAAGAATGTCTAAAGTGTTTTTTTCTTCTTTATTTCCATAATCATTCTCTTTGTAATAATTTTCTTTAAAAGAATTTACCTTATTTTTGAGATCTGTTAGTTGTTGCTCTAATTTTGATTTATATTCTTCTAAAAAGCATTGCTTGTCTTTAGGAATTAAAATATCTATTTCTGATGAGGTTGGATTCCATTTATTTAAATAAACTATGAAATTATTTAAATAATCATTTATAAATGTGATAATACCAAGCTCGTTAGCATCTGTACCGTTATTTAATAAATAATTAGTTAATACGCATACTGAAATGTGTCTAATAATTAGTTTATCGTTTTTTATATCTATTCCAGGTGAACTCGGTTCTCCAGAAATAATTTTTTCTGGATGATAAAAGTAATAACTATCATGAGGCCCATTATCTGTATATGTAACAATTGTTGAAATCGCTGAGCTTCGTCTTCCAGCTCTACCAGCTCTTTGTTGATAATTTTCTCTCATTGGAGGTATATTTCTTAGTCCTACTGCCGTTAAAGAGCCAATGTCAATTCCAACTTCCATTGTAGTTGTACAACTTAATATATCTACAGGTCCCTTCTGCTCTATATCAATATTTTGGAATCTCATTTCATACTCTTCAGTTGTTGACCAAGTATTCATTTTTTGGTCTTTATGGGAAAGCTGAGCTGTATGCTCTTCAGTATTTATTCTAACCATTGAGTCATAGTCACTATTAGATAATGTGTTTAAAATAGGTTTTCTCCAAAAATCTAACGTTTCAAAATCTTTATCACTCATTTTTGTTGGAGTCCCTTCACCACATGCTCCGCATTTTCCCCAAAGAGTTGCAGGTCTAATTTTTCCACATTTTGGACATTTATACCAAGTACTATCAACCCCATATTTTAAAGTGATTAATTCTGGATTTAAGAAATATGTATCTGAATTATTTTGCACAGTAAAACTTTTCATTACGTTATAGATTTTAATAATATCATTTTCGGATAAATTATGTTCTAATAATATCTTTTTATATTTAGGAGCCATTTTTTCATCTGCTTCTATGCCAAATCTTGGATATTTGGAAATGCTTTTCCGTGTTGCAAATGTAATGTTAGGATCATACGCAAAATTATCTGTTAATTCATCTGTAAACCAGGAAATACAAAGGTTTTTAAAATCTTTATAATCTATATCAACTTTATCATCTTCTGTTAGTTCATCATATTTATCTTCAAAAACACTTTCTAATGGTTCAACCCAACAAAGGCCTAAATCGCTTAGAGACCTAAAGTTACTACACAAGTCTTTTAAAAGATATTTTGAGAATAGATCAGGGGTTTGTGAAAATAATTCTTTTCTTAATTTATTATAATCCAATTCATATATCTTTCCGCGACGCTGAGCTCTCTGCTCTTTACGCACTTTGTTATCTATGAATGCTTTTATATCTTTAGCTAATTTTTCTTCAGTTTGGCCATAGAAAAAACGAAGATTATTTTCTGATGCGACCTGCAAAAAAACAGTATATAGTAAATTCATTGTTGCTTCTTTGCCATGCTTTAAAGACCACTCTTCTAAAATTTTTGCAGATATTACAATTGCCGTACGCAGTGCATCTTCATCAGAGATTTCTGTTAATTCTTTTGCAAGCTTTGCCGCTTTTTGCCGACTATCTGAGAATAGAAGTACTTTTCTACCACCATTTGGATTGTTTTCTAATTGTTCCTTATCAAATATTGTTTGAGGTTGGACGTGCAACTGTTCAGATACGATATTATAAAATGGCTCATTTCCTTTAACTGAAAAATCAGTTAATGACAGATGAGTTTTTTTACATTTTGGACAGGACTTAAATGTTAAAATATTTGGATTATCTTTAGATGGTTCTTGAGAGTATGCAAGGTTGACGTAATGTTTGTGGTCTGCGTGATTGTCATTTGTTTCTATTCGTCCCGTAAGAGAATTGAGCCATACAGTTTGAATTTTATTTTTCCCTCGAGAAATAAAATTTATATTTTCAGGTATAATGTAAAAATGTACTTCTTTAAATGATTCGTTGTCTATACTCTTTTTATTCCAAATGTATTGTTCTGAATCATTCTCATCCATATATCCTTTATAAAATAATGCACCGCAAGCTCTATCGTTTATTAGTTCATATATTCTTCCCCCACATTTACAAATATCATCATGTACACCGAAATAGATTCTTCCTATAGGCAAGTTGTTATTTATATGTTTTTCAGTACAATTTGGATTTGAACATGCATACATTCCAGATAACCCCCTAAATAACATATGGAGTCTAGATGGAAATAATACTTGTCCATTTTTATTTTTAGCAATTGGGGCAATTGCAAGAACTACACTAGTGGCCTGCTTAGCTATTTCAATTGATTGATTTGGAAATGCTTCTTTTGATAGTTGACTAAATGATGTTGCATTTCCACGACAAGTTTTCATAATTCTTAGTAAAGGACCGAAATGGCTTAAATTATTGTATAACCAATTTTCAACATCTTTTTCGTTATCAAATGAACAAGTTTTATAATCTAAATTTGCTAATTCAGCAAATTTCCTTAATGCCCTTAATTTTTCAGGTGTAGGTTTATGCAATGTTGAAATGTCAAAAGAACTTAGTAATAGAGGGTCAGGTTCTATCATGTTTTTTAAATTTAATTCTTCTTTTACACCTGTAATATATTTTAAGTTGTTAGCACTACTTGTTGCAGTTAGATCGCAAAAAAATTGATTTATAGTTTCAGTTGAATCGGATGGCATACTTGCAGTTGTTAATATAAATTGAACTTTGCTTCTATCTATATCTAATTTTTTAAGAAATCTACGTATTAGAAGAGCTACTTCGCCACCCGATGCACCTTTGTACATATGAGCTTCATCAATAACAAATAAAAGTTTATTTTCAGCACTTGAATTTAACCATTCTTTTGTTTGTTTCCAGATATTTTGCTCCACAGTTCTCATTAGCATATATTCCAACATTGAATAGTTTGTAATTAAAATATCTGGTGATTCTTTTTGCATTTCTAATCTTGTTATCATTTCTGCATCAAAAAAATCAGTTACGTGATGTCCGTTTCGTAATTCTTCAATATAATGCTTAAGGTTATGTTTTGATGGAAATTTACCTAAGTTAAATAATTGCTCTTGAATTTCAGGGGATTTATTTACTAAATCTCTTTCTAATGTATCTGCTAAATCTGAATCTTTACTAAGCGTTTGATTTCCTGGATATGGCGTCCTACCTGTATACATACCAAATGTTGGATATCTTTTATCTTCACCACATATTTTGTCAAATAATTGGTGAAAATCACCTTTAGAGTCTCCAATCATTTTTCTTAATCGCCCTATTTGATCTGTAACTAAAGCATTCATTGGATAAAGCATAATTGCTCTGACTCCATGTATGCTCCATGTTTTTGGAGTATTCTTTGCTTCACGGATTAATTTTGTAACCATAGGCCACATGAAACATTCTGTTTTTCCTGAACCAGTACCTGTTGCAATCAATAAATCATTTCCGTTATAAAATGATTCTATTGCTTCAATCTGATGTTGATATGGAGAAGAAAAGACACCTAATTTATAATCTACTAAAGATGCTAGTATTTCTTTTACATCTTCTGGTAAATTACTATTACTTATACCATTATTTATGCTTTTATATGCAGTATTTGCTTCAATGTAAGGTTCTTGCCATAAAACGCCTTTTTTCTTTATTTCATCAATACACATTTCTCTTAGATCATCGTTTTTTCCAAAATAAGCTGTAGTAATATAATCTAATAGTTTATTTTTTAATGCTTCATGCGTACTCTGGACACTAAATTCTTCCATAATCATCCTCCTCCAATTCGAAGTTTAAATCTACTAACATATTTTTGATTTCTGCCCATATGTCGTTTGAAAAAATATAGCCAAATTTATTTTGAATATAATCTTTCGGCCATCCATAGGTATCTAATATGTTTTGCTCTCGTAATGGTATCTGTGCAAAAAATGTAATAGCTGTATAATTACCATCTGTCTGATATTTAAGAGCAATTGGGCAGTTATGTTTTTTTCTTTGCCATAGGATAAATCGTCTTATTTCTTGATGCAAGACATAATATTCATTAACTTTAGAAATTAAAATACTATTATTATCTTTTTTAATCCAAAAATATTCTTTTTGGGTTGGGTTGATTTCAATTTTTGATAAATATACTTCATATTCATCCATCACATAAACATCTTTCCAACTTTTGTAGGGCGAAATTGTACTATTTGGATCTAATACTTCAATTATTGAATAATCATTAAAAGGTTCCCATTTTATATTTTTGAAAAGCACTTTATAAAAATCATCACAATCATCAAATGGTATTTTTTCAATAGCTTTCTCTTCTATATTATTAACTAATTTGGTTATTCCATGGCTTTTTTTTCGCATACCATCTATACCTAAAATTCTAGAATAATTTGGATTAATAGATTGAATTATTCCTTTAGGTAGATAAATGTTTCCACTTTTGTAAATAAGTTCCATGTTGACTATCATTTTATTACGTAAAACATTTATAGGGTGGTTCTCGTTATTGTCACTATTTTTATAAAAATAATCTCTACATTCCGGAAATATGCGAAGGAAATCTTGTAATATTTCTTCACAGCGAATTCGAATATATGATTTGCTTTTACAGTCAACATGCTTCTCATTGGTACGATCTAAAATGCACATTTTCATCCAATCCGATAATGCACTGTATATCAACCGTGAATAAAAAGACTCTTCACTTTCATATTTAAAAAATGAGATTTTTAAATCTGTGCTTAATTGTTTTATTAATTCATTTTTCATAGTGTATCTTCCATTACTTTATCGATAATACTATCTGATATTGTTTCTTCAGAATAAAGATCAGAAATTACTTTCTGCGTTTTTTCTCTATTTATTCCCATATTCAATATTATTTGATTTATACAGAAAGTTGGTGTTATTTCAGATTTAATAAAATCTGAATAATAATTTAATATTTTTGAAATTTCTACTTTTTGATAATCGCTTAGTACGGGGTTTTGAGTTATTTTTTTATCTTTAATTGAAGAAGGCAAAGTATAATTCAATTCATTAATATTGTAATTGGAGATTATGATTTCAGAGCTATTGTTAATATCTGAATAATTTTTTTCTAAGTCGATATATGTGGCATATTTCCATAAATTTCTTGAAAGATTACCCATGTTTTCTTCATCTATACTGAATATAAATATTTTTTTAGGGAAGAGTTTAATTAACTGCTTCATCAATTGTTCATTAAATAAATTTAAAATACCGTTTATATAAATGATTTGATTTTTGTTTTCTTTAAGGGAGCAACATAATTTTGATACATCAATATCTGCTTTATGGATGATATATCTATCACATGGTTTTTTATCGCACAAACAAGAAATACAATCCGCAATTGTTTCACCTATACACTCATCTACGACAAGTGCTTTTTTACATAATATTGAAGCTAATATACTTGCAGTAATTTCACAACTTCTATTATCGGTATAGTATAGTGATATATTTTCTTCTAAATCTTCATAAAAATCTTGTATGCTTCCACCTTCATAAAATTTAACTTTTTGAGAAAAATGTGCGTCCTTATTTTTTTGATGTAAATACCCTTTTGGTATTTCGCTTATGTTGCTTTGTTTGACTAATTCTAAAGGAGCAACATTTTTTATTACAGAAACAATATCAGTTTTATATTCATTCAATGCTTTATTTATAGATTCTGTAATGTTACATTTTTCTACTTTAAGTTCAGTGATATTATTGTTTAATTGAACTTGTTCCTTAAGTAATTGTTCTTTTTCATTATGAAATTGTTTTATTGTATCTTTTAAGGCACTTAATTCATTGGTGGTTTGATCTATTTCTACTAGTAAAGATAGTTCTCTTTCTTCTCGTTTTTTTTGTTTATCTTTGAAATCAGAAGAGGTCTCCCAATCTATTTTAATTTGTGATAAACAACTATCATAAAATTTTTGATCTGAAATTAAAAAATCTTTTAAAACAGTAAACATTTCATTATCTTTACTAATTGAGTTTACTACTTCCACTCCTTTTTTATTGAAGCTTTCTAGTAATACTTCGGTATTATAGCCGGTATGTTCTTTGAATTCTTCGATTAGTTCTTTTGATTTGTCTATAGATTGAATAATGTTGATGAATTTTGTTCTATCTTTATTTGATAAAGATAACACATCTTTCATTTCTTTTAGATATTTTTTGAAGAATGTCAATGTATAATCATCGGCATTTTTTAATAAGAAAGTTCCTTGTTTTTTTGGTAACTGCAAGCTATCAAAAAAATATCTATACTCGATATCAATACTTTTACTATAAGGATGATCTAATAAAGCTTCGTTTGATACTATTGATTCATAGGGGATATTATAAATATCTAGAATTGGCTGTGAATTTAATAAATCATTAGAATTTTTATCAAAATAAATACATCTTATATCTGAGTCAGATTCGTTAATTTCTTTTTTTTCTTTGAACATTTTTTGTGTGCATAATAAAGTTGTATAAGAATTGTTGTTTTGACTAACGACAAGTAAAAAGTCATTGTTTAAAGAGTTGCTAATGTGGAATCCTGTTGAAAGAATATTTCGTATTTTGTTTTCATTATATTCTTGATCGATTACATTATTTGACAAAAAAGCTAGTTCATAAATTTTCCCTTTTAGTTCGCATTTTTCAGTATATTGCTTTCTTTCATCAAATTCATCATATTTCCATTTTAATATAATAGGTTTATATTCAATCTTATTTGGATCTTTTGAATATAAAGTAACAGGTTCATATACATAGCTATCATCATCAGTGTTGTATGTTGCTTCAATTATTTTGCCACTTTCTGTATCAATATCTGCCAAACGATAGTACCAAAGATTTCCGTTTTGGTTATATGCAGCAACAATTGAATAGTATTCATCATTATAATTATTGTTCATTATTTATTTCCCTTCTAGTATTCTCACAATTTTTAATGGTATTTTATTTTTTTGTAATATCGAATTTAGAATATCTTTTAATCTTCTATCTTTTTTTACCAATGACTGCATGTTGCTTACTATTCTTGGTGTTAGAGCAACTTCTATTGTGGTACAGGATGATTTAAAAGAATTTATGATATCTTGTATAATTGTTTGAGATTCATCATAACTAGTATTTATAATACTAAATACTTTAATCAAATGATTATTACATAAAATATAAATGTATTTGTATTTCTTTTCGATATTTAATGTTATATGACCATCCTCAAATTTTTGCTTACAAATATGATTGCTTATATCTATGAAATATACGTCCGCATTTGTATTAGTGACAAATGTTATAGAGCATGGCGAGGATGTGATGGTTTCACATATTACGTTGAGGTTATCAGAATACTTACATTCATAAATTTGATTTAATTCTTTAGCACGTAAATATGTTCCGTTTGATATAACTCTTCTATCTACGTTGATAATTTGATCAATTGTCGAAATGAATGTTTTTCCAATAAATGAGTCTTCTATTTTTCGAATATTAATGTTATATGGGGTAGCTGAATTATTGTTATATAAATATACTTTTGGTATGGCATTATTAGAACGAATAATAAAAAACATGTGTGTTGGTTTATTTGATTGATATCCATTTTCTGTTCTCACTACTGGAGGCCAAATTGCTGAAATAGTTGATTCACTATCCAATAAAAAAACTTTAAGGTTAACTTGTAAATATCGAGCTACTCTTTCAAAACGATTTTTTTCAGAGGAATGAATTTCAATTCTTCCTTCATAAACATCAAACTCTCGATGTTCTATGGTAAAACTACCGATTTTTTTGAAATTTAAAGCATTATTAAAGGATAAATCTGAAATGTTATATAACTTTGGCTTAACCCAAAGATAAGGCTTATATGTGGATATACAATCGCCGACTCGTATGATTTTTCCACCTGAGTATTCCACGTATTCAGAGCCACACCGTCCAGCACTGAGAGCCACCCATTCCATCATTTAGAGCCACACAATCCATTAATCAGAGCCGTTTATACACCTTCAGTTGTAAGATGTATTTGTAGG